>ULUL01041837.1_pt1 | contig 12031 bp, 21 predicted proteins | sample 1958481 | NCBI WGS metagenome assembly ULUL01 (sample SAMEA4835759, study PRJEB28245) | human gut metagenome | biome: gut microbiome; material: fecal sample | place: Denmark | collected 2008 | reverse complement strand
AACATAATGAACATTATGGGGCATTTTTTATGGGTAAAAAAGAATAAATATAATAAAAAACCCGCTTTTAAAAATTAAAAACGGGTTTTTTGAATTTATATAAGAATAAAATTAGAAGTTTAAGCCTGCTTCTCTTGCAGCTTCGGCCAATGCTTGAACACGGCCATGGAAGAGGAAACCGCCTCTATCAAAAACTACATCTTTTATTCCTTTAGCAAGCGCTTTTTTTGCAAGGTCTTCACCAACAATTTTAGCAGCATCAATATTTCCGCCATGGGCTAATTTTTCAGCCAAATCTTTTGCTTTTGTTGATGATGCAGCTAAAGTAACACCTTTTGTATCATCAATAATTTGAGCATAGATATGTTTTAAGCTTCTATATACTGCTAAACGTGGGCAATCTGATGTGCCTTGAATTTTAACTCTTACTCTTTTGTGTCTTTTTTGTGTTTGTTCTTTTTTGTTAACTGTTTTAATCATTTTTCTTTCCTTTCACCTTAACCTAACTTGCCTTATTTGCAAGGGTTTATATAGGCTTTAATTTCTATTTTTTACCTGTTTTGCCGGCTTTTCTTCTTACATATTCGCCTTCGTATCTAATACCTTTTCCTTTGTATACTTCAGGAGCACGTTTAGATCTGATTAAAGCTGCAACGTCACCTACGGCTTGTTTGTTTGAACCTGAAACTGTGATTTTTGTGTTAGCTTCAACTTCAATTTTAATGCCTTTTGGTGGCTCAATTAAAATTGGGTGCGAATAGCCCAATTGAAGGTTGATTGCACTACCTTGCATATTTGCTCTGTAACCAACACCTTGGATTTCAAGTTTCTTTTCAAAACCGTCTTTAACGCCTTTAATTACGTTAGCAACTAAAGTTCTTGATAATCCGTGCAATGAACGAGATTTTCTATCGTCGTTGATTCTTGTTAAAACAACGTGGTTATCAACAATTTCAACTTTAATTTCTTCTCTTACTGTAACCGATTCTTCACCTTTAGGGCCTTTTGCAGTAACAGTGTTGTTTTCAACTTTTACTTCAACGCCTTGAGGTATTTCTATCGGAAGTTTACCGATTCTGGACATTTTAATTTCTCCTTTTGCTTTAATTTGTAATTTTTAAGCGGGAACGCTTCGGGAAATTTTTCCCAAATTAACCCTTTTTGTTTTTAATATTTTGTTGCCTTGGCGGGTTTCGCTTCGCTTCACCCTACGCCTCCTTTTGCCAAAATCTTTGATTTTGTGCAAAATGGGTCCTCTTGGAGGATAAAATCCGCTACCAAACGTAGCAGAGGATTTCGCCGCCGATGTTATCTTTTCTGGCAGCTTTATCTGTCATAAGGCCTTTGCTTGTTGAAACAATTGCAACACCCAAGCCGCCAAAAACTCTCGGAAGGTTTTTAGCTTTTGAATAAGCTCTTAAACCGGGGGTTGAAACTCTTTGCAAGCCTCTGATAACAGGTTTATTTCCAATGTATTTTAATTCTACATTGATAACTTTGAATGCATCTTTATCAACGAGTTTGTAATCAGCAATATAGCCTTCTTCTTTTAAAAGTTTAACAAGTTCAACTTTTAATTTTGAAGCAGGAATTTCAACGCTTTGATGGTTTACCATATTTGCGTTTCTGATTCTTGTTAATAAATCAGCGATAGGATCTGTAATTGTCATTTTTTCTCTCCTTACTACTTATAAGTTCATCTTACAGTTTAGTATTCAAATGCAAATTGCATTATATAAAAACTTAGAAAGACTATTTAATTGTACTTTCGAAGGGGGAAATACCCCCTTCTTTTAAATGTTTGTTACCAAGAAGCTTTTGTAACGCCCGGTAATAAACCTCTGTGAGCAAATTCTCTCAAGTGGATTCTGCAAAGACCGAAATCTCTGTGGTAACCATGAGGTCTGCCGCAAATAGAACAACGATTGTGAAGTCTTACTTTAGGGTATTTGCCAACTGCAGCAAGCGCTTCTCTTTTTTGTTCTTTATCTATCATAGATTTTTTAGCCATTTTCCGTTATTCTCCTTAGTGTTTTTTAAAGGGCATACCCAAATGTTTTAATAAAGCTCTTGCTTGTTCGTCATTTGGAGCAGTTGTAATAATAGAAACGTTCATCCCTTTAACTATATCAACTTCTTCATAGTGGATTTCAGGGAAGAGTGATTGTTCTTTTAAGCCAAATGTATAGTTGCCTCTGCCGTCAAAGCTTTTTGGTGAAATACCTCTAAAGTCACGAATTCTTGGCAATACAACGCAGTTTAACTTTTGAAGGAAGTCATACATACGTTCGCCTCTTAATGTAACCATAGCACCAACCGGCATACCTTCTCTTAATTTGTATGAAGCGATTGATTTTTTAGCTTTTGTAGCAAGAGCTTTTTGGCCTGCGATTTTTGTTAATTGATTAACGATTGATTCAGCAAGTTTTGAGTTGTGGCTTGCTTCACCAACGCCCATGTTAAGAACAATTTTATGTAATCTTGGAATTTGCATATCGTTTGATAAGTTAAATTCCTTTTTTAATTCAGCTCTAACTTCGTTATAATAACGTTCTTTTAAGCTTGTTGTTTTCTTTTGTGTCATTTTTATATTCCTTAAATTAGCCTTTGAGGCTTTGCCTATATATCATATAAAGAACATATGGGCCTGTCAAACCTCAATGCCCGAGTTTTTAGCTCGTTAGTATTAAACATCTAATGTTTCGCCGCATTTTTTGCAAACACGAACTTTTTTGTCGTTTTTAACTTCCATTTTAATTCTTGTTGCTTTTTCGCAAGCGGGGCAAACAACCATAACGTTTGAAGAATCAACCGGTTTTTCAATTTTGTTCAAACCGCCTTCAATGCCTGCCATAGGGTTTGCTTTTTGGGCTTTAGTTGCCATATTAACGCCTTCAACAAGAACTTTGCCTTTAGCTAAATCAACTTTTTTAACGTTGCCGATTTTGCCCTTGTCTTTGCCTGTTAAAACAACAACACGGTCGCCCGTTTTTGTATGTATTGATTTTTTTTCGTTTGACATTTTATGCATTCCTATTTCTTAAAAATTAAATAACTTCAGGAGCCAAAGAAACTATTTTCATATAGTTTTTGTCTCTTAATTCTCTGGCAACAGGGCCGAAAACACGTGTTCCTCTGGGGTTACCGTCTTTGTTGATGATAACTGCTGCGTTATCGTCAAATCTGATAACTGAACCGTCGTTTCTTTTGATGTCTGCTTTAGTTCTAACAACAACGGCTGTTACAACTTCTGATTTTTTAACAGCAGTTTGGTTTCCGGGCTGAGCCTGTTTAACAGCAGCGATAATAACATCGCCAACACCTGCATATTTTTTGCAGGATGAGCCCATAACACGAATGCACAAAAGTTCTTTTGCGCCCGTATTATCTGCCACTTGCAGTCTTGTTTCTTGTTGTATCATTGTCTTTTACCTTTATTTACTTATATTAAATTAACCCAAAATACAAAAAATGAATTTTATTTTTTAGCTTCTACAACTTTGTCCAAAACCCATCTGATTTGGCCTGAGAGGGGCCTGTTTTCAATAATTGAAACAACATCGCCTTCTTGAGCAACGTTTTCAAAATCACGAGCTTTGTAATTTTTTGTTGAAATCATTCTTTTTTTGTATTTATCGTGCATTTTGTGTTCCATAACTTCAACAACAATGGTTTTATCCATTTTGTTTGATACGACCACACCTTGTTTTACTTTTTTGGGCATCTTATCTGTTCCTTTTTCTTTATTCAATATGAAAACTATGCGTTAAGTTCTTTTTCTCTTAAAACTGTTTTCATTTGTGCTACTTGTTTTTTCAATGTTTTGATTTGAGCAGGATTTTCAAGAGGAGTCATTTTGTTATGTTTAATTTTTAACTGGAATAACTCTTGTTTAGCGCTCAAAATCGCATTTTTTAATTCTTCAATAGTTTTATCTTTAATTTCTTGAAGTTTCATAATTCACCTATTTTTCTATGATTCTTGTTTTAATCGGTAATTTTTGGGCAGCTAATTCAAGGGCTTTGATTGCTTCTTCACGAACCGAATAATCAAGTTCGAAAAGCATTCTGCCGGGTTTTACAACGGCTACCCAGTATTCGGGGTTGCCTTTGCCTTTACCCATACGAGTTTCAGCAGGTTTTTTAGTGATGGGTTTGTCGGGGAATATTTTAATCCAAACATTACCGCCACGTTTAATCTGTCTTGTCATGCAACGACGTGCAGCTTCTATCTGACGTGATGTAATCCAAGCAGGTTCTGTTGTTGCTAAACCGTATGAACCAAATTCAAGAGTGGTACCTCTTGTTTCTGACCCTTTCATATTGCCTTTTTGTTTTTTTCTGAATTTTGTCTTTTTAGGCATTAACATTTTTATTTGCTCCTTAATTCAATTAAGTTTTATTGAGCTTCAGCTTCTGCTGCAGCTTCCGTGCGTTTTCTTTTAGGTTGAAAACGACCTTGTTTATTTTCGTTTGTAACTTTTTTGGTTTTAATGTTTTGATCAGCTTTTTCACCGGGCATTAAATCTGATTTGAATACCCAAACTTTAACGCCGATTTTACCCATTACGGTATCAGCTTCAGCAAAACCGTATTGAACATCTGCTCTTAAGGTTTGAAGAGGAATTCTTCCTTCTTTAGCCCATTCGCTTCTTGCAATTTCAGCGCCGCCCAAACGTCCTGATACCATAACTTTAATACCTTGAACGCCTGATCTCATTGTTCTTTGCATTGCTTGTTTCATTGCACGACGGAAAGCGATACGTTTTTCCAATTGAAGTGCGATGTTTTCAGCAACCAATTGAGCATCGGCATCTATTCTTGCAACTTCAACAACGTCAATTGAAACATTAACGTTATTTAAAAGCTTTTGAACAGCAGCTCTTAATTCATCAATACCTTGACCGCCTCTGCCTACAACGATACCGGGTTTTGCAGTAACTACGGTGATGTTTACGGCTTCGCCTTTTCTTTGGATATTGATTCTTGAAACACCTGCAGTGTATAGTTTTTTCTTAACAAAGCGTCTGATTTTAGCATCTTCTGCTATGTTTGCAGGATATTGTTTTCTTTTAGCAAACCATGTTGATACCCATGGTTCGATTATTCCTATTCTAAATCCGGTTGGATGTGTCTTTTGTCCCAATTTTCTACTCCTGATTAGTTACTTGTTAATTTAACTGTAATGTGTGATGTTCTTTTAAACCTTTTATACATTCTGCCTTGTGCTCTGGGGCGGGCTCTTTTATATGTAACGGATTCATCAGCAAAGATTTCAGAAACTTTTAAGTTATCTGCTCTTCCGTCAAATTTTTCCTGAGCATTAGCCACAGCAGCAGTCAGGTTTTTTTCAACAATTCTTGCAGCAAAATATGGCATATATTTAAGCATTTTTAATGCTTCGGAAGCCACTTTGCCTCTTATCTCATTAATGACACGGCGAAGTTTTCTTGCCGGCATTTTGATATTTGTTTGTTTAGCTGTTGCTTGTTGCATTTTCCTTATTCCTTTAACTTATAAGCTTATTTTTTCTTTGCGGTTTTATCTTGACCTGCGTGGCCTTTGAATGTTCTTGTAACCGCAAATTCACCTAATTTGTGGCCAACCATTTGTTCTGTTATATAAACGGGAACGTGTGATTTGCCGTTATGAACAGCAATTGTATGACCGAGCATATCAGGAATAATCATTGATGCTCTGGACCATGTTTTAATAACATGTTTTTCTTGCTTTTCATTTAATTTATTTATCTTTTTTATTAAAGAGTCATGTACGAAAGGACCCTTTTTTAATGAACGAGGCATTAACTATGTTCTCCTATTTTTTTCTTCTTCTAACTATGAGTTTTGAGCTTGCTTTCTTAGCGTTTCTTGTCTTTTGACCAAGAGCAGGTTTACCCCAAGGAGTCTTAGGATTGCCGCCGGGGCCTGTCTTGCCTTCGCCGCCGCCGTGGGGGTGATCAACAGGGTTCATTGTTACACCTCTAACGGTAGGTTTAACGCCAAGATATCTTTTTCTGCCTGCTTTACCCAAAGAAAGGTTTTTGAATTCTTGGTTGCCAAGAACACCGATTGTAGCTAAGCATTCTTTTCTAACCATTCTCATTTCAGTTGAAGGTAATTTAATTGTAACGTAATCGCCTTCTTTAGCCATTAATTGGGCTGCATCGCCTGCTGCTCTAACTAATTTAGCGCCACGGCCGGGGATTAATTCAATGTTATGAATCATAGTACCCAATGGAATCATATCTAAAGGTAATGCGTTGCCTGTTTTAACATCGGCATCATGACCTGATACGATTGTGTCGCCAACATTTAAGCCTTCAGGTGTTAAGATATATCTTTTTTCACCGTCAGCATAAACAACAAGAGAAATTCTAACATTTCTGTTCGGATCGTATTCGATTGTTTTAATGAAACCGATAATACCGAATTTTTCACGTTTATAGTCAATCATACGGTATTTGCGTTTGTGGCCGCCACCTATATGTCTTGTTGTAATTCTGCCTGTATTATTTCTTCCGCCTGTTTTTTTCTTAGGGCAAAGAAGTGATTTTTCAGGAGTCTGCGTTGTAATTTCAGCAAAATCCGTTTTTGTCATACCTCTTTGACCGGGAGATGTCGGATTAATTTTACGAATAGCCATTTTCTATACTCCTGTTAATTCTTGGATAGGTTCGCCTTCGATTGTAACGATAGCTTTCTTACCACTTTGAGTTCTACCAAATTTCATGCCGATTCTTTTTGTGTGAGATGGCATATATACTGTTCTTACTTTCTTAACTTTTCTGTCAGGATAAGCAAGTTCAATAGCCTGTGCGATTTCAACTTTTGTTGCATCGCTTGTAACTTCAAATGTATATTGGCCGTTTTGAACTGCCATCATAGATTTTTCAGTTATTAAAGGCTTTTTAATTACATCATATAATTTTTCTTTGTTGGTTCTTGTCTTTGCCATTATTTTGCCAACCTTTCGGTAATTTCATTGACAGCATTTTCTGTCATTACGATGGAATCTGCTTCAATTAAGTCTTTAACGTTTAAGTTTGATGGGTATAAAAGCTTGACTGATGCAATGTTTCTTGCAGCGAGTTCAAGATTTTTGTTTTCTTCAGCTTTAAGGTCTGCAATAACTAAGATTTTACCTGTTGCTTTGATGTCTGATAAAATTTTAGCCATAACTTTTGTTTTTGGTTCCGTTAATTCTGAAAAATCTTTAACAACGGTAACAACTTCAACTTTAGCTGAAAGAGCTGATTTCAATGCAAGTTTTCTTGCTTTTTGAGGAAGGTTTGTTTCATAGCTTCTTGGTTTAGGGCCAAATGAAACACCGCCGCCTGCAAATAAGGGGCTTCTGATTGAACCTGCACGAGCACGGCCTGTGCCTTTTTGTTTCCAAGGTTTTCTGCCACCGCCTGAAACTTCTGACCTTGTTTTAGAATTAGCAGAACCTTGTCTTGCATTGTTTAATTGTCTTTTAAGAGCCAAGTGCATAACATGAACATTCGGTTCAACTGCAAATACAGTGTCATCGAGGTTCACATCGCCAATTTGGCTGCCTTGAATATTTAATAATGTTTTCTGTGTCATTTTTAATTACCTCTAATTCCATTTTGTTCTTGAAGGTTTAATTGTAACTAATTTGCCTTCAGGACCCGGAACTGAGCCCTTAACTAATAATAAATTTTTGTCTGCATCTACTCTTACAACTGTTAATTTTGAAGTTGTAACTCTTTCGTTGCCCATATTACCGGCCATTCTTTTGCCTTTGTAAATACGGCCCGGAGTTGTGCCTGCGCCGATTGAACCGGGTTCTCTGTGGTTTTTTGAACCGTGAGCCATTGGGCCTCTTGAGAAGTTGTGGCGTTTAACGGTACCTTGGAAACCTTTACCGATTGATTTACCTGTTACATCAACTTTTGCTGTTTCAGATAAAACTGATAAATCAATTTTTTGACCAACAGTATAATCAGCGGGGTTATCTACTCTAAATTCTTGAAGGTGACGGAAGTTTTCAAGATTATTTTTCTTGAAATGGCCTAATTGCGCTTTTGTTAAATGTTTTTCTTTAGCGCTTACCACACCAACTTGTATTGCGTTGTACCCGTCGGTTTCAATTGTCTTTACCTGACAAACCGTAGCGGGTTCAACTTTAATTACAGTAACGGGAATACACAAGCCGTTTTCGTCATACACTTGTGTCATTCCGAGTTTTTCTCCAATAACACCTAATGTCATTCGATTTTACCTTTCTTTTGTGAGAGCTGCCATTTTAGTGGTTTTTCTCTGGTTGTAATTACTTTTTGTTTTGAGGGCTTTGTTTAAACTGAAGCTTTTAAACTCTACCCTATTTACAGTTCACATTCTTTTATTCAATTTTCAATGTTGCTTCAAGATGTGCTTTTCAAACTTTACAGTTTAACTTCAATATCAACGCCTGCGGGCAAATCCATTCTTGAAAGTTCTTCTGTTGTTTGCTGTGTAGGATCATAGATATCTATGATTCTTTTGTGGGTTCTCATTTCGAAATGTTCACGAGATTTTTTATCAACGTGAGGTGATCTCAAAACGCAGTAGATTCTTCTTTTTGTAGGAAGAGGAATAGGACCTGATACTGTAGCATCTGTTCTTTTCGCAGTTTCTACAATTTTTAATGCTGAAGAATCAATCAATTTGTGGTCATATGCTTTAAGGCATACTCTAATTCTTGATCTTTTTGCTGTATTTTCCATTTTTCAATTTCCAATTTTTTTGTCACTAATAAATTTGCGCACGTACAAATGCGCAAAATTAAATTTAATATAAACAAAATGTACAGTCAACAGTTATTTTTTAATTAAATAGCAAATTTTGTTACAAAAATTAAAATTTATTATAAAGAAATTATTTATACGGAATTTTTTATTTTTTTATTGAAAAAGCTCGGCAAGTTTTACCTACCGAGCTTTATTTTTTTGATATTTCTGATGTTTTTAAATTACATCATGCCGCCCATGCCACCCATTGCTGACATATCGGGCATAGCAGGTTTGTTTTCTTCAGGAACATCGACAACTGCAGCTTCAGTTGTAAGAAGCATTGAAGCAACGCTTGCAGCGTTTTCAAGAGCTGATCTTGTAACTTTTGCAGGGTCAACAACGCCTGATTTGAACATATCGCAGAAAACATTATTTAATGCATCATAGCCATATGCGCCTGTTTCTTTTTTAACTGCATCAACAATAACATCACCCTTAGCACCTGAATTTGAAGCAATGGTTTTTAATGGAATATCAAGTGCTGCGGTTAAGATTTTAAAGCCGATTTTTTCATCGTCTGTTGCAAATGTTTTTGTTTCAAGCGCTTTTTCCAAGAACTGTTGAACACGAACAAGCGCAACACCGCCACCGGGAACAATGCCTTCTTCTTGAGCTGCACGAGTTGCATTCAAGGCATCTTCAATTCTTAATTTCTTTTCTTTTAATTCAACTTCACTTGCTGCACCAACTTCAATAACGGCAACGCCGCCTGATAATTTTGCAATTCTTTCTTGAAGTTTTTCTTTGTCATATTCAGAATCTGATGCTTCGATTTGTTTTTTCAATAAAGCAACTCTTTCAGCTACTGCAGCTTTTGTTTCATCGCCAACAACAATTGTTGTTTCATCTTTTGTAACTGTTACTCTTCTTGCTCTGCCCAACATTTGAACAGTAACATTTTCAAGTTTAATACCAAGTTCTTCCGTGAACATTTGGCCGCCTGTTAAAATAGCGATATCTTCAAGCATTGCTTTTCTTCTGTCGCCAAAACCGGGGGCTTTAACAGCAACTGCTCTTAAAACTTTTCTCATTGTGTTAACAACCAAAGTTGCCAAAGCTTCGCCTTCAACATCTTCTGCAATTAACAACAATGATTTACCGTCACGTGCAACTTGTTCCAAGATGGGAACTAAATCTGCAATTAAGTTGATTTTTTTGTTTACGCAAAGAACATAAGCATCTTCCAAAACAGATTCCATTCTTTCAGGGTCTGTAATGAAATATGGTGAAATGTAACCTTTGTCAAATTGCATACCTTCAACAACTTTTTTGTCTGTTCCGAAGGTTTTTGATTCTTCAACGGTAATAACACCATCTGTGCCGACAGATTCCATGCAATCTGCAATTAAGTTGCCTATAAATTCGTTGTTGCCTGCGGAAACTGTTGCAACTTGTGCTCTCATTTCTTTGGAATCAACTGATTTTGACATGTTTTTAATTTCTTTAACAGACATATTAACTGCTTCTTCAATACCTTTTTTAATGCCAAGAGGGTTTGCGCCTGCAGTTAAATTTTTCAAGCCTTCTTTAAAAATTGCTTGTGCTAAAACACTTGCTGTTGTTGTGCCATCGCCTGCAACATCGTTTGTTTTGGATGAAACATCTTTTAAAAGTTGAGCGCCTGCATTTTCCAATGGGTCTTGAAGTTCGATTTCTTTTGCAATAGTAACGCCATCATTTACAATTTGCGGTGAACCATATTTTTTAGATAAAATAACATTTCTGCCTTTTGGCCCCAATGTTACTTTAACAGCATCTGCCACTTTGTTAACACCTTTTAATAAGGCTTCTCTGGCATCTGTATCAAAAATTATTTTTTTAGCCATTTTCCTTTATCTCCTATCAAAAATTATTCAATAATTGCAAGTACATCTTTAACGGATAAAATTTTATATTCAACGCCATCCATTTTAACGTCTGTGCCTGAATATTTTGCATATAAAACTTTGTCGCCCACTTTAACATCTAATGGTTCTCTTTCGCCATTATCCATTGTTTTGCCGGGGCCAACCGCTACAACTTCACCTTTTTGGGGTTTTTCTTTAGCTGAATCGGGAATAAAAATTCCGCCTTGTGTTTGTTGAACATCATCAATAACTTTAAGAACGATTCTGTCGCCCAATGGTTTAATTGTCATAATATCCTCCTTAAAAATAATAACTCTTTCTTTAATAACACAATCTTATAATTAATTTTTTAAAACCTTTGGATTATTAACAAAAAATTAATAATTGCAAAAATAAATTAATTATGTATAATGTAAGGTGTAACTAACATTTTTAAAAAAGAGAATATCCGAAGATGCAGCTATATCCAATTTTAAGCGGCGAATTTAAAAGCTTTTATTCAAAAAGAGAAAAACTTGAAGAAAAAGCAAAACATTCTATTAAAAACAATAATAAAGAAGAAGTTAAAAAAGCTGTTTTAACAGCTTCTATTATAGGGGCAGTGGCGCCAATTGTTGTTTCAAATGTTGTGAAAGGAAGAGGCTCTGAACTTATTGATACATTTAAAAAATCTTCTTCTATAAAAGAAAAAGTTAAATCTGCAGCAAATTTATTTGAAGTTAAAACATACGGGCAAATTTTGGCTTCTACATTTGGGGGTGTTATGGCAAGTGTGGCGGCAGGCGTTAAAACGGATAAAAACCCCGAAAATAAAAATGCAAAATATAAAGAAGGAATTTTTGAATTTTTAAACAATATGACCCCAACCACATTTGTTGCTATTGGCGAAGGGTTAATTTATAAACATGAAAATAATTTAAAAAATGCAGCAGGGAAATTAAAAGATTCAGACAACAATAAAATAAAATTAATGCGCGCAGGTTTAATTATAGGCTCTGTTGCAGGCGGAATGTTTATTGCAAATAAAACTTCAAATAAAATTAACGAAAAATGTTTTAAAAAAGAAAAAGACGAAAAGAAAAGAGAATTTAAAATTTGCGATTGTTTTGTTCATTTGGATGATCTTATAGGTTTATTTGTTTTATCTAAAAGCCCTGCACTAAATGCTATTGCAAATAAAGTTCAAATGGATAAAGTTCTTCCTTTCTTATATGCAAAATCAGGCTATGAAGCAGGAACAAGCACAAAAGAAGATTTTGAATGCAAGCCAAAAAGCGAGATTGAAAAATAGGTTTATATTTGTTTCTGCAAAAATATATTGAAACTTAAAAAGCAGGTTGGGCTTTTTGCTCAACAGTTAAGTTGGGTAGAAACTTGCAACCTGCAAG
>ULUL01005268.1_pt1 | contig 12040 bp, 10 predicted proteins | sample 1958481 | NCBI WGS metagenome assembly ULUL01 (sample SAMEA4835759, study PRJEB28245) | human gut metagenome | biome: gut microbiome; material: fecal sample | place: Denmark | collected 2008 | reverse complement strand
CAAACGTAAAAAAGTTCTGAATTAATTGGCATTGAATGGCATCTTATATCTGCAATTTCAAAGTGAGATATAAACCCGTTTTTTGCCCAAAATAGAGAACGAAGCGCGTGGTAGCCTTGTGCATCAGGTTCATTAACAGGAGATAACAACGCCAAAATAAAACTAATTGCTATACAAAAAACCCAAAATAAAAAAAGAACAAGCAGGCTTTTATCAGCTAAAAGAGATTTTTTAAGTTCAATTAAAAACCCTTTAAAATTTGAAGTTGAAGGAATTTTTTTATTCTTAAACCAAATAAAACCTACAATTAAAAATTCCAAAATAGTTAAAATCAAAATGTTTTGCCCCGAAATTCCTTTAAATAAAGATAAAATTTCAATGTTTAATATGACAAATGCAAAAAATGAAATGAAAAATATAACTGACAAATTAAAAATTGAAGCTAAAAAGAAACTTATTAAACTTTGAAAAACTACCCCTATAAAAAGCATTATTTTGAATAAACCCCAAACTTTCTATATTTCACCAAATTGTCAAATCTATCTACGTAATCATAGCTTGTTTTATAGTAAAAGCCCAAGCTGTTAAGATGTTTTCTATTAACCTCGCAAACTGCAAATATGGCTGCCTTAACAGTGTTTTTATCTTTTTCATTTGCCCTGTCTGAAACCACAAATGCGCATTTTGCAACATCAGAATTAATAAAAGGATTCATAATATCTTTTTTATTAATAACATTTAATTGAATACTGTTATCTTCAGGAAGCACCAATGCGGAATATTTTGATAAATCAATATCTTTTATATGAAGCGGGTTAATAACATCTATTGTGCAATCATTTGTTAATTCCATATATTTTGCATTGTAATAAATATGGGCATATGAAGGGAAAAGCCCTATTTTATTGCCATTTTTGCAATAAGGCATAATGGCGCTTTTATAAGCTTTATTTTGAGAAAAAAGGACTATACCGTAAAATTTATATTCAAGACCCCTCATTTTATCTTGAATTATAGAAATATTCGGTGTTTTTAAAAAGTTAGAAAACAAATATACAACAGGTCTTCCCGGAATAAACAGGGAAGAATAATTAAAATAAAAAACCATATATAAAATAATTAGAATTTTTAATATATTGTTTTTTTGAAAATAACTTAAAGCAAGAACAGGAAAAGAAAGCGCCACAAAAGTAACTATATAGCGTATTCCATAAACAGTATAGAGCATAGCACCTGATAAAATTAAAAAAGGAACAAAAAAGAACAGTGAAAAAATTTTGAATTGTTTTTTAAAAAGCCCGATAAAAAGGCAAGGCAAAAATATTAAAAACCCCAAAATTCCAAATGCGCCAAGCTGTTCATCCATTGCGAAATTTACACGTTGAATAGGGTCAATTTGAACGTAATTATCTTGAATTAAAAACAATTTAAACAAAAACGCCTTAAAAGATAATATGTAAGGATTTAGAAACTTTCCTATGTTTAAACCGCTAAAATCAATAAATTGAATAAAATAATTAATAATATTGCCGATATATGCGCCGATTCCGCCAAAAAATCTGTTATACATTTGAAAAGCATTATTTGAAAGAAAAGAATTAAAATCTAAATAGTTTAAAATGTAGTTATAGCTTGAAAAAATTAAGAAATTAAAAACAGAAAAAACAAAAAATTTAATAAAATCTTTTTTCAAAAGAAAAATAAACCAAACAAAAAGCAGGGGAGCAACAAAAAAGGCGGTTGTTTTAACCCCGAATGCAAGAGAAAAAGAAAGTGATGAAAAAAACAAAGAAAGGTTTTTATTATCTTTTGTATAATTCAAAGCAAACAAAATACAACAGGAAAAAAGAGCGGCAACAATTAAATCTGTTTGTGTGCTTGAAATTTGGATTATTATTGCAGGAAATGAAGTAAAGATTAAAATTGCCCAAATTATTTTTTTAGTGTCAATTTCAAAAAATTCCATTATTTTGAAAGAAGACATTATTAAAAGGAAATATGAGAAAAACTGCAACAAGCCAAAGCCAATATCTTTTTTATACAAAGCCAAAACCCAGGTGTAAAAAAGTTCCGAATTAACAGGCATGCAAAGCGCCCTCATATCCGTTGCTTCAAAATGAGAAATAAAGCCGTCTTTTAGCCAAAATAAAGCCCTTAGGGTATGGTAACTTTGAGCATCGGGTTCAGTTGGCGGAATTAAAAGTGCCAATATAAACGCAATAATTATAAAAAGTATCCAAGATAAAAAGGGCAAAATTAAAAGCCCGTCAGCTTTTAGCGCCTGTTTTATTTTTTCAAAATAATTTATAATATCAGAAATCGGATTTAATGTGGGTTTATTTTTCTTAAACCAAATTAATAAAACAAAAATCAAAAATAAAAAAGAAAAAATTAAAATGTTTTGCCCGTTTATTGCCTTAAATAAAGATAAAATTTCAAGATTTAAAACAATAAAAGCAAAAAAGATTATTGGAAAATAAAGAAATCTTCCAAAAATTGCAGATAAAAAATAGCTTATAAAGGCATTTAAAATGACGCCAGTTAATAACAATTTATTCTTCTCCCAAGCTTAATACAGCCATAAAAGCTTCCTGTGGAATTTCCACCCTTCCCACAGATTTCATGCGCTTTTTACCTTTCTTTTGTTTTTCCAAAAGTTTTCTTTTACGGGTAATATCGCCCCCGTAACATTTATCTAATACATTTTTCCTCATTGCCTTAATTGTTGTTCTTGCAATAACCCTGCCGCCTATTGCAGCTTGAATTGCAACTTCAAACATTTGTTTCGGGATAATTTCTTTTAATTTTGTTGTTAATTTTTGCCCTATGCCATAGGCTGAATCTCTGTGGCAGATGACAGATAAGGCATCAACGGGTTCACCCGATAATAAAATATCCATTTTAACTAAATCAGACCTTTTATATGAATGAAATTCATAATCTAAGCTTGCATATCCTTTGGTTCTTGATTTTAATTGGTCGTAAAAATCCGTTATAACTTCAGATAACGGGATATGATATTCCAAATTAACGCGCGTTTTATCAAGATATTGCATATTGATAAAATCACCCCTTTTAGATTCGCACAAATCCATCAAAGCACCCACGTAATCATTCGGGGTGAATAAATTAACTTTTACATAAGGTTCTTCAATGTAATCTCTATATTGAGCATCGGGCAAATTTGCGGGGTTATCAATTTCAACCATTGTGCCGTCTGTTTTATAAACCTTATAAATAACGCTTGGCGCCGTTGTAATTAAATTTAGGTTATATTCCCTCTCCAACCTTTCTTGGGCAATTTCCATATGAAGCATGCCAAGAAAACCGCACCTGAAACCAAACCCAAGGGCAGATGATGTTTCCGGTTCAAATGTAATTGATGAATCATTCAATTTTAATTTTTCAAGCGCATCTTTAAGGTCGTGGTATTGGTCGTTATCAACTGGGTAAAGGCCTGAAAACACCATTGGCTTTGCTTCTTTGTAGCCTTCCAAAGGCTCATCAGCCGGGGCATTTGCATTTGTAATGGTGTCACCTACAAACCTTGTAATTTCTTTAATAGAACATGCCATATAGCCTACTTCGCCTGTTTTAAGTTCACCTACAGGGTTTCTTAAAGGGTTTAAAAAGCCAAGTTCAACAACTTCAAACTTTTTGCCCGTTGCCATAAATTGAATTGTATCGCCAAGTTTAATTGAACCGTCCATAACTTTAAAAAAGCAAATCGTGCCCAAATATTGGTCGTATGCACTGTCAAAAACAAGCGCCCTTAAAGGCTTATCGGATGTATCTATTGGCGGCGGAATAAATTTAACAACGGCCTCTAAAACTTCATCAATGCCTGTGCCTTCTTTTGCACTCACGGGAATTGCATAGCTTGCATCTATCCCTAAAACTTCTTCAATTTCTTGTTTAACTCTTTCAACATCAGCAGATGGAAGGTCAATTTTATTAATAACGGGAATAATTTCCAAATTTTGTTCCATTGCAAGGTAAACATTGGCTAAAGTTTGGGCTTCAACGCCTTGAGTGGCATCAACAATTAATAAAGCGCCTTCACATGCAGCCAAAGACCTTGAAACCTCATAAGAAAAATCCACATGCCCCGGGGTATCAATTAAATTTAAAATGTATTCTTTGCCGTCTTTTGCCTTATATTTCATTTTGGCAGCGTTTAATTTAATTGTAATGCCTCGTTCACGCTCAATATCCATGGTATCTAAAAGCTGGTCTTGCATGTCTCTTTTATCAATGGTTCCTGTTTTTTCAAGAAGCCTGTCTGCAAGCGTTGATTTGCCATGGTCTATATGCGCAATAATACTAAAGTTTCTTATGTTCTCAATTCTTTGCATAAGAAAAGTATAGTATAAAAATGAAAATATTTATTATATTTTCAAAAACAAAAAGCAGTAGCAAACTTTAAAAACAAAATTAATATTTGTTTTGGTTTAATCTGTTGTTGAGTTCTACTTTTTGATTGTAAGAATTCAATTTTGTTACTGCACTGCTTTTGTTTAGCGCAAAGCCTGCCATAGCGCTATAATAAACAGCTTTGTTTAAATTGTTGCTTAAAACTGCAGATTGGTTAGCTGTTGAAACATAGCCTTGAAGTGCAGTTTCATTAGCGCCTGTTGTTTGGCTTTCTTTGATTGGTGAAGAAACGTGTAATTGTTCCCCTGCTCTTGCTGTGTAATAGTAGCTTCCTACTTGGTTACTGCTCATTTTAATCCTCGTTTAGTTTTTCTATATTTTATCTCTCTTATATATATAAAAACGATATACTTTTAAAAAGTGCTTTTTTATTTTTAAATTATTAAGTTTTGTTAATAATGTAAAAACAAATTTAAAAAAATTTAAAAAAATTGATTTAAGCAAACATTCTTTGTATAATCAGGCAATATAAACCTTTTTTGGAAGGAATAAAAGTTGGGCGATTTTAATAAAATTTCAGACATTTTGGCACAAGAAGTTTTTGACAAAAGTGCCTGCACCAACTCAATTAAAAAGGCCGTTGCTTTCAGTTTTTGGAAAAATATAACGGGGGCAAAGTTTGCAAAATTTTCAAAACCTTATGATATAAAAGGAAAAACATTGCTTGTTGCGGTGAAAAGCCCTGCAGTTATGCAGGAATTAATTTTCTATCAAAAAGAACTCATTGAAAAATTAAAAAACTATTTTTTGCCCGTTAACATTGAAATTGAAGATATAAGATACGATTATAAAAATTGGCAAAAAATTTCAGCCGGAACATCTTATCTCAAAGGCGATGAAAGCCTTGAATATTATTCTAAGGAAGAAATTGAAGAAATTGAACTTAGCGAAATTGAAAAAGAAGAACTTAAAAAAGCCACAAATACAATTTCAAACTTAACTTTTTTAGATGAAAAATTAAGAAATTCAATGAAAAGAAATATAATTAATTCAACAAAAGCAAAAAAAATAAGAAAATAAAGGTAAAAAAAGTGACAGATAAAGAACATAAAGTTTTATCCTTCGGGAAAAAACAAAAATCGGAAAACAAAGAAGTTAAAAACATTGAATATTGCAGTTTTTGCAAACGCCCCAATACGGAAGTACCAAAAATGGTAAAGGGGCCTGATGTTAACATTTGCTCGGAATGCACGCTAATTGCCGTGCAATACCTTATTTTGCAAGACGGCGTTTTATCTAAAGAGGCTCAAAAAATTCTTGATCTTTTTTGGGGAGCAAAAAATTAAATGTCTTTAAATAAACTTCAAATAAAGGCAAAAATATTTGAAATAATTAATCCTTTAAGAAATTTAGATGCAATTGATGACAGGATTATTTCAAAAGTAATTAAAGAGATAAAATCAATTAAAGATGCCGATTTTGAATTTATTGCAAGAATTTTAATTAAAGAAGCAGATATAAAAACAACAAAAAGCGCAGGGGCATTTTTATATATAGCTGAAAATTTGGCACCCGAATCTTTTGTTGAATTAATTTTAAACGAATTAAATTCAAACAAAATTCCTGATGAAAAGAAAATGTTTTTCTTAAACATTTTATCGGGGCTCGGAATTAAATTTAACCCCGAAGATATTAACAGCTATTTAAAAAACCCTGATGAAGCAATAAATAATGAAACATCAAGGTTTTTGGAATGCGCCAAAATAGACCCTGAAGCGCAAATAGACTTTTTGGATTTTTATTTTTCATCTGATGCTCCCGATAAAAAAGAGCTCATAAATTCCGTTGTAAGAGATTTTGAAGGCGACAGGCTTATAAACATTTTATCCCCGCTTGTGCTTAGTGCAGATGACAAAGAAACGGTGGAATTTTGTTTAAATATAATGGAAAAACAAAAATCTTTACTTTCCTATAAGCCGCTAAAATATCTTTCAAGCCTAAAATCAGCAGGTAAAATTCAAAAAAAGGCGTTTAAAATTTTACAAAAAATGCAAATGTCGGGGTTTTACACTAAAAACAAACTGTATAGCTTCTATAAAGAACTTTTAAAAGATTTTGAAGCGCCAACCGCTGCCATTACAACGCCCGATGGCAACTCAAATTTTTCAGTTTTAATTTCAAGAAAAACTTTAAAAGGAACTTGTTTTTTGTTTTTTATTGCAATAAACATTGAACTTGGGCCTTTTTCTTGTTTTGGTTTTTCATCTTTAACGGAAAATGACCACGACACAATTATAAAAAGGTTTTTTACATCAAAAGAAAGGTTTTTTATTCCCGCAAACGAAGCAAAAACCATTTTATATGAGCTAACTTTAAAAAGAATTTCATTAAATAAAATTATCCCATATGAATATTTTTGCTGGGAAAGGCTTTTAGATGACATTGAACCGGTTGATAAAAGTTTATATGAAATTTTGGAAAATAACATTAAAAAGACAAAAACAGATGAAAAGAATAAAAATTTAATTGAAAATTCGCCTTATATTGAAAACTGGTTTTTCAGATATTCTAAAAATTCGCCCTATTTTTCAAATTTAATGGATGAAATCTTAAAATTAAAAGATGATGAAATTTACAAGACAAACAGCCTTGTAGAAGAATTTTCAAACAATGAAATTTTACAAGAAAACATTAAAAACAGGTTAAAATTTCTTGCATATTGCTTTAATTCAAACAACAAAAAGGAATTAGCAAGTGCATTTTATTCTTTAATTTTTGATGAAAATGAATTTAAAAACTTTGTGAAAAACATTTTAAAAAGAAGCGTTTATGAATTTGCGCTTATGCTAAATCTGCCCAAAAAAGAAGAAAACGGGCTTTTTAACAAACCCGAAAACAAAAAAGAAAATAAAAAAGCAAAAGTTATTATAAACTTTGTTGAAAAAGAATGGATAGAAAAAAATGGAAATTAAAGAAAGAGTTTTAGCGCTTGATGTTGGCGACAAAAGAATTGGCGTTGCCGTTTCAGACCCGTTTTTTCTTTTTGCAACAGGTTTAAAGGTTATAATTCGTGAAAATGACAACAAGGCACTTGAAGAAATTAAAGAAATCTGTCAAACTTATAAAATAAAAAAAATTGTTGTGGGGCTTCCTTATAATATGGATGGCACCATTGGCGCTCAGGCCAAAAAAACCGTTAAATTTACGGAAAAACTTGAAAATGATTTTGAAATAATATACAGAGATGAAAGGCTAACTTCTTTTGAAGCGGAAGAAATGCTAAAAAAAGAAAACAAAAAATATACAAAAAATAAAGGCCTTGTGGATATTAAAGCAGCCTGCATAATTTTACAATCATATATAGGAGAACAAAATGGATAACAATACGGAAGAATTGCAAATTATTAATACAGTTGGCGAAAACGGCGAAGAAGTTGAATTAAAACTTTTAGACATAGTAACGGTTGATGACAAAGACTATGCGCTTTTGTTGCCTGTTGATGAAGAAGCAAACGAAGACAGCGAAGTTGTTTTAATGAGATTAAAAAAAGAAGGTGAAGAATATCTTTTTGAAACAATTGATGATGACGATGAATTCAATGAAATTGCAAAAATTTTATCGGAAGATGACGAATGTGAATGCGAATGCGGTGATGATTGCGACTGCGGCTGCCACAACCACTAATTTTAAATTTTAAGGGGGTAATTAAACCCCCTTATTTTTTTATGCTTCACATTTTGCTAAGAGTTCAGGATACAAAGGAAATTCATCGCAAAGCTTTTGTGTTCTTTTTCTTAAATTTTCTTTTGTATCTTTCTTTAAAATGCAATCTGCAATAATTTTGCCGATTTCTACCATTTCATTTTCCTTAAACCCTCTTGTTGTTGCCGCAGGAACGCCAATTCTGACCCCTGAAGTTACAAAAGGCGATTTAGGGTCATTTGGAACGGTGTTTTTATTTGCGGTTATGCCGATTTCTTCCAGTTCATTTGCAACATCTTTGCCTGTTTTATCAAGTTTTATAAGGTTGACTGTCATAAGGTGGTTTTCTGTTCCGTTTCCAACAATATCAATACCTTCTTTCATCAAGGTTTCAGCCAAAACTTTTGCATTTTTAATAATTTGGTTTGCATAGTCAATAAATTCAGGCTTAAGAGCTTCTAATAACGCAACCGCTTTTGCTGCAATCACATGTTCTAATGGCCCGCCTTGAATTCCCGGGAAAACCGCTTTGTCTATTCCTTGGGCGTGTTCTTCTTTGCACATAATAATGCCGCCCCTTGGGCCTCTTAGGGTTTTATGGGTTGTTGTTGTTACAAAATCCGCATAAGGAACAGGGCTTGGGTGAACTCCGCCTGCAACAAGCGCTGCAATGTGGGCAATATCTGCCATTAAATATGCGCCAACTTTATCTGCAATTTCTCTAAATCTTCTGAAATCAATAATTTTAGAATAGTTGCTTGCACCTGCAATAATTAATTTGGGTTTCTTTTCAACGGCTAATTTTTCAAGTTCATCATAATCTATTTCGCCGTTTTCGTTCACACCATAGCTTACTATGTTAAAATAAAGCCCTGAAAAATTAACGGGTGAACCGTGGGTTAAGTGCCCGCCGTTTGATAAATCCATTCCCATAACGGTATCGCCATATTTAAGAGCGTATAAAAAAACGGCCATATTTGCTTGTGCGCCGCTATGAGGCTGAACATTAGCGTGGTCGCAACCAAAAAGCTTTTTGCACCTTTCAACTGCCAATTCTTCAATTTTATCAACGTTTTCGCAGCCGTTATAAAACCTTTTGTAAGGTTTTCCTTCAGCATATTTATTTGTTAAAACACTTCCTTGCGCTGCCATAACTGCAGTTGATGTAAAATTTTCGGATGCAATTAATTCTATTGTATTTTGCTGCCTTTTTAATTCAGCTTCAATTAAATTGGCAACTTCAACATCTTCTTTTCTTATAACATCAAGTTCCATTTAAACCTACCCCCATTAAAATAATATTTATTAAATTTTACTTTCAAATAGAATAATAGTAAAGTTAAGTTTTTTTGTTATAAAATATTTTAGTAAACAATAACTATCAGGATTAACAACATATGAAAAAGAAAAATATCAGAAACATTGCAATTATTGCCCATGTTGACCATGGCAAAACAACGCTTGTAGATTGCATTTTGCAACAAACAGGCGTTTTTAAAGATCACCAAGAAGCAGGCGTTTGTGTTTTAGACAACAACGACATTGAACGTGAACGCGGCATTACAATTTTATCCAAAAACGTTTCGGTTAATTATAAGGGTGTAAAAATTAACGTTGTGGACACCCCAGGCCACGCAGATTTTGGCGGTGAGGTTGAAAGGGTTCTTGGCATGGTAGATGGCGCCCTTTTAATTGTAGATGCTCAAGAAGGCCCAATGCCACAAACAAGGTTTGTTTTATCAAAAGCGCTTGAAATGGGTTTAAAAATTATTGTTGTCGTAAATAAAATAGACAAACAAGGGGCAGACCCAAACGGCACAATTGATAAAGTTTTTGACCTGTTTACGGAATTAACCGATAACGAAGAATTAATTGATTTTCCAATTATTTATGCAAGCTCACTTCATAAATTTGCAAAAAAAGAATTAACCGATGAATCAGACAATATAATTCCGTTATTAGATTGCATTTTAGAAAATATTAAACCGCCAAAAGGCGATGAAGACGCCACCTTGCAATTTCAGGCAACAACATTGGATTACAATGAATATGTCGGAAGAATTGCAATAGGAAGAATTATAAACGGCAGAATAAAATCGCAAGATATGGTGACATTGATTAAATCGGATGGAACCTTCCAAAAAGGTAAAGTTACAAAATTATTTGGTTTTAAAGACCTTGGCAGAGTTGAAATTCAAGAAGCAGAAGCAGGCGATATAGTTGGTGTTGCAGGTTTTCCTGAAATTCAAATCGGTGAAACCTTATCAAGCGTGGTAAACCCAATCGCGCTTCCTTTAATTCACATTGATGAACCAACTTTGCAGATGAATTTTTCTGTTAATGATTCACCTTTTGCAGGTACTGAAGGCAAATTTGTAACAAGCCGCCAATTAAGAAAAAGGCTTTATTTAGAATTAGAAAAAAATGTTTCTCTAAGGGTTGAAGACACAGATTCAACGGATGTTTTCAGAGTATCTGGCAGAGGCGAACTTCATCTATCAATTTTAATTGAACAAATGAGAAGAGAAGGCTATGAATTCCAAGTTTCAAAGCCTGAAGTTATCTTTAAAAAAGATGAGGAAGGCGAACTTTTAGAGCCTTATGAAAATTTAATTGTGGATGTTCCTGAAGAATACACAGGTTCTGTTATTGAAAGAATTTCAAACAGAAAAGGCCAAATGTTGAATATGGAAACGGGCTTAAAAAGAACAAACATTGATTTTTCAATTCCTGCAAGGGGTTTAATCGGCTTTAGGTCTGAATTTATAAGAATGACAAAAGGCGAAGGCATTATGTATCATACATTTGAAAAATATGCACCTTATGCAGGCGATATGCAACGCCACAGAAATGGCTCTTTGATTGCATTTGAAGATGGCGAAGCAATTCCTTATGCACTTCACCAATTTGAAGATAGAGGCGTATTTTTCGTAACGCCAAAAACAAAAGTTTACAAAGGAATGATTATAGGCGAATGCAACCGCCCGCAAGACATTGCGGTAAACATCTGCAAAACCAAAAAGTTAACCAATATGAGATCAGCAACGGCAGATGTTATGGTAACCTTGCAATCTCCAAGAATTATGAGCTTAGAAGATTCTCTTGAATATATAGGGGACGATGAACTGGTTGAAGTAACTCCTGAAAATATAAGAATAAGAAAAGCAAACTTAACCAAAATAAGATAAAAAATTAAAATAATATAATATGCGCCTTAAAATGAGGCGCATTTATTTTGCAAAAAATTCTCTTAAATTAATATCAAATACATGCGCAAGTTTTAAAAGCAATTTTAAGCTTAATTTTTCTTTGTTATTTTCTAATCGGCTTATAAATTCCCTTGAACAATCAAGCTTTTCTGCAAATTTTTCCTGAGATAATTTATTAGCTTTTCTTATTTCCCGAATTTTTTTTGCAAAAAATTTGTGATACATTACTTCATAATTTTGCATACTAATAATTCTCATGGTTTATAATGTAATTACTATGAAGTATTACGTCACATTTTGGAGTAAATATGAAATATAATTTGAAAGTTAATTTGAAAAAACTTTCAACAAGAAAAATAAATTGTATTCAAAATAGTGTTAAATACAAGCACAGGTTTAATAGATAAAAATTCATAAAACAAGCTCAAAATAGTGCATAGTACATATTTTTCATTTTATGCACCCTTGCGGGTGCTTATTTTTAAGTCAATAAGACACGGGATTTTAATAGTAAAAACTTGCAGCATGACTCACATAAAACGCGGTGCGCTTCTTTTAAGGATTTATGCGAGAGGATAAAAGCGAAGCGATTGCATCCCGACAGGAACTTAATGAGGTTAAATATATTAATGGTGAAAATTCGCGCCTTGGAGACTCTGCCGACTGAAAAAGTGACTAAATGTCACTTTTGAAGGAGAGGGCAAGTTGAAAACTTGCATCCCGACAGGAACTTAATGAGGTTAAATATATTAAT
>ULUL01010625.1_pt1 | contig 12047 bp, 10 predicted proteins | sample 1958481 | NCBI WGS metagenome assembly ULUL01 (sample SAMEA4835759, study PRJEB28245) | human gut metagenome | biome: gut microbiome; material: fecal sample | place: Denmark | collected 2008 | reverse complement strand
CTCTGGTGGCCCTCCGGGGCGGCAGCGGCCAGCAGATCTGCCACGCCGTGGCCATGGCCCTGAAGAATCTGCTGGGCCTGATCTGCGACCCGGTGGCGGGTCTTGTGGAGGTTCCTTGCGTCAAACGCAATGTCATCGGCGCCGTCAACGCCGTCAGTGCGGCGGATATGGCGCTGGCGGGCATCGAGAGCCGCATCCCCGTGGACGAGGTCATCGACACCATGGGCGAGGTGGGCCGCCGCATCCCTGTGGAGTTCCGGGAGACGGCGCTGGGCGGTCTGGCGGATACTCCCACCGGCAAGGCCATCGAGGCCAAAATGCGGGGCTGATGTCCCGATAGCATGAAAAAGATGCCCGTGGTACGATGTACCACGGGCATCTTTTTCATGCTTCACGCAGATTTTACTTTTTCAGCCGCTTATCGCTGCGGCGGGCCAGCCATGTGCCCAAGCTCTGGAACAGCTGCACCAGCAGGATCAGAATCACCACCGCCACCAGCATCACCAGATACTTGTAGCGATAGTAGCCGTAGTCGATGGCGATCTTACCCAGACCGCCGCCGCCGATGATACCGCTCATGGCGGAGTAACCCAGAATGGTGGTCAGGGCGATGGTGACGTTCTGGATCAGGGACGGCACGCTCTCCGGGATCATGACCTTGCAGATGATCTGCAGGGGGGTAGCACCCATACTCTGTGCCGCCTCGATGATGTTGGGGTCCACCTCACGGAGACTGCTCTCCACCAGGCGGGCCACAAATGGGAATGCCGCCACCACCAGCGGAACGATGGTGGCTGTGGTACCCACCGCCGTGCCAATGATGAGCCGGGACAGGGGGAACACCATGATCATCAGGATCAGGAAAGGAACCGAGCGCAGGAGGTTGATGATGACATTGAGTACCTGCAGCAGCCAGCGGGGCAGCGGCAGCACGCCGTTCTTCTCCCCCGCCACCAGCAGAACGCCCAGCGGCAGCCCCAGCACCAGCGACAACAGGGTGCTGAGCACCGTCACATAGAATGTCTCCCAAATGGCGTAGGGCAGGCTGGGCAGCACCACCATCAGATCCTGCACGGAGCTTGCCGAAAACAGATCACTGTACATGGCCGTCTACCTCCTCTACCCGAATGTTGCTCATGGTACCGATATAATCCATGGCCCGCTGGAACTGGCCGCTGGGGATGCCCAGCAGCATACTGCCATAGACCTCCTCCGACAGCTTCTGGGTGGAGGCGGAGATCACCGTGCAGAGGATGCCCTCCTCGGAGGCCAGTCTCGCCACCAGCGGCGTGCCGGTGGTGACGCTGTCCCGGAAGGTCAACCGCACCCGGCGCACCGCCTGCGGGTCGGACACCAGCGCATCGGCGCCGCCGGGGAACACCAGCCGCCGTCCTGCGGCGGACTTGGGAGCGGCGAACACTTCGGACACAAGCCCCTTCTCCGCCACCACGCCGCCATCCAGAATGGCCACATGATTACAGATGGTCTTGACCACGCTCATCTGGTGGGTGATGACCACCACAGTGATGCCCAACTTCTGATTGATATCCCGGATCAGCTCCAGGATCTGGTGCGTGGTGTTGGGATCCAGAGCACTGGTGGCCTCGTCGCACAGCAGCACCTTGGGCTGGGTGGCCAGCGCCCGGGCAATGGCCACACGCTGCTGCTGGCCGCCGGACAGCTGCGCCGGGTAGGCCTGTGCCTTATCCGGCAGACCCACCAGCTCCAGCAGCTCCTTGGCCCGACGGACGCCGTCCGTCTTCTTCACCCCGGACAGCTCCATGGGGAAGCACACGTTTTGCAGGCAGGTGCGCTGCATCAGCAGATTAAACCGCTGGAAGATCATGGTGATCTCCCGACGGGCCGCCCGCAGCTGCGCCGGGGTCATGGTGTCCAGCCGCTGGCCGTCCACCACCACCTCGCCCGCCGTGGGCTTTTCCAGCAGATTGATACACCGCACCAGCGTGCTCTTACCGGCACCGCTCATGCCGATGATGCCGTAGATGTCCCCGTCCTCAATGGTCAGGGAGACGTCCTTCAACGCATCTACCCCTCCAGAATCGGAGTCAAAGGTCTTACTGACGTGCTTTAATTCGATCACGGACGTCTCCCCTCCTCTCTCTTACTTACCGCTGATGGCGTCCAGCGTGGTCTGCTTGCCGCCGTACAGGCCCATGGGCTCCACGTGGATGCCGCCCACGGACACAATGTGGGTGTTGTTCTGAGCGTTGAAGTCCTCCAGATAGGGCAGGTGCTGGAAGTAGTTGGCGGTGACGGTGCCGTCATCCACCACGGTATTGGGTACCACATAGTCGTTGTAGACCTGAATGTCCAGCGTCACGCCCTTGGCTGCCAGGATCTGCTTTGCGACCTCCAGAATTTCGGCGTGGGGCGTGGGGGAGGCGGCGATGGAGATGGTGGTGCCGTTCAGAGCATCATAGTTCACAGAGGCATCATAGCCATCGGTGGGATCGGTGACCACGGACACCACAGAGCCGTCATACTTCTCGTTGATGTAGTCCACCACCTGCTGGCTCTCCAGAGCAGCCTTCAGCGCCTTAACGGCATCGGTGTTCTCAGCGCCCTCTTTCACGGCCAGAATGTTGGCATAGGCGGAGGCGGAGCCCTCGATGAGCAGGGAGTCCTTCACGGGGTTCAGGCCGGCGTTGATGGCGTAGTTGCTGTTGATGACGGCGTACTCGGCATCCGCCAGCAGGGAGGGCAGCTGAGCAGCCTCGGCCTCCACGATCTCCACATTGTAGGGATTATCCACAATGTCGTTCTTGGTGGCGGTGATGCCAGCACCGTCCTTCAGGGTGATGATGCCGTTCTCCTGCAGCAGCAGCAGCGCACGGGCTTCGTTGGTGGTGTCGTTGGGGACCAGAATTTTCACGCCGCTGTCGGACTTTTTACCGCAGGCGGCCAGACTCAGAACCAGTACCAGCGCCAAAGCCAGCGTGGCGATCTTTGCAAATACGGAACGTTTCATGATGATTTCTCCTTTATCTTCTTTCATAAATAGTTATTGTATCGGGACACTTCGGCAGTCCCTCTCGTCTGTGCAATTCATAATAGATACCGTGTCCGGAGGACACATTCGCTTGGTCAGCAGGATCAAAGGGATCAGCTCCTTTTTGACAAAATAAAACAGCGGGAGGTCATTCGACCTTCCGCTGTTCGTAAACTTGGTTTCCCAAGTGTATGGATCACAGAACAGATGCCGGAAAGCAGACGACCGAATTGGCGCAGCGACGCATGCACATGGAGCCCATGCACATCCCCAGCATCATCATGTTGGTACGCAGCTTCTTCATGGTGCCGTCCGTCCTTTCCTCAAGCATTCTTGGGATGGTGGCATTGTACCCCTCCCATCCCCTCTTGTCAAGTCTTTTCCGGGATTTCCCCGATTGTTCCAAATTTCCCGAAGCATTTCCTCCGGATTTCGTCTAAATCCCCATTATCTGCCCTTGGGCAGCACCGCACGGATCACCAGCGGCTCTTCGCCGGTGTTGCGGACGCTGTGGCTGTGGCCTTGGGGACAGTAGTGCCACATACCGGGGGTCAGGGTCACCTCCGTGCCGTCGTCATGGCACAGCCCCGTGCCGGAGACGATGCACATCACCTCGCAGTTGTCGGTGTGGGTGTGGGGGCCGATGCTGCCACCCACCGACACCGTCAGCTGCAAAATGCGGCCCATGTCATCGTCATAGGCCCGGACGGACACCACACCGTCCCCGCCCTTGAAGCCGGACACCAGCTGCTCCGGCAGACGATCAAAGGAAACGATCATGCCCGCTCACCTCAGTTCAGGAAATCCTTCAGCTTCTTGCTGCGGGAGGGGTGGCGGAGCTTCCGCAGGGCCTTGGCCTCGATCTGGCGGATGCGCTCACGGGTGACGTTGAACTCCTTGCCCACCTCCTCCAGCGTGCGGGTGCGTCCGTCCTCAATGCCGAAGCGCAGCTTCAGCACCTTCTCCTCACGGGGCGTCAGGGTGCTGAGCACGTCCACCAGCTGCTCCTTCAGCAGGGTGAAGCTGGCGGCCTCGCTGGGCTCGGACACCCCCTCGTCGGGGATGAAATCTCCCAGATGGGAATCCTCCTCCTCGCCGATGGGCGTCTCCAGCGACACCGGCTCCTGTGCGATCTTCAGAATTTCCCGCACCTTGTCCACAGGCATCCCCATCTCCTCGGAGATCTCCTCCGGCGAGGGGTCGTGGCCCAGCTCCTGCATCAGCTGCCGGGATACCCGGATGACCTTGTTGATGGTCTCCACCATGTGGACGGGGATGCGGATGGTACGAGCCTGATCGGCAATGGCCCGGCTGATGGCCTGCCGGATCCACCACGTGGCGTAGGTGGAGAACTTATAGCCCTTGGTGTAGTCGAACTTCTCCACGGCCTTGATCAGGCCCAGATTGCCCTCCTGGATCAGATCCAGAAACAGCATCCCACGGCCCACATACCGCTTGGCGATAGACACCACCAGACGCAGGTTGGCCTCCGCCAGCTTCTGCTTGGCCTTCTCCCCCTGCTTCACGTCCTTTTTCAGGGCGGCCAGCTCCTCCTCCGGGATGACCTCGCTCTCCTTCTCCGCTGCCGCCATACGCTCCTTGGCGGCGTTGCCGGCGGACATGGCCGTGGCCAGACGAATCTCCTCGTCCGCCGTCAGCAACGGCACCTTACCGATCTCCTTCAGATACATCCGCACGGGGTCGTCGATGTTGAAGCTGTCCACCAGCGTGTTGGGGTCCACCAGCTCCTCTTCCTCGATCTCGGCAATCTCCTCCAGAGGCGGCTCCCCGTCATCGGGCAGGTCCGTCAGGAACTCATCGCTGCCCACCTCGATGCCCAGATCCGCCAGCGAATCGTAGATGTGGTCCATCTGGTCGCCGTCCAGATCCATGGTATCCACCACGTCCGACAGCTCGCCGGGGTCCAGCTTCCCGGTCTTGCAGCCCTTGGCCAGCAGATCCTTCAATTTCTCGTTTGCGGTGATGAGGGTCGCCGCTGGAAGGGCGGCAATGGTCTTATCGTCCAGCTTCTTGCGGGATTTGGAGTCCTCTTTCTCCCGCTTGGCGGCATCCTCCGCCAAAAGCTGGTCGGCCATGGCCTCCAGATCCTGCTGCTCCAGCTGCTGATTCAACTTCTCACTCATGCTTGCTTTCCTCCGTAACCCTTTTTTCTTTATACTTCTCCTGAGCCGCCAGAAGGGGATCGCCCTGTGCGTCCCGCTTCTGCGCCTCCTCCCGGATGATGCGTATATAATCCGCCAGCGCCCGCTGGGCCGAGGCCGTGGCCTCCGGCTTCTGCAATACGCCGGTGAGATGACTCATTTCCTCGCCGGACAGCTCTCCGCTGAGTCCGGCCACGCTGAGGGGCCGTCCCTCCTGCCGCAGCTGCCACAGGCGGTCAAACACCCGGCCCAGCAGCGGCGAGGAAAACTCCTCCGGCCGCAGGGGCGCCTCCTCCGGAAAGACGCTCTCGTCCTTCAGCAGCAGGCGCAGCACCCCTTCCTCCGCCATGGCGCTCCGCACGTTCGTGTAGCGGATGCCTCGCTCCTGGGGCTGTACCGACACGGCGGGATTCAGCTCCCGGCGCCGGAGGGCCTTGCGCTCCTTGCCCAGCTTTCGCCGCAGGGTACGCTCCACCTCCAGACGCATGGCCTCAGGCGTCAGGCCCGCCGCCTGAGCGGCACGGGTGGTGTATACCTCCCGCTCCACGGCGTTCTCCAGCTTGGCCAGCTCCTCGCTGACCTCCTGTGCATAGGCGATGCGCTGGGTGTCATCCGTCAGGTCGTACTTCCCGGCGATCTGATCCAGTCGGAACTCCACGCCATTTTCGCTGCCGGTCAAAAGCCGCTCGAAGGCCGCCGGCCCTTGAAGCTTGATGAAGTCGTCTGCATCCTGCTTGATGTACTCCCCGTCCACCAGCCGCCGGGGCAGCTGCAGGACCTTCACGGAAAACTCGGAGTTGTTCAGCAGCTCCAGCGCCCGGCGGGTGGCCTGCTGTCCGGCGTTGTCGTTGTCGTAGCACAGCACCAGCTCCTTGGTGTAGCGGCTCAGCAGCCGCAGCTGCTCCTGGGTCAGCGCCGTACCCATGGAGGCCACGGCATTGTCAAAGCCCGCCTGATGCAGCGTCACCACGTCCAGATTGCCCTCACAGAGGATGATATTGGACCGTTTGGACTTCTTAGCCAGATTCATGCCGTACAGAATACGGCGCTTGCTGTATGTAAGTGTTTCCGGGGTGTTCATATACTTGGGCTCGGACTTGTCCAGCACACGGCTGCCGAAGCCCACCACATCACCCCGCACATCAATGACCGGCAGCATCAGCCGGTTGCGGAACTTATCATACAGCCGCCCGTTCTTCCCGTTCACCGCCAGACCGGCGGAGATCAGTTCCTGCTTGGTGTAGCCCTTGTGGGTCATCGCCGTCAGCAGGGCATCCCAGCTGTCCGGGGCCGCCCCCATACCGAACCGCACGGCAATGCCCCGGCGGATGCGGCGCTTGTCCAGATACGCCTGCACCGCCGCCCCCTCCTGGGACTGGAGCACGCTGTAATAGTACCGGGCGGCATCCCGGTTCAGCGCCAGCATCCGGCTGCGGAGCTTTTCCGTTCCGTCGCTGCTCTCCTCCGGTACCGGGAGGTTGGCCCGCTTGGCCAGAAATCGGATGGCATCCGGATAGGTCAGTCCCTCCATCTCCATGACGAAGTTCACGACGCCGCCGCCCTTCTTGCAGCCGAAGCAGTGGTAAAACTGCTTGTCCGGCAGCACATGGAAGGAGGGTGTCTTTTCGTTGTGGAAGGGACAGCAGCCCCAGTAGCTGCCGCCCTTGGGCGTCAGCGAGACGTAGCTGCCCACGATATCCACAATGTCGCTGCGGGCCAGCAGCTCGTCCAGAAAATTCTGGGGAAACGGCATCCGGCTCCCTCCTCTCCGCTAATTTTCCCCCGGCACGGTGCGCCGGAGGGTCGTGCGTTCTCCGGCCCAGACCGTCGGAAAACGACTTCTAATTTCTTATACCCATTCGGGTGGTGATTTCCTCTTTTTCTGCGGAAATTTTTGAAAAAATCTCACTACGCAGCAGCACGGCGGAGGCGGACGCCGCAGCGTCCGCCTCCGTTTCTGTTCAAAATCACTTACTCGTACCACACATTCATATCCACGCTGGCAGCTCTGCCGTCCCATGTGGTGATGCCCGGCACCCGACCATTGTCGGTGTACTGCCACATATCGTGGCTGCGGGGATAGCCGGTGGAATCGGCATAGCTGGCCATCCAGATGTAGTTATCCCCCTCCAGCTGGCCTATGTGCATCCGATCCAGCAGATAGTAATAGCTGGCATAGATGCCCGCCTTATAGCCGGCGCTGCGTACCGTGTCGCAGAAGGCCCGTGCCACGCTGGTGCGCTGGCTGACGGACAGGTCGTTGGCCCGCCCGCCGGAGCCGTCATCCGGATCCCAAACATCCTCCAGATCGATAAAGATGGGCATATCCACCTGATAGCCCTGCACGTACTGCACGCACATACTGGCCTCCTCGATGGCCTCCTTCTCATTGACGGCCTGACTGAAGAAGTAAACACCCACCTGCAAGCCTGCCGCACGGGCACCCTCGATGTTCTTGCGGAAGGAGCTATCCAGCACCAGACGTCCGGTGCCGTAGCCTCGGAAGCCCAGCCGCAGGATCACGTAGGACACGCCGGAGGCCCTCACCTTCTGCCAGTCCACATTGGCCTGCCACTCGGACACATCGATGCCGATGCGGCCCATCAGCGCCCCGCCGGGGGTAAACCGATAGGCGGTGCCGTCAATGACCTGCGTGCCGGTGACACGCTCACCGGCGGCGTTATAGTAGTACTTCACGCCGTCCTCCGTCTGCCAGCCCCGCTTCACCGGCGTGGGCTCCGGTGTCGGCTCCGGGTCCGGATCGGGGGTGGGCTTCGGGTCTGGGGTGGGTTCCGGCTCCGGGGTGGGTTCCGGCTCCGGGTCCGGGGTGTCGATGGAGGGCGGCAGCTCCTCGCTGGAGCCGCTGCCGGCATCGTCCGGCTTCTTGTCACCGTACTGTCCGTCCTCGGTGCGGGAGTCCACCTCATTAGAGGAGACCACCTGATCCGACACGTCGATGACCTCTCGCTTCATGGGCTCCACCGTCACCACGGTGTCCTCCGGCATCAGAAAGCCCGCCAGCGTCCGCAGGTGGGCCGTATAGTCCCCCTCCGGCATGGCCTCCGTGGTGATGACGCCGTCCAGATCCCAGTCCTTACAGACCGTTTTCTGCCCGTCGCCGTCTATCAGCTCCACCACGAACAGCGCTCCCCGCACCGGCTCCTCCGTGTCCGCTGCCAGGACCCGCAGCACCAGCTGCTCCTCCTGAGTCTGGCTCTCCAGATGCACCGGCACCAGCGCCGTGTCCGTACCGAAGCTCACCGGCTTGGCCTGTCCCCGGCTCTCCGCCGCAGCCACATACTGCGGAGCCTCCGCCAGTTGCCACAGGCCCAGCGCCGTGGCGGCCACCAGCACCGCCATCATGCCGCACAATATCCGTATATACTTTCCCATGGGTGCTCCTCCCTATCTGACCACCGCATATCCACCGGGGCACCGGCAAAAATGCCGACCATGCCCCATTTTTCTCATGATAGCATCATCATATCCCATTTATTGCATTATGTCAACGGGGAAGTTCACCGCCTGTGGAAAAAATCAGCGCCGGAGAGGATATATCGTCCCTCTCCGGCGCACAGTTTCATAATCAAAGCTCCACCACCAGCGGCACATGGCCGGTGTGGGGCAGGAATTTCTCCAGCACGTCCTCTGTCCGCAGCCGCAGGGAGCTGGTATTGCGGCAGGGATGGCAGCCGAACCACCGACTTTCCGCCACCGCCCGATCCAGCACCAGTATCACCCGGTGCTCCGTGTCGTTCAGCAATCCCAGCACCGACGCCGAGCCCGGCTGCACACCCAGCAGCTGCTCCAGATCCTCCGCTGTGGCAAAGCTCAGCCGGGAGGAGCCGATCTGCTTAGACAGCTCCTTGGTCACAAAGGGCTTGTCCCCCGGCATGGCCAGCAGGTAAAAAGCCGACCGGTTCCGGGGCGTCAGCAGCAGATTCTTGCAGATGTCCGCCCCCAGCGCCTGAGATATGACGGCGCAGTCCGCCATGTCCTCCGCCGGATCGTGATCCACCCGGTCAAAGGGGATGCCCAGTTCCTCCAGCGCCGCATAGGTGCGGTCCTCCACCGGCGTCCGGCTCTCCGCCGGGGCGCCGTGATACACAGGCGATACGTTCATGCTCTCACGCCCTTTCCAGCAGCTTTTCCCCGGCCCGGAAAATGTCTCCGGCCCCCACCGTCAGGATCAGGTCGCCGGGCTGGGCCAGTGCGGCCAGCGTATCCGTCACCTTCTCCAGACTGGAGCAGTAGATGGCGCCGGGGATCTCCCGTGCCAGATCCTGCGAGGAGATGCCGATGTCGTTCTGCTCCCGTGCGGCGTAAATTTCCGCCAGCACCGTCACATCCGGCAGCTTCAGCTCCTCCACGAACTGGGAAAACAGCGCCTTGGTGCGGGAGTAGGTGTGGGGCTGGAAGGCGCAGATGACCCGCTGATAGCCCATGGTGCGGGCGGTGGTCAGCAGAGCATGGAGCTCACCGGGATGGTGGGCGTAGTCGTCGTAGACCTCCGCCCCGTGATATGTCCCCTTGTGCTCCATGCGGCGGCCTGCGCCGTGGAAGGTCTCCAACCCACGGGATACCGCCTCGCCGGGCAGACCCAGCACATACGCTGCCGACGCCGCTGCCAGCGTGTTGAGGATGTTGTGCTTACCGGGGATCTTCAGTTCCACATGGGCATAGACCTCCCCGTGGATCACCACATCGAACACCGGGCAGCCGTCGAAGAAGGACACGTTGTCCGCCACGCAGTCCGCCGTCCGATCCTGCACGGCGAAGGTGAACACCGGGTGCTGCAGTCCCTTCACGGAGTCCCGTGCGCCGGCGTCGTCGGCATTGGAGATGATGTAGCCCCGCTGGGGTACCAGATCGGCAAAGGCATGGAAGGAGTGCTCGATATCCGCCAGATCCTTGAAAAAGTCCAGATGGTCCTCCTCCACGTTAAGGATCACCGCCACCGTGGGGAAGAAGTTCAGGAAGGAGTTGCAGTACTCGCAGGACTCCAGAATGATGGTGTCCCCCTGCCCCACCCGATAGCCGGAGTGCAGCAGCGGCAGCGTACCGCCGATCATCACCGTGGGGTCGGCCCCGGCCTCCATGAAGATATGGGTTGCCATGGAGGTGGTGGTGGTCTTGCCGTGGGTACCGGAAAAGCACACGGCATTTGCGTATTTCTGCATGATGGCGCCCCAGGCCTGCGCCCGCTCATATACGGGGATCCCCCGTGCGATGGCCCCGGAGATCTCCGGGTTCTCGTCGTGGATGGCGGCGGTGCGGATCACCAGATCGCAGTCCTTGAGATTTTCCGCCGAGTGGCCGATGGCCACGTCGATGCCCAGTGAGCGCAGGTGCCGTACGGTATCGCTCTCGGACATATCCGAACCCTGCACCGTCAGTCCCATGCCCCGCAGCACCTCCGCCAGCGGACACATGGACACGCCGCCGATGCCCGCCAGATGGACCCGGACACCGGGCTTGAGATACGTATGGATATCCACAGTGGGATGGATCATATTCAGGTTCCTCCTTCATTTCCCGCCGAAAACCTGCTTTTCGGCAAGCGCTTGCGGAGCTGTATGCTACGCCCCGTCATTATAATACGCCGCTGCGGCGGATGCAAGCCCCTTACTCCCTCCGGTGCAGCAGGCTCTTCCAGTCCAGCTCCATCACCAGCAGGCTCACCATCATCAGCGCCGCCCCGATGTAGCCCCGCAGCTGCAAAACCTCATGGGCAAAGAAATACGCCACGATGGCAGAGAACACCGGCTCCAGCGTGAAGATCAGCCCCACATGGCTGGCGGAGGTGTACTGCTGCTGCACCGTCTGGATGACGAAGCCCACGCCGGAGCAAAACACCCCCAGAAACAGGGCCGCTCCCCACACGGCAGGGGTCTGTGGCAGGCAGGGCTTCTCCAGCAGGAAGGCCAGCCCCAGCATCACGAAGCCCACCACCCCCAGCTGCAAAATACCCAGCTGCAGGGCGTTGACCTGCGGATCGTGGACCGCCCGGTCCGTCAGCACCAGATCCCCGGCGTAGGCTACGGCGCATAGCAGGCAGATGATATCTCCCAGCGCCGGGCGCAACGCCCCGTTGAGGGTCATGAGCCCCATGCCCACGGTACACAGCACCAGCGCCACCGCCAGCCGCCGATCCGGCCGCTTCCGCAGAAACAGCCACTCCAGCAGCGGCGTCACCACCACCGGCAGAGCGCAGATAAAGCCTGCGTTGGAGAGAGAGGTATACAGCACACCATAGGTGCAGCCGATGTACGTCAGCACCAGGCACAGCCCGATGGGGATGCTGGCAAGCAGCGTCCGCCGGGAGAGGCCCCGCAGCTTCCGGAAGAAGATGGCCCCCAGCACGAAAAACGCTGTCAAAAAGCGAAAGGCGTTCAGGGTCAGCGGCTGCAGCTCTGTCAGGCACAGGTCCAGCAGGTAGTAGGACACTCCCCAGAATGCGGTGGCCAGTACCAGCAACAGATCCGCTTTACGCTGCCTGCTCATATCTCATCCCTCCCGTACAGCATATCGCTTACGGGACATTATATCACACCTTTTCCCCAGTGAAAAGCACTATTTCCATAGCCGCAGCCACCCGCTGTCATGGAGCTGCTTGACAAACAGCAGCGCCATGGGACACAGCACCATCCCAGCCACACCGAAGGCGCAGAAGCCCACATACATGGCCGCCAGCGCCGCCAGCGGCGACAGGTCCACCTGCGCCGCCATGATCTTAGGCTCCAGCACGCTCCGCACCAGCGAGATAACGCCGTACAGGGCCAGCAGCCCCAGCCCTTTGGGGACGTTCCCTGTCAGCAGGCACAGCGCCCCCCACGGCACCAGCACCGTCCCCGTGCCGAACACCGGCAGGGCGT
>ULUL01033117.1_pt1 | contig 12078 bp, 13 predicted proteins | sample 1958481 | NCBI WGS metagenome assembly ULUL01 (sample SAMEA4835759, study PRJEB28245) | human gut metagenome | biome: gut microbiome; material: fecal sample | place: Denmark | collected 2008 | reverse complement strand
TTATAATAATTATAATAATTATAATTTTGAGAATTTACACTGCCGACACTGTTCATACCTTTTATAATGCACGAACAAAATTAAAAATTGTTAATTTGTTAATTAATATTAAGTTAATCTATTTTTCTAAATTCATCTTTGGAGGCTCCGCATATCGGGCAAGTCCAATCTGACGGCAGATCATCAAATTTAGTCCCTTCTTTTTCTTCGTCATAAATGTATGCGCAAATATTGCATTCGTATTTCATTGTGTTAAGTCCTTTCTTTATTCTGGTTAATGTGTTATAATCTTTTTATGGAAATAATTGGTGAATGTCAATTTGAACAAAAAGTTTTTTATTCTGATACTGATGCTTACGGCGTTGTATGGCACGGTTCTTATCTGAGATGGCTGGAAATGGGCCGGGTTTACTGGTGTGAACTTGCCGGACACAACTTAATTGAATTAGAAAAAAATGATATTGTTCTACCTGTTGTAAATTTGAATGTTAAATACAAATCATCAGCTAGGTTGAATGATATTATGATTATTAAAACCAAAATCATAAAATTCAATGGCCTTTCAGTTACATTCAATCAGACAATATCTTCAAAAGATACCGGAAAGATTTTTGTCGAAGCTGAGGTTGAAGTTGTTGCAATCAGCAATGCGGGAAAATTATACCGCCGTATGCCAAATATTCTTGCTGATGTCTTTTCACAGGAGGTCAAATGCCCGGCATGCGTTTAAATAAATATATTGCGGCATCCGGCCTTTGTTCCAGGCGTAAGGCAGATGAACTTATAGAAAATGGCGAAGTCTCTGTGAATGGTAAGAAAATTACAGAACTTGGCTATATTGTAGATTCTAAAGACAAAGTTTTTGTAAATAAAAAGTCGATCCATCCGTTAAAACATGAGTATTACAGGTTTTTCAAGCCGGCGGGATATATTACGACGTGTGAAGATGAGAAAGCTCGCAAAACAATTTACGATTTGCTGCCGGAATCAATGTATAAATTAAAGCCGGTTGGACGACTTGATAAGGATTCAACAGGCCTTTTGATATTGACAAATGACGGAGAATTGATAAATGAATTGACACACCCTTCAGTAAAAGTACCAAAAGTTTATTTGGTATCCGTTGAAGCGGTGGTGCATCCTCACCAGCTTGAGCAGATGGCTGCTGGAATAGAATTGGAACCGGGTAAAAAAGCTTATGCTGATATATCTGTTCTGGAAGCTGATAAAAAACATACCTTTATGCAAATTACATTGTACCAGGGAATGAATAGACAAATTAGAAGAATGTTTGAATACTTTGGCTTTGAGGTCAAAACTTTGAAGCGTATTCAGCATGCAACAATAAATTTAGATGGGTTAAAGCGCGGTGAATTTAAGCCGATTAAGCCGCGTCAAATTAAAGATTTGAGAAATTTTTTAAACAGGATACAAAAAAATGCTTAGAATTGGTATTACAGGCAATATTGCCGCCGGGAAAACTGCTGTAGAAAAAATATTAAAAGAAAAAGGATACTCAGTATTGGATGCAGATGACGTTTCACATGAACTTTTATCGCATAACAAGGAGGTCATTGCTGCTTTTAAAGAGTTTGATATTCAAGAAGACGGCGATATTTCGCGGCATAAACTGGGGCGGATTGTTTTTCATGACAAAGTATTAATGCGTAAGCTTGAGAGTATTCTTCACCCGCTTATCAGGGTTAGAATTAATGAGTTTTTTGAGGCGCACAAAGATGAAAAACTTGTTTTTGTCTCAGTCCCTCTTTTGTACGAAGCTCACATGGAAGATCTGTTTGATAAAGTGCTTTTAGTCTTTGCAGAAGATATGGTTCGTTATAAACGACTAGTTAAACGCGACCGATTGGATGATGAGTATGCTTCTGTTAAGATTAACTCTCAAATGTCTCAGGTTGAAAAACTTATTCTTGCGGATGAATGCATTGAAAATGATGGAACAATTTCAGAATTGCGTGTTCGTGTTTCATATATTCTTCAAGGCTTAAACCGGTATAAAAACCGTAACATCCTCTGATGGACGAATGTTGTGATTGACAAAATCGCTTGCTGCGTTTCCGTTGCCAAGGGTTATTTCGACATGTCCGTATTGGCTGCTGTATCCGGCAGCACCTTTGTTGTATACAATAACGCATCCGGCCGGCAGTTTATTTAAGTCATTTGGCGCAACGTTAATTTCTTTAAAATTTTTGTTATTTTTTAAAATTCCTGCTACTTGATATCCGTGGCCTTGTTCGTAGCTTCCCATATTGCAGTTGGCAATCGCATCTTTAACATAAGCGGCACAGCGTCCAAGTGAATTTGAATTTGCGTCAGACAATGCTCTTTGTGAAAGGTTTTGACCTTTTTGGGCATTGTAAAATTTGCTAATAGATTCGTAATCTGTTTTTGTGCTAAAAGCTTTTGCATATTTTTGATTTAATTTTTCAGGACTTGGCAGCGCCGCGGTTGTTTGGGGTTTTGTTACCGTTGCAGGCATGGCTGAAAACAAAGAATCCAAAGACGGCGGGGTAAGCATCCTATTATACATAAAACTTGTATTTATATTATAATCCATCAGGTTTAGTGAAGGAGGCGGCATTAGACTGTAATTCGCAAACGGGTTCATTGTAAACAAAGAGCTGCTCGGGTAAAAATCCATTCCCATACTTCCGAAGAATGGATTTGGCAAACTCTGCGGAAGGCTTAAATATGGATTAATATTCATACCGAATTCAAACATAATTATCCCGTCTTATCTCGTGATACTTATATAAAGTATTTTGATCTTCTAAAATTGCCTTATTTTAACGAATGTTAAGCTAATGGATTTATTGCAATTCCGGAAAGCAGCTTAGGATAAAAATAAGTTGATTTTTGCGGCATGCGATAGCCGGCTTCTGAAATCCGTTTTATATCTTCGATTTTCGGGTATGCCATAATGAATGAGGCTTCTGCTTTGCCCAAGTCAATCATATCAAACGCTTCATTTTCGATTTTAATATATTTTATGCCGTCTTGCGCCATTTGCTGTTCTTCTGTAAAACCGAGACCTTCTGTCAAAATTACTTTGTGAAGTACGGTTAAGTCAAGCGTCCTTAAAACATCTGCGACATTGTATTTATCTAAAATGCTGTCAACATTTTCTCTAAGTGTGAGAAGATAAAACTTGTTTACATTTTTCATGTAAAGTCCCATTGAAATTTTTTCTTTGGCGGCGTTTTCTATTGCTTTTAAAAATTCTGCCTTAACTTCATTTTTGTTTGCTCCCGTAAAGGTGTAATCTTTAACATCAAAATATTTTTTTACAGTTTCTAAAAGAACATACGGCTCAATCCATTTCGTAATAATTCTATGGGTCGGATAAATCAGCAAATCATCATCAAGGTTTGTAAAATAGCTCATAACATAATTTGCATCTTGAGCGTTTTGGCCTAGAAAGTTTCTATAGTTTAATGCTGTTTCATAACGGTGGTGGCCGTCAGCAATGAGTAACGTTTTATCTTTCATGACGTTTTTTATAAGCTCAATTGTTTTTTCATCGTCAATTAAGTAAACTATATTTTGAACACCGTTGTCGTCTGTAACGTCAATGAACGGCTCAGCGGTTAAATCAACAGCATTTTCAATTTGTTTTTGCGGATCAGAGTAAACCATGAAAATTTGTGAAAAATTAGCTTTGCAGGCTTTGGTTAAATTCAGCCGATCTTCTTTTGGCCCGCTCATTGTGAATTCATGCGGCAGAATATTTTTTGATGCAAAATCCTCAATTTTGTTGCGAGCAATAAAACCTTTGCGCGTAATTTCTTTACCGTTGTGCTTGTATTTTTGCACCAAATAAAATATAACGGGTTTTGATGATTTGATTAAAATTTCCTTATTTTTCCATTTTTCAAAACTTTGAGCCGCGTCTTCGTAAGGGTTGGGCGCTTTTGATAAGATTAGCCTTGTAATGTTATATAGTGAACGCTCATAAAGCTTGTCGCGGTACTTTTCGGAAATTACGTCATAGGGTGGCGCGATAACGTCTTTTATATCAACTTTTGACTGGTTGTAATATATTGCATTTAAAGGTTTTACTTCAATTGTCATGCTGTAATCTCCTCTGCCGTGTTATTTTCCTGGTTTTGGAACTGCATTTGATAAAGATTTTTGTAAATGCCATCTTCAATGCTCATTAACTGATCGTGTGTACCGAGTTCTGCTAATTCTCCTTCATTGACAACTGCAATTCTATCGGCATTTTTGATGGTTGACAATCTGTGAGCAATTACGAAAACTGTTTTTTGGTGCATTAAATTATCTAAAGCTTTTTGAACAATAGCTTCAGATTTGTTATCAAGTGCGGAAGTTGCTTCGTCTAAAATAACAATAGGTGCATCTTTAAGCATAGCGCGTGCAATTGCGACACGCTGTCTTTGACCGCCGGAAAGCGTCGAGCCTCTTTCGCCTACAGGGGTATCAAGACCGTTTTCAAGACTGTCGATGAATTCGTCAAGATGAGCCAATTTAATAACATTTTCAAGCTGCTCATCTGTTGCACTTTCGTTACCCATTAAAATGTTTTCTTTTATAGAGCCTGAAAATAAGAAATTATCCTGGAAAACAAATGAAATATTACTTCTCAATGATTTCAAATCAAACTTTCTAATGTCAGTCCCGTCAAATTCAATAGAGCCGCTTTTAACATCATAAAATCTTGGCAAAAGACTTACTACTGTACTTTTACCGCCGCCAGAATTACCGACAAGAGCAATTGTTTCATTTTTTCTGACAGATAAACTGAAATTCTTTAAAATTGGGGTATTTTCTTCATATTCAAAATACACGTTTCTAAACTCAATTGAATTTTCTAAAGAATTCATTTGTAGCGGATTTTCAGGTGATTGAATTTGCGGTTGAATATCAAAGAGTTCAAAAGTTCTGCTCATTGCAACGAAGGTATTTTGAAGCTGTGTAAGATTTATACCTAAAGTTTTTGTCGGCTTATAAAGCAATAGCAGCGAAGCCACGAAAGATGCAAAACTTCCGGCTGTCATTTGACCTGACAGGATTAAGTGGTTTCCGTAAGCCATGACAAGAGCAATTCCTATTGAGCATACAAAATACATTATCGGAGACATCCAGCCAACGCGTTTTGTCAAAACCATTGCGAGATGGAATTGTTCATTAATCTGCTTTTCAAATTTTTCATTTTGCATATCCTGCAAATTGTATGCTGTCATTATCTTGTTGCCTGCAAAAGTTTCGTTAAAATTTGTTGCCATGTTGCCGCCGACAACCATGTTTGCGTTAGATACTTTTTTAATTTTCTTTCTTATAAAAGTAACAGGAGTAATTGCTATACCCATTACAACAACACCTATTACGGCGAGCTGCCAGGAGTTGTATAACAGAACCCCAACCAGCCCCACTAAGCCGAATACAGTTGTGATAAAGGATTTTATACTATCAATTAAAGTTTTTGTTGCAGTGTCCGGATCTGTCAAAAACCTTGTTAATACAATACCTGATGAATTAACGTCATAAAACTGAGGGTCTAAGGCTGTTAACTTCTTAAACAGATTAACTTTTAATGCATTAGACATTTTGTTTCCTGTCCAGTCGGTAAGATAGTTGCTCAAATACTTCAACAATCCCTGAACAAGTGCAAAGGTAACTATACCAAAAGGGATTATCATTGCGAGAAACTGTTGTGAATAAACGGTTATGCCAAAATACGTCCAGGTGTGTTCTGAATTCCCGTTCACAACATAATCCAAATATGGTTTTAAAGAAAGGGTTACAACGCCGTCCAAAAGCCCCAGCGGCACAGCAATAATTACATTCAAAAGAATTCTGCCCATGACCGGTTTCATGTAAGGAAATATTTTTTTTAGCAAATAACCGTATTTAAAAGCATCCTTAGAGGTTGTATCTTTTAGTTTGTAATCCATAATTCATCCCTTTTAACTTCTATATCCCATGCCTTAAATTATCACATAAATATTATAAATTTACAAAATACAGTTTTTGTAATATTATTTTATAGTAAATGAATTATGGGGATAGAAGATTGGACTTTATAATTCCGGAAGCTTGTGAAAAAGATATTTTAAAAAAGTTGCCCGACGCAATAAAAGAAATTTCTGAAATGAATGAAGAAGAAAGAGTTTTTCTGACAGGGCTGATTTTGAAGTACAAGCCTCAGAAAGTGCTTGAAATCGGTGTAGCGGCAGGAGCTTCTTCCGCTGTTATTTTGAATGCGCTTGAACATGTTGATAATGCGGAGTTTTATTCTGTTGACTATTCTGAAAAATATTACCGCGACAATTCAAAACAAACCGGATTTTTCGCACTTGGTATAAAGAATAATTTTAAAACCCCTTGGAGACTTCATACCGGAGGCGTAACCGCGGAATTCATTGAAAAAATAGGTTTGGATATTGATTTTTGCTTAATTGATACAATGCACGTTCAGCCCGGTGAAATTCTTGACTTTTTGATGGTGCTGCCTTATCTGAAAAGCGGGGCAGTTATTGTATTGCATGATATAGCGCTTCATTTGTCAATGATTGAACCGCAGTGGAGTGATTGTAATGTTCAGTTGATCAGTGTATTAAAAGGGCAGAAGCTTCTCCCTGCTGAATTTGACAGTGAATTTACACCTTTCCCAAATATCGGCGCCGTTGTTTTGGATAAAGATATAAAAGATAATTTGTTTGATATATTCAATCTTTTGCTGGTATACTGGAAATACAGTTTGAGTGAGCATGATTATAGAGTAATTTATGATTATTTTAAAAAGCATTACGATGAATACTTTTTAGAAATATTTTCAAAAACTGCCGAGATTAACAAAAAACGTCTTGCCAGAATTAAAGAAGATAAAAACAATTATTTTACAAAGTTGCTTTTCAAAATATTAAAATTTAAACTTTCACACGGAGAAAAACGAAGTTTTAATCTTAATGAATTAAAGAATTATAAGCGTAGAATACTGATAGGAGAATAAAAGAATGCAGATTTGCGTAATCGGAACCGGATATGTAGGATTAGTGGCGGGCACCTGTTTAGCCGAAATGGGAAACAATGTTATTTGCGTTGACAACGACACAAATAAACTTGCTTTAATTGAACAAGGTATCATCCCTATTTATGAGCCGGGATTGGAGGAACTTATAAAGGCAAACGTTAATGAAAATCGGCTTAAATTTACGTCCGATTTGAAATCTGCCGTTGAAAAATCTCTTGTATGTTTCATTGCCGTCGGAACCCCGCAAAGCGAAGACGGTTCTGCTGATTTACAATATGTAATGAACGTTGCCGAAAGCATAGGTAAATCAATAAATGGTTACAAAGTTATTGTAGACAAATCAACCGTTCCTGTCGGTACAGCCGAAAAAGTTACTGAAATAATCAAAAAGCATACAAACCATGATTTTGATGTTGTTTCAAATCCGGAGTTTCTAAAACAAGGCGCTGCTGTTGAAGATTTCTTGAAGCCTGACAGAGTAGTTATTGGCTCAAATTCGCAAAAAGCTACAGAAATTATGCAGGAACTTTATTCTCCGTTTCTGCGTACGGGAAACCCTGTAATAATAATGGATGTCAAATCTGCTGAAATGACAAAATATGCAGCAAATTCGTTTTTGGCCGTAAAAATTTCATACGCCAATGAAATAGCCAATATTTGTGAAAAAGTCGGCGCTGATGCTGAGATGGTTCGTATTGGCATGTGTTCGGATAAAAGGATTGGCTCTCAATTTTTATTCCCGGGCTTAGGCTACGGCGGAAGCTGTTTTCCAAAAGATGTAAAAGCACTTTTAAAAACTGCAAAAGATAACGGATGTGATTATAAACTTTTACAATCTGCAGATGAAGTTAATAAGGAGCAGCGACAAATATTTATAAACAAAATTCTAAAGCGTTACGGGGAGGATCTGAAAGGTAAGACTTTTGCTGTGTGGGGACTTGCCTTCAAGCCCAAAACAAATGATATGAGAATGGCACCGGCGATTACAATAATTGAAGCGCTTCTTGAAAAAGGCGCAAGAATTCGTGCATATGATCCAAAGGCTTTTGACTATGCACAAGGGTTGTGGGGCGACAGAATTTATTACGCAAAAAATTCTTATGATGCTTTGGAAGGTGCCGATGCAATGCTTCTTTTGACAGAGTGGAATGAATTCCGTCGTCCTGACTTTGACAAGATAAAAAATCTCTTAAAGACACCGGTAATTTTTGATGGCAGAAACCAGTATGAGCCAAAAAGAATGTTGCAGCGAGGTTTTGAATATTTCTGCGTAGGTAAAAATATGGAAACTTTATCCACAAAAAAATAATAAAGCCATTGACATTAAGACAGGCTTCAGTTAAACTAGTACTCGAACGGGCATGTGGTGGAATGGTAGACACGCTAGTCTTAGGAACTAGTGCTAACGCGTGGGAGTTCGAGTCTCTTCATGCCCAGTTTTTCAAAAAAGAGTCGAAAAGGCTCTTTTTTTTGTGCTTAAATAGCTCAATCTAAATGAAAAACATATAAATGGATGAGGTTTTTAATCTTAGATTTTATTATATTATAAACTGTATTTAAATACGGAGGACAATATGAAAAAGGATTACAAAGAAATTCTAAACAACTACCGCGGCGGAGATTTGGATTTGTCCGGCTGCGAAATTAAGACGCTTGAGCTTGATCATGTTGAAGGTAGTCTTAATCTTTCAAAATGTGTTATTGACAAACTCGTTATCGGATGGGTTAGCAACGAATTGAACATGGCTGGTGCTGAAATTAAAACAATTGAACGCCCGATTGATGCCAAAACTGTTAACATGAGTGGTTTAAAAGTTAAAAAGCTACCTGCTCACATTTACACTGACAGTTTAAACCTTTCAAAAAGCAATATCACTAAATTGAATACTGATATTCGTGCAAATGTTATGAACATTTCTTCAACAAAAATTGAACAGTTGCCGAAAAACTTCACAGTTAACAAGCTTATCGTTGACAGCAAAACTGCTAAAAACATGCCGTTCACAATGATTACACAATGTAATGAAGTTGAAATGGACGGACAAGTTTATGCTAGCAGAAGCTTTGTATCAAATGACTTCAATTTTTGTTCAATGAACACAGAAGCCTTCTCTAGTGATTGCACTTGTGTTTAATAGATGCACTTTACAAAAATAAAAAAGACGGTTATTCATTGCCGTCTTTTTTTAATTTTTTGTAACAGTCTTGAGGATATGCAGAATTTGAAAGTTTTATTTCATAATACTCATTTTTGTCAATATTAACACCCATTGTTTTTGTATCACAATGTTTTTTCTTCTTTTTGTTGTTTTTTAGAATATTATCAATAAAACTTTTCATACCTGAAGAATACCAAATAAAAATTAATAAGTAAACATTTATTAATACTGCTTGCAAATTTTTATAGTTTATAATACGATTAAAATACTTACGTGCGTCGGTGTGTTTTATTGTGGAAAAGCGCCGATTAAGGAATTTTTAAAAGTACGAAATATAATATTATAAAGGAAAAAGAAAATGAACCCTATTATTGATGAATTAGAAAAATCTTACATTGAAAAAGAATTGCCGGATGTAAACCCTGGTGATACTGTTAAAGTTTTTGTAAGAATTATTGAAGGAAACAAAGAAAGAACTCAGGCTTTCGAAGGTACAATTATTAAAAAACATGGTGAAGGTATTAACAAAACTATCACTGTTAGAAAAGTATTCCAAGGTGTTGGCGTTGAACGTGTATTCTTGATGCACTCACCTAGAATTGAAAAAATTAATGTTCTTAGACGCGGAGATGTTCGCCGTTCTAAATTGTACTATTTAAGAGAACGTTCAGGTAAAGCTACTCGTATCAAGGAAAAAATTGAAAAAAGATAAAACTCATATTCACTGGTATCCAGGACACATAGCAAAAGCTGAAAGAAAGCTTAAAGAGCAATTGTCATTGGTGGATGCCGTGATAGAAGTACTTGATGCAAGAATGCCGCTTTCCAGCGGTTACGAAAATATTGCGGGGCTGTTAAATGACAAGCCCCGTTTAATTTTATTTAATAAATCAGATCTTGCAGATAAAACAGAATTGAAAAAATGGGCGGAATATATTGAGTTAAAGTCTGGATATCCGGTTTTATTAACAGATGCTAAAAATTCAAAAGACTTAAATTCAATAGTGAAAAAGGCTGTAGAATTGTCAGAACCAAAAATTCAAGCCTTAATTAAAAAAGGTCTTTTGAGGCGTCCTGCCAGAGTAATGGTAGTTGGCATGCCAAATGTTGGCAAATCAAGTATTATAAATAAACTTACAAAATCTTCAAAGACAAAAGTCGGAGCAAAAGCCGGTGTTACACGCCAGCAGCAGTGGGTAAGAATAAATCCGCAGTTGGAGCTTCTTGATACACCTGGGATAATTCCTATGAAACAAGAAGATCAGGTGCGTGCTCATAAGCTTGCTTTTGTGAATTCTGTTTCAGAGAATGCATATTCTAATGAAACTGTGGCTATAGAACTTCTTGGGCTTTTGTCTGAAAAATATCCGCAAGTTATAAGAGATTATTATAATTTAGATGGTGAAATATCAGTTGAAAATATCGCTTTATCAAGAAATTGGATAATTTCCGGCGGGCAGGCTGATATTGAGCGGACATCAGTTTATATATTAAGAGACTTCAGAGAAGGTAAAATCGGAAAATTTATGCTTGATGACTTGCCTGTGCAAGATTAAACGGAGAACTGTGATGACTTCGCAAAAATTATTTGAATTTGACAGTGAACAAGGTGCATTAATAATCGGAACAGATGAGGCTGGCAGGGGACCGGCGGCCGGAGGCGTTTTTGCTAGTGCCGTTTATTTTCGTGAAAAGTCAGAAAAAATTATACAAGAGCTATCAATTCTTAACGACAGCAAGCAGTTGTCTAAGAAAAAACGCGAGAGCATTTATGACTTAATTAAAGCAGAAACAATAAATTCCACAGTCTGCATAGAGGTTGAAGAAATAGAGAGAATAAATATTTTAAATTCTTCACTCAAAGCAATGAAATTGGCTTGTGAAGCTGTAATTGCCGAATTAAATCAGCAGAGTGTTTTAGTGCTTGTTGATGGAAACAAACTTATAAAAGAATTTAATTTTCCTCAGAAATTCGTGATAAAGGGAGACAGCAAATCAGCGTCAATTGCTGCTGCGAGTATTTTGGCGAAAGTTACTCGTGATAGATACATGGATGATTTAGACAAAGAATATCCACAATACGGCTGGGCAAAGAACGCCGGTTATTTGACAAAAGCTCACATTGAGGCGATTGATAAATACGGACTTTCGCCGTATCACAGACCGTCATTTTTGAAGAAACATTTTGCAAAGCAAGGTACATTATTCTAGCGGATATTGTACGGGTAGTCGTCAGGTATTTCCCAGTTATTAAGCTGTAACAATCGAGTACACCTTGCTCCGGCTTCTTTACATTTTGACAGAGCTTTTTCGTAAGTATTAATATTAGAACCTCCAGCGTATGCCGATACTTTTTCGTTACGGTTAAGCTTTGTGCTTAAACCTTCTGGGCAAATATTAAACATAAATCTGTCGTAGCCGTATTCATTAGGTTTTTTTTCGCCGTTGACGTCAATAATATAATCGGCACAGTCCCCAAAGTTTAAATAAACAATGGATCCATCAGCAAAAAATACCCTGTTGGTTTTTAAAATAGTCTGTGTGCCTTCGTCATTTGAGGTATTTACACCTTTTTCGTATTTAACATATTTTAAATATTTGGCAATATATTTGATGAAGAATTTTTCACACAATTCTGCGTTAACATTTTGATTTTTATTGCCATCTTCGTCGGTAATTCCATCACTGCTAAAATCCCAGTATCTGTAATCGCCGTTATCAATTTCAGAAAGCAGTACGGCTTGATTTAGGCTGCTGTAAAACTTTTTGAGTCTTGACGAAACTTCTTTCTTTTTATTATTTGCGATTATGGTTGGAAGGGTCAATGCGGCTACAATCCCTATTATGCCCAATGTAATAAGTACTTCAGCTAAAGTAAATGCAGGATATTTAAGCTTTTTGTTATGC
>ULUL01033247.1_pt1 | contig 12090 bp, 8 predicted proteins | sample 1958481 | NCBI WGS metagenome assembly ULUL01 (sample SAMEA4835759, study PRJEB28245) | human gut metagenome | biome: gut microbiome; material: fecal sample | place: Denmark | collected 2008 | reverse complement strand
CACCTGCATAGCAGGTGGTTTATTTTTATTGCCAATACAACTGAAAGCGTACTACGTCTTTAGGAGGCGTAGTACGCTTTTTTTATTCTACTTACTCTTTTTTACCAATTGTATACTTCCGAAATCGTAGTATGATATTTTTCCAACTGTTCGGCATTTTCTTTCATAAAATAATCTCTTAACTGACTATCTCTTACATAGATTGTTGTATTATTCCATATAATTCTTTCCAATACCCAATGATAATGATAAGCATTTTGCTGGCTTTGATACCAATCATATGTTTGATCTATATACACATTTTCAACCTGAATATAACCATAAATTCTATAAAGTGATTTAGGTAATACAATATTTTTTAAGTGTTGTACATCTATAATGTCTTTAATATAATCAACACCCTCTGGCACAGAATAGGAAACATCTTGTTTGGCAAAAGGATATAGAAGTAATTGTTTCATATCTTTCGAATACAAGACACCATCCTGTGATTTATAATTCTTATTCTGCCCATCAACCTCTATTTCACTTAAATTTGACGTACCATACGAATCGCTGAAACAAGGAAAACTTTCCACCGATGCCGGTATATATATTTTCTGGAATCCATGTATAACATTTCTAAGGGCTCCACCTCGAACTTCCTTTACTGTGTCCGGAATCTGATACTCGGTATCCGTTTTGGCACATGGATATTTTACCAGCACCGTCTTATCCTTATCAAACCAAACTCCTTTTTCAGAAGAAAAGTTTTCATTTTCATCACTAATACTAATTTCTTTTAGTGATGACCAACTATAAGAACTATCTAAACCATACCCAATGCTATATAATGAATTTGTTTCTTGTGGAATATATCTCAAATACTTTGACAACGTAATTGCTGTTATTTGATTATTACGAATCTGTTTATTAGCAGGATTATCGTAAACCTCGCAATATTCATTTATAACCTGTGCACCATCAATTGTATCTGGTATGCGAACACTTTTATCTGTACTATAAACAGCATTTACCTCCGCAATTTCCCCATTTGAAATATATGAATACTGCTCATTTGTTTTTTCCTCAGCAACGGAGATCTTTATTTGTTTTGAAACTGTATTCGTATTACTCCATGCTCCTTCTGTGTAAGATAAAGTCGCATTATAATCACCTGCTGCCGTTGTGTCCACTCCTGTAATCGAAAAACGACTATACGAAGATTCCTGTATATTGTTATTATTATGTAGTTCCTTATTTGTACCGTCCGATAATTTAACTCTTATCTTACCAAATTGTCCAAGCGTATAAAAACTCAAATTACGCTCTGATAATGCCGTACTTGTCTTAGCAACAATAGCATCATTATACTGTGTCAATAATTCTACTGCTTTTGCCTCCGGTGTTTGGGTCGGCTGTGAAGAAGTTTTACCTGTTGGTGCCGGTGTTTGAACTGGTTTTCTTGTTGGTTTTTGGGTCGCAACACTGCTCTTATTGGTTTTATTCTTTACCGTCACCTTGCAGACATATTTTTTCTTGCCCACTTTTGCCTGTACCTTGGCTTTGCCGGCTTTCATACCTTTAATCGTAACACCCGTCTTTTTCTTTTTACTAAGTGCCACATTTTTCTTACCGGAAGTAACCGTCCACTTCACCTTCTTTTTGTTATTTTGCAGTTTAATTTTTACTGTCTTTCCAACGTTTACTGTTACCGTTTTTTTGTTCAGTTTTACTTTTTTCTTTGCAGCAAGGGCACTCTGTGGGAGCAGAGATAATGCCATTGCAAAAATAAGTAAAAGAACCAGCATTTTTTGTTTTTTCATTGTGAAATCCTCCTTCTCTTTTTACTAGATGAGCGAACTTGCTTTATATTAGCAAATCCGCTCAAAATTCCCCCTCCCTTTAAAATATTATTTTATTACATATTGCACCCATCTCTGAATATTGCTGATAGAATCTGAAGCCTCCACTTTACTCGTTGATTCCTTCTGTTCTACCTTCTTCAGATAATAAGTATATATCTTAGAACGATCTGCATAACGATACTGTGTCTTATATGAACCAACCACCTGACGAGTCTGCTCATAATACCAGCATGGCGCACTTCCATACAAGTAGAAAAAACCTACCGAGTTGGAATTCTGACTTCCTACACATGCAAGCTGACCTCCCCAACCACGTTCTTGATAGTTTGTGCATCTTTTTCCACCCCATGTACCAGAACTTGGACCCGATGTTTTTCCATCGGCGGACAAATATCGTATATAGTTATACTGTGTTACATAAGATGCTGGAACTGATTGTGTTTCTACCTTTCTGGAATCACTGCTTCCAATATAACTATCTGTCCAGCCACTCCAACCGCCATAATTTCCCCATACCCAAGAGGAATCATATAACGTATATCCATCTACTGCATTCTTACTAGACGTTATTTTGGTTGTATAATCATAGGTCCATTTCTGTCCAACTACAGTTGCACCTTCTGGCATTTCGGATTCTCTAATCCACTCAAGTGAACCATTTAATAAATTTTCATAACTTTCTTCATTAATTGTTACAATGTCACCTTGTTCAAATGTAAGTAAATTTTTTCCTTCTATGCTGCCACATATCATAAGATTGCCAGTTAACTCCATTTTTCCAACAATTCCACTATTTAGTCGGGACAGCGAAATATTTTTACTTAAAACCGCATTAGAACCAGACGATTTTAATTTAATTGTTCCATATAATGCAAGACTCGTATTATCAGCTGACAATGTCATTGCAAAACCATCTGAATTTGCAGTAATTCTCGACAAATTCATTTTAGAAGATGACGAAACAATTGGTGCCGTTTTGTTGTTTTCAAACACAAAACCATTAATTGCTGTTTCCTTTGCATCTGATACAATTTTAAGACCATTGTATGTTTTATTACCACCATTAATCTCAAAGTAATCCGTTGTACTTGGCACATTATATGTCTTATTTGATAACGTATCTTCCAAGTCTGCCAAGTTTACAACAAGCTGCTTAGCCCCTGACGCAACTGCTGCATCCGCAACTGAAACATTTTTTGCACGCACACTTACATGCTTTACATTTTTAAACGCATTTTTACCTAACTCTGTAACTTGCTTGGTAATATTAATATCCTCCAAATCAGTACAACCGCTAAATGCTTTTTCACCTATTTTTTCTACACCTTCATCTGTAATGCTCTGTAATGACTTACATCCCTCAAAGGCTTGTGCCGGAATTTCCTTAATATGTTTACTAAGTTTGACTGACTTGATGTCTTTATTTCCAGCAAATGTATTTTTTTCAATCCCTACAATCTTAACTACCGAAGTAGTTCCATCTCCATTATCTGTCGAGATGTAATCTGGAATACGCACATCTGTTGCTGTGCCTGTGTAATCAACAACTGTACCCGTTTCACTGTCATAAACGAGACCTTTTGAATCTACAAGCGCATCATCAATATATTTATTCACTTCGTATGGTACTTCAAAAGGCAAAATTCCGTTTTCATAGTCGTCAAAATTATGTGTTTGTCTTGAATAATCAATAAAATCATATGTATTATCATCTTGGACACCATATGTATACACATAATATGAACTTGTTGCAATATCATATCCAACAACTGCAAACACATGAATCGTTCCTGCACAAACTAATCTATAATATCCTTCTGGTGCATCCGCATTCGAATATGTTTTCGAAGTAGTTTCTGTCTTTTGTGTTGAATACGTCATTGCTGTTGCATATTCATTTGATGTAGATGATGTTGTGCTTTCTGAAGTTGCTAATGCTTCTGAACCACCTTCGGAGTGTGTCTTATTATATCCATAAGTATCACTAATCTTACTACTAATAGCTGTTGAATTTGATTCACTTTTACTTGAAGATTTACTCTTATCCACGCTATTAGATTTATTCCATGCTTTTGTTTTTGAGTTGGTTTTTGAATCCTCAGAATCAACACCGTACTCACCCGACACCTCTGCTGTGTACACTTTTGTATCAGATCCAACTTTAGCGCCGATTTTAGCAGATGTACCATCTGTATTTGTTTTTGAACTAGCACTTTCACCTGATTTCACTTTACCATCAACCGTAACTTTACTTTTGCTTGTAACTTTACTTGATGAATCAACAACTTCTTTGCCACTCTCATCCGTATGACTCTCTATCAATGTTATGCTATCATTCCAAGCTTTTGACAAAGTCCACGAAGAAGTTTTTGTTGTTGCACTTGCTATTGTATTGACAATTGACTTTGATGTAGCTTCGTTTATTGTTCCACTAGCTGTTATTGTTTCGGAAATTGTCAACCCACTTGTATTTCCAAAATCCTTTATTGTATACAACGGAACATTTTCCATTTGTCCAATTTCATATGCAAATAAATATTGTCCCTCTTTCTCATTCTCAATTGTAATCGGCTTACCCAATTTATTTACTGGACGAGTTTGATTTCTTTTGCTAGTCCAATTAGCACGGAGCGTTTTATTCCCAATCGTTCCCTTCGGAATGCTCTCAACCAAATTATCTTCCTCATCCGTCCATCCCACAAATGTGTATCCAAACCATTCTGGATTTGTCAATGTAGCTCCCTCATTAACTTTATATTTAATACTATCTACTTTTGCCAATGGGGAATCAAATGTAATTGTATATTCTCTGGCCGACCAATGAGCATATAAATCAATATTTCCTTTTTCGCCAACCGCAATCTGTTTCACCTGATTTGCATTTGCACCTTCACCATCATACCAACCTTCGAAAATGTATCCATCACATTTAAGATTGTTCAAAGTTAATCCTTTTTCCGAACTGTAGGAATCAGGATTTGTATTCTCTATGTTTTGTTTCTGCAAATATACATCATCTTCATACAGATGATAGGTGATCGAATACTCTGTTTTCTTTAACTGCGGAATCACTTCTTGTTTTACCAACACAGTTCCGCAATCACTACAATGTGTTCCTTCTGTCAAACCTGTACTATCATAAGTTGCCGCCACGGCAGGATCAATAACAGATGTGTGTCCTTTCGCATTTATTACTGTATCAGACAATAAAATACTGTTAAGCCCCTGTGAATCACTAAAATATTTATCACACGATGTACATTGCCAATATTCAATATTTCCATTTTCCGTACAAGTAGCTTCTTTTTTATCTACAGCAACTAATGTATGTTTATGTTCACTTTTTCCATCCGATGGTTTTAATTCAACACCATAACCACCTGCAATATAACGACGAACTAAAATAACATCTGTAGAATTTATTTTCCCATCTGCGTTAACATCTGCAGCTTTTGTATTGATTTTTGTTGCGTAACCGCCTGCAATTTCACGGCGCATCAATATAACATCTGTAGAATTTATTTTATTATCGTCATTTACATCTCCGGGTGTATAATTCGTGACATGAATATCTCCACCTTCTATTTCAACATCCAGTGGATTCAAATTTGAATCTACAATTTCGCCTTGCTCAGTAGTAACCTCAAATTTCAATTTGTCTCCCGGACTCACCTCTGAAGATGCTCTAAACGTCAATGTTAAAATTGTTCCATCCTTTATCTCATCTCCGGATATTTCAACTCCATCCCATACAACCTGATATGGTGATTTCATATTACCCGGTTTTGTTATAACCAATGGTGAAAAGGCTTCACCTGACTCCGCTTTAGTTAATGTCAAATTAGAATCATAATTAACCTTCAAACCTGCACCTAATATACCCGGATTATTTTTCACAGAAATATCAACTGTAAATTCCTCTCCAGCTCGAATAGTCTTATTTTCAACAATAATTTTTATGGCTTTGCTATCACTTTGTTCTGCCAAAATATGACTGCAAGGTAATCCAGAAAAAACTAATGAAACAATCAAAACAAATGACCATAATCTTTTTATTTTTTTCATTTTCAAAACCTCCTAACTAACCGTTATTTTTCCACTTCTCAATTCAAAATTAATTGGCTGCAAATCACGATTTACAATATCCCCTTCATTGTAATAAATATTGATATTGTATTCTCCAGGCTCTATATTATCTTTTAATTTAAATTTTAATATTAAAACCTGACCATCTTTTACATCCTTGTCGTCCATTTCCTGTCCATCCCAAGTAAATCTACAATTATTTTTTTAAATATTTGCTTTCGTAAAAGTTAACACATTAGATACTGCATCTCCGTTTAACGCATCAACTAATTCCAAACTATTGTCGTCAAACAGTACAGAAAATGTCATTCCTAAAATCCCCGGATTTTGATTTACATATACCGGCAAAAAAACATCCTTTTCGCCATTTTTCACCACTGCATCATCCACAATCAATGCCACTGCATTATCTTTCTCGTATAATGCTTTTATAGTCATATCCTCCATCACATTGCCGTAATCTTTATCCCAGCCACTAAATAAATATCCGACTCTTTTGGGTGGTTCAGGTGGCGTTGCCGAATCTCCTTTTTTTACCTTGGTTTGAAGTAACAAAGTCCCATCACAATCAACAAATTGAACTGTGCACATTTCATCTTGTTCCGGATTTTTAGTCGGTTCCGTCGTAGGCTGCGTCGATGGTTCTGACGATGGTGTAACTGTCGGTGTCGGTAATGGTGTTAACGTTGCCTTCGGACGTGGTGTTATGTATTTATTTGGTGCCGGTGTTTGCTTCGGAATACTATTTTCTTTTTTGACTACCGTAAATATACATTTTGCCTTTACCCTCTTATTAACCTTTGAATAAACCACAACCGTTGCCCGTCCAGCCTTTTTTGCTTTAACAACTCCAGACTTGCTAACAGTTAAAATCTTTTTGTTGCTTGATTTCCATGTAACCTTTTTGGATGCTTTTTTAGGTTTAACTTTTTTTACCTTTAACTTAAATTTTGCACCAACATACAATGTTTTCTTTTTGCAATTAAGCGTAATTTTTTTTGCTTTTACCTTTGCCTGCATCATAGGATATCTTGTTAATCCACTTATACATAATGCAAATATTAAAGCATATGCAATTCGTTTTTTCACTCTTTTCACTCCTCTCTTTTTTCACTACCAATATTGATATATCCATCTGTTGCGATGCATTCTATTGGTAATAATTTTTGATTAACAACATCACCATCTTTAATTTTTAGTTTAATTTTGTATTCATCTCCTTCCACAGACTTTTTTATTTTAAATTTCAAAGAAAGAATATTGCCATCCTTTTTCCCTCCATCGGATAGTTGAACACCATCCCATACAAACTTGCATCCACTAACCAATTTTTTACCTTTCGTTAATGTAAGATTGTTTTTTACCGCATTTCCATTTTCCGCTTTTATTAGTTCAAGATGTTTACTATCATAATCAACCTGTATTATCATTCCTAATATTCCCGGATTATTTTTTACTTTTACATAAGTTTGCACTTCACCATCTACACAGGCTTTCTTATTTTCAACATAAATTTCTGTAATAGTTGATTTTTTTTGATAAATCGCATAAACATCTAAATTACTTGTTACATGATCAAATTGTTTATCCCATTTTTCAAAAGAATATCCTTTTTTATCTTTAGGATTTGGCGAAACCGCATTCTCTCCTTCTCTAACATTTTCTTCCTTTAACAATTCTTTGTTTTCTCCAAAAAACCTAACAAGATATTTTTTTGTATTCAAATCAACCTTCTGCCTAGACTTTCCAATAACAATTTCATTCTGATTAGAAAGTCGAATAATTAAATTTTGGTCTTTATCCGTATAGCAATCTGTAATTTTTTTTCCGTTTATATCATTCTTGTCCTTTGAAATGGCAACTTTCATATTTATATTGTCAATCCAAAGTTCATTTTGTTTAATATAGACATTTTTTCCAATGACTGATTTTGCCCAATTAAGTTCATTTCCAGCAAATACCTGATTACCTGTCTGTGTACTGGTATTCGCTGTACTATTTGAACGATATAAATTGTAACCGCATAAAATTACAATTACTATTACTGCAATAGTCAAAACCATTATTCCATATTTTTTCCATTGCCATTTTTTAACCATGCCCTCTTATCTCCTTACATTCCTTTGACCACGAGTTTTGTTGCAACATAACCATATGAAGATTTACTACTTTTCTTAACATATAGTTTTAAATTTCCCCATTGCTCTGTATATCCCAATTCGCACTCATTCATTATCTTAGCCTTGATGACATATTTATTTCTTCCTGTCTTTGACATCTTAAACCCAGATAAATACGGAAAATCCGCTCCCCATTCGCCGATGGTTGCTGCAATATAAGGTGTACTTTTTCCAAACAGCCGTTTAGAAACTTTTTTCAAACTATCACCATTGCAATAACGCTCATTTTGAGCACATACCTGTTTTCTGGCAGAACTAGATGAGAAATTTTTAGTTGTTCCGCCTTTGTAAACTGCCATATATGCTGCATAATTTGTGAATTCTTTCGTTAATTTTTTTGCTCTATTATTTACCTTTGCACTTCCCTGTGTTGAAAAGCACAAAACAAACATCACTGCTGCCAATATTACTACAATGCCTTTGGCTGTCTTTTTCATTACTCAATTTCTCCTTCTTTATAAATATTTATTTCTATTTTTTTTCGTATTTTTATGTGGCTTGATTTTTTTCCATCTTCTCTTTTCTGATGAAAACTTTCTTTTTGTCATTTCCTGTAGTTTGCCAGTTGAAATATTGTATGCGACATATATAAGGCCCGATGATGTATCTCCCTCGACACGGAATCTAACCTCATAGTTTTGCAGTTTTTTTACATGTCCATTAACGACCTTATATCTCCAATAAATTTCCGCCGTACCGGAATTATCGCATATGATGCATTTTTTCACCCGGTCATAATAAACATAATTAGCATTTCCACAAGCTGTATTTAACCTGATTACTTTTCCCTTGTAATAGGTAAAAATGTCCTGTGGTGCCTCAGAGCCATCTGTTTTCCATGTAACCAACTCTTTTATTCCGTCTCCGTTTACATCAACAGTGGCAAATTTTTTCACACTGCTATATTTCATCATACGAGTATATGCAGCTTTGGCCTTTTTCTGTTTTGCCGTTCTTGCCTGTGATTTAGCAGCTGGCATAAAGCATCCTGCTATAACTGTCATACATAATAAAATTGCAACAACTTTTAATCTTTTCATCTTTCTTCCTCCATTCATCATTTCACTTTACATTTTTTCGTAATACTCCATTTGCCGTATACTTTCTTTGTGCCAACTTTTTTAAATGCTCTGACACGAACATAATACGTCTTTTTCCGTTTTAAGCCTCTCAATTTGACTCTTTCTGCATAAAGGTCATATCGTTTTGTTTTCTTCTTTTTGGTAAACGATTTGTTTAATGCATACTGCACTTCAAATCCATCCTGTGAAACAAACCACCGCCAAGTTACGACAAGACTCTTTTTCGCTGCCTTTTTGACCTTAACGCCGGTCACTTTCTTAACCGTGACATCATCACTTGAAATATCGTCACTGCTCCAGTTGTAAGCGGAGTCATCGGTCTGTGATGAAGGCTTTTTAGTTGCCTGCGGTTTCTTCGTAGACTGTGGACGGTTGGTTGCCTGTGGCTTTTGCGTAGCGTTCGGCGTATTGGTTGGAGCCGGTGTACTTGTCGCCGTTGGCGTCTTGTCGAATTCACCGATAAATCCAACGTCTACATTCTGCCCTGTATAATCGTTCCATTTACCGTTTGCATACATTTGTACATAGTTTTCTCCCCCGCAGTCAGCCGCATTATTTGGCTCATTTTGCGACCAGTTGGTGTATGTTACAGCGGAGCCGTCACGCCAGACAAATTTTCCTTCTTCCTTCTCATCGCTGGCACCAATGTAAAAGGTTTTATTTAATTTTTTTACTTTTTGAGCAATCACATTATTTTTTTCTTCTGATTCGATTTTCACCAGATTTCCACCAAGTTCCTCACAATAGCGTTCTGCCAACGCATAAGGAATTCCCGCCGTGTAGAAACGGTAAACTTTGTTTCCATACGTAATCTCAGCCGCCGGTTTAAGATTCAGTGGCGTTTCCAAAATAAAACCGGAATAAATGTACGAGGACGGCATGTCATTCCAGCGTCCATGTCCACGGATTGCCGCCATATAAAATTCACAGTTACCGGCGCAATCCGGCTGTGCAGCATCCCAATTGGTATATGTAACGCTTGAACCACTCTGCCATTTCCACGGCTGTCCTTTTCCCGCCTGACTTCCGCCGATGTAATAATACTGTCTTATCTGGTCAGATACTAAATTAGTAATCACCTGCTGTTTTTGTGCATCTTCCACTTCAGCAAGTTTACTTTGCAGTTTGCCGGACAGCGTTTTCATTTCATCCCATGAATAATTCTCGTTATACAAAGACAACAAAGAGTTTCCATATTTTACTATCTTTTGTGGAAGCAAACCTAATGGAACTACACAGCCACTTCTGCCGCAACTGTAATTTCCGTATTTATCATAAGCATAAACATGCGTAACATAGCTTCCAACCTCGTTATTATGTTCTGAAATATTTACACGGAACCGATAAATATCACCGGAAACACGCGTACCTCTTACTGCTTGATTCGTCCACCAGTCTTTGGCAATGTCATCCTGATCGTTTTTCGCAGTCCATGTCGGAAACTGTACGCGGTCCACCCCACTCGCATCGCTTGCCTTACATTCTACGGTGTAGCCTTTGGAATCTTTTTCTACCACTTTGATATCTGTCAATGTCGGTGCCGTGCGGTCAATATAAACAATCGATGTTGACACACAGGTTTTATTTCCGGATGAATCCCACGCATAAATATGCGTCACATAGTTTCCCTGCACCGCTCCGGATTTGAGAGAGGAAAGTGAGATTCTTGCAGAAGCTGTATTTCCGGATACACTGCCCTGAATCCAGTTTGCATCCTCGCCCCGGTGTTTGTCAGTGTTCCAAGAAGGAAATTCCACCTTTGAAATGCCTACATTATCCGATACGTTGCAGACTACAGTATAGCCATCCGCATTGACATCCGTGATTCGGACGTTGCTGATGGTTGGGGGCGTTGTGTCTGATGTAAAGTTTGGTCGAATTGCACATGCCAGACACCTTACATGAAACCAATTTTGTGTACAATAAGATCTACCTGCATAATTTTGATTCACTGCATTAAATCCAACCGAGTCAATTGAGGTAATAATTCCTACGTGCCCATTTTCACCGGTAGTACAAACCGAGCAGCCATTATTTGCCCTAAACACCGCAACATCACCCGGTTGATAATTTGAATATACTCTCGTCCATCCGGGTGGAAGACTATTCGATGTATATTGAATAGCATTGCCTCTTGCATATCCGGCAACCCCATAATGTGCATAATAATACTTAATCAAATCCACACACTGGTTTCCATAAACACCGTCATAGTCTAAGCCTTTTCCAATCTGTGACATAGCCCAGGATACGCCTTCCTCTTTTGTTGCAGCCTGCACCTCAGTTTTGTCAACACAAATTAAAGCTGCAAAAAGAAGGATTGCTCCAAGACTTGCAATTAACATTTTTTGTAGTTTTTTCATACCAATCTCTCCTTTCCTTCCTACATAAAATACTTCTCAATCGTTTTCTGCATCCCTCTCGCCACAGGGAGTACCACATTTCCCGCCACAGTACATTCTCGATACCCAACTCCCATAAGGTAGTCTGTATTAATCACATAACTGTGATGAATTCGAATAAAGTTATCCGGCATCTTCTCCAAAAATGCAGCTAATGTCATGCGGCTGTGAACAGTTCCCCATCCATTGGTTGTGATATACAAATCATGGTTCAGTATTTCCGCATAAATAATCTGCTTGATGGGTAATCGAAGCTTTTTCCCCTCACTGTAAAAGTAAAACATGATATTCTCCTCGAAACGCTTTTTCCACCCCTTTTCTATATTCCCATAGTATACAAAATCCCCGTACCAACTTTTTTTCAAAATATTTAGGATTTATAAAAAGGTATAAAAATCCATCACTATTTTATCACCTTATGGTGAAAAATCGGGTGTTGTGTCGTAACTAACGGCTCTATCGACGTAGATGGTAATATTTTCCTCTCCGTAAA
>ULUL01057450.1_pt1 | contig 12103 bp, 8 predicted proteins | sample 1958481 | NCBI WGS metagenome assembly ULUL01 (sample SAMEA4835759, study PRJEB28245) | human gut metagenome | biome: gut microbiome; material: fecal sample | place: Denmark | collected 2008 | reverse complement strand
CCGGCGGGCTGGTACCTGGCCGCGGCCTTAGCTGCCAGCCTTTGGCTTACCGTTAAGGAGGGCCGCCCAAGGAGCTTTCGACTGGCCCTGGTGATTCTGGTGCTGCTTCCCACAGCCCACCAGGTCCTTTATCAGTCAAACTTCTATAAGAATGTGAATCAGTGGAATAACGGTTCCGGTGTTACCGGGTACATTTCCTGGGAAAGCTATTATGCTAAGGAGCTGATGCAGGAAATTGATGAGGCGATCGGAAGGGATAAAAGTGAGTACAGGGTAGCCCACCTGGGTATCAGTCCGGCACCGTCCCTGATGTATGGGTTTTATACCGTGGACGGCTACTCCAACAATTATCCGTTAGAATACAAACACCGTTTCCGAAAAGTGATCGAAAAGGAGCTGGAAAAGGGAGAAGAAGCTACCAGACTTTACTTTGACACCTGGGGAAGCCGCTGTTATTTGTTTAATTCCCAGTCAGGCACCTACTACAGCCTGTCCGCTTTCTCAGAAGCAGTCTACGAGGGTCTGGAATTTGACATGGAGGCACTGAAGGACTTAGACTGCGAGTATCTCTTTTCCGGCGGCCAGATCCTGGACGCCTCCCGCATGAACCTGGAAGAGCTAGGCAACTTTAAAACCAAGGACAGCTACTGGCGCATCTGGCTCTACCGCCTAAAATAGTTGGCTTCTACAAATGAATGTGATAAAATGTGCGTGAGTATTTTTGCTTGTCTCTCTTCGAGAGCTTGTCTCTCGAAGAGAGACAATGCGCTCGAAGAGAGACAATGCGCTGCGGAATGTGCGGTAGACTTCGTTAAGACAGAAAGGTTAAGATAGATAAAAGTGAAAAAGTTAAATGATATCAGAATCGGCATTTTACAGATCCCGGTTACGAGAATTGCATTATTGGTATTGGCAGATATGATCTCCATCATGATTTCCTCTGTTCTAAGCCTGTATGTCAGGTATGAGTTCAGTTTTATGGACGTACAGAAGGAATTCTGGGAGGCAATCCTGGAGGCATATCTGATCAATGTAGTGATCACGCTGATCATATTTTATATTTTCAGGCTTTATAACAGCGTCTGGAGATATGCGTCGGATACAGAGCTGGTAAATATTATTATTGCAGTGGTAATCTGCGCAGCCATGCAGCCGGTGATCTTCTGGATCCTGAATACCCATGTGCCCAGAAGCTATCCCTTCTTTTATGCTTTTTTCATGATGATGTTTACCGGAGGAGTCAGATTCAGCTACCGGATCATGAGGATGCTGCAGAACAGAAGATTAAACCGCATTGGGGGAAAATCACGGATTAATTGCATGATTGTAGGAGCCGGGGCCGCAGGCAACGCTATTTTAAAGGAAATCGAGACCAGCAATTATCTGAGCATGCATGTGGTATGTGCCATTGACGATCATCCTGGCTGCCATGGAAAGTATCTGCGTGGTGTCCCCATTGTAGGAGGCAGGGAAAAGATTCAGGAATCTGTGGACAAATATGGTGTGGATGAGATCATCATTGCCATTCCTTCCGCAAGCAGGGCCACACTGAAACCGATTTTGGAAATCTGCAAGGAAACAGGCTGCAGGATGCGGATCCTGCCCGGTATGTACCAGATCATCAACGGGGAAGTCAATGTATCGAAGCTAAGAGAGGTGCAGATCGAAGATCTGCTGGGGCGGGATCCCATTCAAGTGAATGTGGATGAGATCATAGGCTATGTCAGTGGCAAGACGGTGCTGGTGACAGGAGGCGGCGGCTCCATCGGAAGCGAGCTGTGCAGACAGATTGCCCAGCACAATCCCAAGCGTCTGATCATTTTTGATATTTATGAAAACGGAGTTTATGAGGTACAACAGGAGCTGAAACAGAAATATCCTCATCTGAATATGGAGGTATTGATCGGCTCTGTGCGTAATACGGCCAGGGTGGAAGAGGTCTTTAAGCTGTACCGGCCGGATATCGTCTATCATGCGGCGGCCCATAAGCATGTGCCCCTGATGGAGGTAAGCCCCCATGAGGCTATCAAGAATAATGTATTCGGAACACTGAAGGTGGCAAGAGCGGCAGACGAATATGGAGTCAGACGATTTGTGCTGATCTCTACGGACAAGGCGGTAAATCCTACCAATATTATGGGAGCCTCCAAGCGTATCTGCGAGATGATTATTCAGGATATGAACCGTAAGTCCAAGACAGAATATGTGGCGGTGCGCTTCGGAAATGTTCTTGGAAGCAACGGCAGTGTGGTTCCGTTGTTCAAAAAACAGATAGAAGCAGGGGGGCCTGTGACGGTGACCCACCCGGATATTATCCGCTATTTTATGACCATTCCGGAGGCAGTTTCTTTAGTGCTGCAGGCTGGTGCTTATGCAAAGGGAGGGGAGATCTTTGTGCTGGATATGGGAGAACCCATGAAGATCGATGATCTGGCCAGGAACCTGATCAAGCTCTCAGGATATCGGGTGGATGACGAGATCAAGATCGAGTATACAGGTTTACGTCCCGGGGAAAAGATGTATGAGGAGCTTCTGATGAACGAGGAAGGCCTTACAGAGACAGCCAACAAGATGATTTACATTGGCAAGCCTATAGAAATTGATGATGAAAAGTTCGAGCAGCAGCTAGAGCAGCTTAGAGCTGCCTCCCAGGCTGAGGAAAGTGATATTCGTGCAGAAGTAGCCAAGATCGTACCCACCTATCACTATGAAACAGGTGAAGCTTCCAAGTAGGAATGGTCAGGTTGGAAAACGAAGCGTTTCTCTCAGAAAATATTTGCAGAAAAGAAAAGCAGATTTTTTGAAAGGACCATCAGGAAAGAGAGAGGATTGAAGGATGTATCAGGGAGTAAAGAGAGCCATTGATTTTATATGTTCCCTTCTGGGATTGATTTTGCTGTCGCCGTTATTTCTGGTTCTGATCCTATGGATCAAAATGGATTCTCCGGGACCTGTTTTGTTTCGGCAAAAGAGAGTAGGCATACATAAGACCTATTTTCAGATCCTGAAATTTCGTACTATGCGGATCGACACGCCAAAGGATATGCCTACCCATCTTTTGAAAAATCCGGAGCAATATATCACGAAAGCCGGAAAATTCTTAAGAAAGACCAGTCTGGACGAACTGCCCCAGATCATCAATATCCTAAAAGGGGATATGGCCATTGTAGGTCCAAGACCCGCTTTGTGGAATCAGTATGACTTGATCGCAGAGCGTGATAAATACGGCGCCAATGATGTGCGTCCGGGGCTGACCGGCTGGGCACAGATCAACGGCAGGGACGAATTAGAAATCCCGGTGAAGGCAGCCTTGGACGGAGAGTATGTAAAAAAGCTTGGACCGGCAATGGACCTTCGCTGTTTCTTTGGAACCTTTTTAAGTGTGCTGAAGGCGGACGGCGTGGTAGAAGGCGGCACAGGAAGTATGCACAAGGAAGGGAAATAGTAAAAGAGGAGCAAACATGAAAAGGATCTTGATTACAGGGGCAGGAAGCTATGTGGGGACCAGCGTGGAACGGTATTTGCAGGAATACAACAGCAGTCAGTGCAGGGAACTTTACCGGATAGATACCTTATCCTTAAAGGAGGACGGAGCACTGGAATACAATTTTGCACCCTATGACGCCGTATTTCATGTGGCAGGCATCGCCCATGCAGATACAAGCGGCGTATCCGAGGAGACCAAAAAGCTTTATTATAGCGTAAACTGTGACCTGGCAGAGGCCACTGCCAAAAGAGCCAGGGAAATGGGAGTGAAGCAGTTTATTTATATGAGCAGCGTGATCATTTACGGAAATAGCGCCCCCGCAGGACAGCACTTTCTGATCACGGAGCATACCAAGCCCGCTCCGGCAAACTTTTACGGTGACAGCAAGCTCAAGGCAGAAGAAAAACTGAAAAAACTGAACACCGAGGATTTCCATGTGGCAATCTTACGCTGTCCTATGATTTACGGGAGAGGCAGTAAGGGAAATTACCCATTGCTTGCATCCATGGCTGGAAAGCTCCCTCTTTTCCCGAAGGTGGAAAACGAAAGAAGTATGCTCTATGTGGAAAATCTGGCTGAATTTGTAAGGCTCTTGGTGGAAAGCGGCGAGGGAGGAACCTTTTATCCCCAGAACAGAGAATATACCAATACCTCATGCATGGTGGAGCTGATCGCACGGGCAAAGGGGCGGAAAATCTGCCTTTGCAAATGGATGTCTCCTTTTGTGAGTCTTGCTGCCGGAATGCCGGGAAAGCCCGGAAAGCTTGCCAATAAGGCCTTTGGAAGCCTTACGATCGATCAGAGCTTAAGCAGGCGGAAATTTGACGGCTACCAGATTTATTCCTTAGAGCGCAGCATAGAAAAGACGGAAAAGTAGAGAAAGAAAAATCTAAGAAGCAAAACAATAGGAAATAAAGAGGAAAAAGACGAGCAAAAGATAAAGAGGAAAAAGCAGCAAAGATAAAGAGGAAAAAGACAAGCAAAAGATAAAGAGGAAAAAACAGCAAAAGATAAAGAGAAAAAAGACAAGCAAAAGATAGAGAAGAAAGCAAAAAAGAAGCAAAAGACGAAAAGTTGTAAAAGGAAAAAGGCGGCAGGGAAAGCAGACATGAAGATTACGATCATTACAATCACTTATAACAGCGAAAAAACCATTGCAAGAACCATGGAATCGGTGCTGAGTCAGTCCATGCTTGAAAAGAGCAACGGGGAGGACAGCGTGGAATACCTGCTGATCGATGGAAAAAGCAGCGATACCACTGTTGCTGTGGCGGAAAGCTTTCGAAGCAGAATGGAAGCAAAGGGTATAGAGCTTCGGATCCTCAGTGAAAAGGATCAGGGGATTTATGACGCCATGAATAAGGGCATACGACAGGCCACAGGAGATGTGATCGGAATCCTTAACAGTGATGACTGGTACGAAAAAGAAACCCTTCAGACAGTGGCGGATACCTTTCGAAGAGAAAATTGCGATCTAATGTTTGCCAATATCAGGATGCACAGGGCGGACGGCAGCACCTTTGTCAAGAAGGCAAGGCTTAGAAGCTTCCAGACCTCCAGGGACTGGAATCATCCCACCACCTTTGTAAAGGCCTCTCTATATAAAGCCCATCCCTTCAAAATGCTGGGAATCCATGATGATTACGGCTTTTATCTGGAGGTAAGGAAGGCTGGGGCGAAGATCATAACAGTGGATCAGGTGCTTGCGGATTTTACCATGGGAGGCGCCAGCAACCACAAATCCTTAAAAGAAGCAGGAAAGCGTATTAAAGAAAGATATCTGTATTGCTATCGTATTAATGGCTATAGCAGATGGTACTTGATCGAATGTATCGCAATAGAAGCCGCTAAGTGGCTTCTGGGATAGTTACAGCGCAGTAGTTAAATGGCTTGAAAATAGGGTACAAGTAAAAAGGCTGGCAAATACAAAAAGTGAGGAATGGAATGAGAATATTACAGATTAACAGCCATTATGACCAGGGAGGAGCGGCCAGAATTGTGGCATATATACACAGACAGCTGCAAAAGGAGGGACAGGAATCCTATGTAGCTTATGGCCGTGGGCAGAAGTCCAAGGAACCCAATGTCTATCGCTTTGACTTAGAGCCGGAGATCTATTTTTCCGCAGCAGAAAGCAGACTTCTTGGAATCCATGGCTGGGCCAATGGGGCGGCGACCCTTCGGCTGGTGCGGTTTATCGAAAAAGTGCAGCCGGATGTGATACATCTCCATGCCCTTCATGGCTATTATCTGAATTATAAAGTTTTGTTTGACTATATCAATACGCACAAGATCCCCTGTGTATGGACTTTTCATGACTGTCATGCGTTTACGGGAAACTGTGGGTATTATTTTGCATGTGAAAAATGGAAGGAGGGCTGTGGACATTGTCCGCAAATTGACAGCTATCCGGCCAGTATGGCCTTTGATTTTACCGCCTGGATGTGGAAAAGAAAAAAGGAAATGTTTACAGCCGGGGATAAGAAGGTGATCGTAACACCTTCCAAGTGGCTGACAGAGCAGGCAAAGCAGTCCTACTTTGGCAAATATCCCTGCATTACCATTCATAACGGTATTGACGCAGTGCAGACCTTTACTCCAAAAGGAAAGGCACAGTGCAGAAAAAAGTACGGATTTGGCCAGGAGGAAAAGCTGATCTTAGGCGTGGCAGTGGGCTTTAAGGATCCCAGAAAGGGCGCAAAGTATATTATTGAGATGGCAAAGAGCTTAGAACAGGAAGCCAAAGTGATCCTGGTGGGCTGGAACAAGGAAAACGACAGTATGCTGGAGGGTGTGAAAAATATCGTCACAGTGCCAAATATCCGGGACACCGGAGTGCTGGCAGAATATTACAGCATGGCGGATGTGTTTGTCCTGCCTTCCCTTGCGGAAAATTATGCTACAGTGACACTGGAAGCCATGGCCTGCGGCACCCCCGTGGTGGGCTTTTCCTCTGGAGGCATCCCGGAGCAGTTAGAAGGAAACAGAGGTATCGTGGTAGAAACCGGGAACCAGAAGGGCTTTGATCAGGGAGTGCGCCTGGCACTTGAAGGAAGGACACTAGATGGCAGCAGCCTGCTTAGCGGCGAAGCATTGGCAGAATGTATTCGCAGGGACAATTCACTGGAAGGCATGGCAGAGCAGTATCGCAAGGTATATGAGAGCCTTCTGAAAAGAAATTGAAAAAATCGCAGATGTATTATGGCAGGATGAGAAAGAAAAATGCAGGAAAAGGACAGAAAAATGATTTCAGTTTGTATGGGACTTTATAACGGAGAAAGGTATCTGGAGGAGCAGCTGCAAAGCATTTTGCAGCAGACGAAAACGCCTGACGAAGTGATCTTGTGTGATGACGGTTCTACAGATGCTACCGTAAAAATAGCGGAGCAGTTTATTGAGAAAAACGGACTGGGCGGCAGCTGGAAGCTTTTTTGCAATGAAAGCAATAAGGGATATCCGGAAAATTTCTATTATGCCATGAGCCTGTGCCAGGGAGATCTGGTCTTTCTGGCAGATCAGGATGATATCTGGGAGCTTCATAAAATAGAAAAGATGAGCAGTCTGATGAAACAGGACAAGGGAATCCTTGCGTTGTGCTGTAAATTTGGTTTGGTAGATGCAGAGGGAAAAGATATCCACAGCATTATGGCACCTGCCAAAAGCCATGGAACAGAAAATTTAAGAGCTGTTACCATCACAGACGTATTCAGAAAGTGCGAATGGCCCGGTATGGTAATTGCTTACCGCAGAAAGTGGTATGAAGAGAGAATGTCATGCTGGCAGGAGAATAACAAAAAGACAGATCATTCAGAAAAAGAAGAGAAGAACGCTGTGCAGAAAGAAAAGGCAGCAGGACGAAAAGAAGCAGTTTTGACAGAAAAGAAAGCAGAAGGGTGGACTAAGGGGAAGGAAATGCATCCGAAAATTCCCCACGATTTTCTGGTTTGTGCCTGGGCAGCAGAGGAGGGAGGCTTTAGGCAGTTAGATCAGGAGCTTGCCTACCACAGAAGGCATGACAGCAACACAGGAGGAGAGGAGCACCGGATCGGCAGACTTTTGAACGCTTCCAGAAAGCAGAAGGAGATCAGGGATTATTTAAGGATTTTAGGCGCCTTTACCACAGAACAGGTACTGAGCACAAAAGATGGACAGGAAGCCTTAAGGATGAAGAAAAAGACCATGGAGGAACGCTATACGGCCCTTTGCAGCGGCAAGGTTATTGTAGTTTTGAAAAACGCCTGGAAAAACCGCCAAAACACCAGGCTTGTTACGGCAGTGTGTGATGTGCTGATCTGTCTTCGAAGGCCTGCCGGGTAAGGTTTAGGCAGGTATTACAGTTTGCTCTGTGCTATTCGCGAAACTTAAGAATATTTAATAATGAGTAGGAAGAGTTGTAAGAATAGTGGGAATTGGGTATAATGAAGCTGATATGGGTAAGGGCAGAAGGAAGATAGGAGTGTGAGGAGACGGATGAAAAAGGCATTGTGTCTGCTGTGTGCGGGAGCAATCATTGTAGGGACTGTTTTGAGTCAGAAATATACATATGGCGTCCGGGCGGACAATGAGGATTATAGATTGCAGGAAGCTTTGGATGTGAGCGGTTCGGATGTATCGGGAAATGAAGAAAGTCCCTTTACAGAAGAAGACCTGCGCATGATAGAAATGGCTAGAAAAGAGCTGCAGAAGCTTTTAAAGGACAGAACCGTCATGGCGTTAGTTTATCTGGCAGATGAGCTGCCTGTAAGACGGGAGGCATCAGAAGATAGTGCTGCAGTGGTCACTGTACCAAGCGGGCAGCAGGTACAGATTCAGGATGTGGTGATCGACAATGCCATGGAAGCCTGGGAATATGTGACCTTCTATTATCAGGGAGCACTGTATGACGGCTACATCAAAAGAAGCAACCTGGCCTGCTCAGACGAGGTATTCTTGGCATGGGAGCAGGAATATGGCATGAATCCTGCAGCATATTCTGTGATGACACTGGATGGCGTAGCGCTGGCCAATTATGGGGACATAGACCAGTTCCCGGAAAGCTACCGCAGTGCACTGAAAGCTCTTAAGGATGCTCACCCGAACTGGACCTTTGTAAAGATGAATACAAACCTGGAATGGAACGAGGTAGTACAGAACGAAATGGTAAGAGGGCGAAACCTGATCCCTCTTTCCTATCCTTCCTATATGCAGGATGGGCAGTATGGCAATTCCAATTGGGCTTACATTACGGAAGATGCCCTGAAGTATTACCTGGATCCCAGGAACGGCTTAAATGAAGACTGGATCTTCGAATTTGAGCAGCTTACCTACAATGCCTCCTACCATACGGAAAGTGCGGTGCAGTCCTTCTTGAATAATACCTTTATGGCAGGAACTGTGCCGGGAACGGTGCTCAGCTATGCCAAGACCTTCTGGGCCATCGGCGCAGAGCTTGGAGTAAGCCCCTTCCACCTGGCCTGCCGTGTCTATCAGGAGCAGGGAAATGGGACTTCGCCCCTGATTTCCGGTACTTATCCGGGATATGAGGGCTACTACAACTATTTCAATATCAAGGCCTCCGGCAAGACAAATGAAGAGGTGATCCGCAACGGATTGCAATATGCAAAGGAGCAGGGGTGGTATAACGGCTATTATTCCATCTATGGAGGCTCTAAGGTGATCTCCGCCAACTATATTCTGAAGGGACAGGATACCCTGTATCTCCAGAAGTTTGACGTAGATGCAAGCTATGGTGGCTTGTACTATCACCAGTATATGCAGAATGTGTGCGCACCTACCAGCGAAGGAAAGAATATCAGAAAGCTCTATACTAACGCAGGTTCTCTTGAAAATACCTTTGTATTCAAGATCCCTGTCTATAATAACATGCCTGCCCAGGCATGTCCCAAGCCCACAGGCGAACCCCAGGCTACTACAGCCTTTATGATAACGCCTCCTGCAGGCTATACGGACCCTACCATTTACCTGGACGGAATCGCCTACAGCGCCGTGTCAGCGCAGGGCAATTTTTCCGTGGATCCGGGAAGTAAAGATTTCAAGACAGCGGTAATGTATAAATATAATGAAAGCGGAGTTCCTACGGGCATGTATGTGTGGGAGCTTGCCTATAATGGAACTGCTTATGTGGCAACGCCGTTGCCGGAGCTGGAGGACCTGCTGACGTATCATGGATTTTCCATCAGGATCACAGGAAAGTCCGGTATCCGGTTTAAAACAGGTATTTCTGCAGAGCTGAAGAACAAACTGATACAGTCAGGAGTGGATGGTTATACGCTAAAGGAATATGGAACCCTTGTCATGAATAATGCCAACCGAAGCCAATATCCTATGGTAAAGGGTGGACAAAAGGTTTTAAGCGGCCTGTCCTATGGATATAACAATAGCGGTGCCCTGGAGGATGTGGTATATGAGACCGTGGATGGAAGAAACCGCTATACCTCAGTTTTAGTAGGAATGCCTGCCACCCAGTATAAAGTGGAATATGCATTCAGGGGATATATCATCCTGAACAAAAACGGACAGGATGTGACCATTTATGGCCCTGCTGTAGGAAAGAGTATTTATTCTCTTGCAGAGCAGCTGCTTTCTTCCGGAAAGTATGAAGAGGGTTCTTCCGCACAGGAATTTTTAAAGCAGCTGATCGCAGATGGAGATGCAGCTTCTGCGCAGTAAAGAAGTGAAAACAGAGAATGAGGAGCAGGATTATGAAGAAAAGATGGCTTTTGCCGGTTGTGGTGATGGCAGCAGAGGTATGTTTGCTTACAAGCTGCGGAGACGGCACGGAGAATACAAAGCAGACAGATATTACAGCAGAGGCAGAGACAACAGAGTATCAGCCTGTTGTGGATGAAACGGAAAAAAGAGTTGCAGATCTGGAATATAAATATAGTACAGAGGGACTGAATGCAGAGGAATATAATGAGCTGGCAGCACAGTATGGGCAGGATGGAAAGCTCATGCAGCAGAGAGATCTGTATGAACAGTGCTGGAGAATGTATGGAGATGTAACGGCGTATGAGGCTCTGCAGAAAATTGTTGTAAATGCAGAGGAAGAAAATGACCAGGTAAAGAGTATGGCGCAGCTTCTGATGCAAAATATGGATATTTCAGATTACTGGACAGAAGCCGCTTCCACTGTATACAGTGAAGATTGGTTCCGTGTGATGATGCCGAAGCTAAAAGAAGGAAGCAGAACCTATTACCTGAACCAGGCAGATACAGGCGCTACTTTGGTATGGCGTGTGGGTTATGATCTTCAGGGGAAAAGCTACACAGAAGCCTGGTATCAGAAAAATGAGCAGCTTGTGTGGCTGAGAGAGGATCCAGAATCCGTTCAGATGGTAAATACTATGGTTACGGGAGGGCAGTATACAGGTGCTTTTGAAGCCTGGCTCTGTATGTCAGTGACAGGAGATATTTGGCAGGAAAAAGGAACCCTTCAGAATAATATTTTGACAGGAGAATATTCTGCAGGTGTGTTCCTTGGCAATGAGCCAACAGATCTGATGGGGCTTTGGAGCAGCAGAGAATCCATGGAGCTGAAAAGCTATTCCGGAAATTTCGGAGAAGACGGCACTGTACAAAAGGAACAGCCGGAAAGTGATAAGCTTAAAATAACCCACGGCAGCAATGAAGGTACGGTCCCTCTTTGCTATGCCTGGTCAGAGGATGAAAAAGAGGTTCTGGCTTTCAGAGTTTTAGAAGAAACAGAAATCGGAACCTATGTGTTCAATGCAGAAACATTTTGGGGCATGAACAGCATCCCAGAATTTAGTGTATATGCTCCGGCAAATAAACAGGAGCAGTATGGAGATACGCTATTAAGCCAGGCCGCAAAGGAAGATGCAGGAAGACAGGATGCTGCAGATGCTTCAAAGCAGGATCAAGGGGAAAAAAATAAGATAGATCCTAAGGATGTGAAAATCCGTGTGTTTGATTCTAATATTGAATGGTTTGATGGAAGCAGATGGCATACAGTGGGAACTATATCAGAATATGAAACGCAGGATCCCTTCAATAGCTATACAGGAAGACAGAGCGAGGTTCCGGGAGGGCAGACCGGTGTAGATGGAGGAGAGGACGGTACAGGCAATGCTGAAAACAATCTCTCTTTGGACTCTATCCTTGCATATAATAGAAGGTGTGCAGGTAATGTGACAGCCGGAACAACTGTAAATACAAACAAGGGCAATAATACGAAAAGCAATACTAACAAGGGAAATACAAGCAAAGGAAACAATACAAATACAAGCAAAGGAAACAATACCAATAAAGGAAATACGGCAAATAACGGCACGAATACCGGAGGTACAACGCAGAACACCGGAACAGCGACTCCTGCCCCGGATCCTGAGCCTACTCCCACGCCGGATCCTACGCCTGCTCCGACCCCGGAACCCACACCTACGCCGGATCCAACCCCGACCCCGGAGCCTGGCAATAACGGAAATAATGGTGGAACTACAGGTGGTGATACCGATATAGACTGGTCGGATGATATATTGTAATCAGAAAATAAAAAAACAGGAAGAATAGCTGTAAAACCACCTTGAAAGCCTGCCCGGAAATTTTTCGGGCAGGCTTTATAATTTCTTTATAATTTAATTACAAAAAGATGTT
>ULUL01019400.1_pt1 | contig 12131 bp, 8 predicted proteins | sample 1958481 | NCBI WGS metagenome assembly ULUL01 (sample SAMEA4835759, study PRJEB28245) | human gut metagenome | biome: gut microbiome; material: fecal sample | place: Denmark | collected 2008 | reverse complement strand
CGGCAGCCTTGCGCAGAGCTTCCTTCGGAGAGTCTCCTGCAAGCTCGCTCATACAAAGGGAGGCTACCACGCTGTCCCCACAGCTTACGGTATTCACCGCTTTTACCTTGTAGGCTTCCTTAAAAAGAGCCTGCCTGCTGTCCACATAAAGAAGCCCCCGGCTTCCTAATGAAACCACCACCTTCTCTATGCCGCTTTTCACAAGCTGCTTTGCTTCCTCTGTGATCTCCTCCCTGGTACGGAGCTTTTTGCCTGTAAGATACTCTAATTCTTTACGGTTTGGCTTAATCAGGTAGGGACGGGCCTTTACGGCTTCCTTTAAAAGCTCTCCAGAGGTATCTAAAAAGACCTTTTTCCCTGCTTCCTTCGCCTGGGTGATCAGTTTCCCATAAATATCAGTTGGGAGCCCCAAAGGTGCACTGCCGCACAGCGCCACGATATTGCACTGCCCCAGGCAATATTCATATTCCTCCAGAAAAATAGCAAACTCTCTTTCACTTATAGTCGGCCCCGGCTCCAGGATTTCCGTTACATAGCCTGTATCCGCCAGTACATTGGTGGAGGTTCTTGTCTCTCCTTTGATCCTGGTAAAATGGCACTCTGCACCCAAGCTTAGTATACTCTCCTCTATCATTCTTCCCGTGTAGCCCCCTAAAAACCCCATAGCTGCCACCGGCTGTGAAAACTGTCTTAAAATCCTGGCCACATTGATCCCTTTGCCGCCGGGAATGCTGGTCACGCTTCTCACTCTGTTTACCTGCCCGTCGATCAGCTCGCCGATCTCATAGGTTTTGTCAATGGTCGGATTTAATGTCACTGTCAAGATCATGCTTCTTCCCCCTTGTACTTTCCTTCGCTTTCCTGCACCCCTTTGGCGCCTTTACAGTTTTAGTATAGCCCAACTGTCAGCAAAACACAACGCCGTTTTTGCAAATGCCAGGCAGCCGTCCACATGCGTAAAACCCGGGATTTCTCCAGAAAATGTCGGAAGTGTTTCAACAAAATCAAAAAAATATACAATTTTTTTCAAAAACCTGTTGACATTTGAGGAAGGGGGTGGTAATATATGTCTTGCGTGAGGCACACAGGACTTCTTCGAAAGCCCAAGGTGCTAAAGCAAATGCGGAAGTGTCGGAACTGGCAGACGAGCAAGACTAAGGATCTTGTGGTAGCAATACCGTGTGGGTTCAACTCCCATCTTCCGCAGTCAGCAGTTAGCTGCTGGGAATGCAGAAATGGCGGAATTGGCAGACGCGCACGGTTCAGGTCCGTGTGGTAGCAATACCATGAGGGTTCAAGTCCCTTTTTCTGCACGATTTGTAAGATGCACTTGATGGTGCATCTTTTTTGTTTTATGATCTACTCTTTTTTGCATGGGAAGTTCATAGAGCAAGAGCAAAGCTTTCTACTCTCCTCCCTTTTTAGAGGGGCTGCCCTCCAGATACAAGAAAGGAGGGCATAATAATGTACTTTATGTAGTAATGTGTTATGCTACGCCAATTCTGCCTTGTCCACATCTATCCGGTCAATCATGATATTCAGGATTTCTGTATCTGTGTCCTTCATACCCACTCTTCCGATATAGCCCATGCTTTTGATGGTGCCTTCCACATCCTTCTGTACAATTCCCTCGCCGGGCTGGAAGCCTCTGTGCTGCATCCCCATGGAATGGGCCAGGATTGCTGCGTCCACGGCGGATGCGATTTTGGCTGCACAGGAGGATTTGGCGCCGTCGCATACGATACCGCCCACATTTCCAATGGTATTGGTAATGGTATAGGACACATCCTCATAATCACCGCCGTACAGGTAGGTGATCGCTGCGCCGCTTCCACAGGCTGCGCTCACAGCACCGCAGTAGGCTGACAGGCTGCCGATATACTTTTTCTGGTGGATGGCGATCAGGTTGCTGACCACCAACGCACGGTACAGCTTCTCCTGTGACACTTTAAGCTCCTTTGCAAACTCTATCACAGGCAGAGATACGGTCATTCCCTGGTTGCCGCTGCCGGAATTTATCACAACAGGCAGGGAACAGCCGCCCATTCTGGCATCAGACCCTGCTGCAGCACTGGCTCTTGCTCTTACCTTTACATCATTTCCATACACCTTAAGCAGTGTCTGTCCCACTTGAGCCCCATAGGGATGTGTCAGGCCCTCTTTTGCAATGGCAGAATTCATTTGGATCTGGCGGTCCAGGATTTCCTTCACCTCCCCAATTTTCACCTCATCTGCAAACTCCAGGATATCCTTTACGTTTAGCAGCTTCTTATCCACATACTCCGGAGAATCCTCACTGGCTGCCAGTTCAAAGAGCACCTTCCCATCCTTTACAATCCTGGTAATCAGGGTATGACGGTTGATGATGGTCACTTCTGCACTGTGAGCGCCCTTGATCACTTTGGCTACGATATAAAGGTTCTCCACCCCTTCCTTTAAGGTACAGGTACAAAAGCCTTTTGCCACCAGCTCTTTTGTCTTTTCAATATCCTTGGGCGTAATGCTTTCCAAAACCTCCAGCTCCTTGTCAGCCCGTCCTCCTACCACGCCGAGGGTAGCAGCTACATCAATCCCCTTCAGACCATTGGAATTGGGTACCTTTACACCCTTTACATTTTTGATGATATTGCCGCTGCAGCAAAGCTCAATCGCATCCGGCATCTCTCCCAGCACTTCTCTTGCCTTAGCAGAGGCATAGGCAATAGCAATAGGCTCCGTACAGCCCAGCGCCGGCACCAGCTCATGCGTAAGAATTTTTAAGTAGTTGTCATATATTTTCTGATCCATCCTGTTCCCTTCCCGGTATTTTCTGCCCAAACTCCAGTTCTCCTGGTTTTTAAATTTCATGATGTTGGGGTCAAAAGGTCTTTTGCCCCCAACTGATGTCCACGAATTGCTCCGCAGCAAGCTGCTCCCGCAATTCTGCAAACATTCGAAATCCGTTGATTTGCTACACAAATCACTCCTTCCTCATGTTTGGCGGGTCCCAAGTTCAAAAGCCTTATCATGCAAGCATGAACGGCTTTTTGACCTTTTGACCCTGGCATCATTTCATTACTGTTCAGTAACCATTATCCTTCCTACTCCTGGCAGTAATATTTGAGATATTATATCAAGTTGCATTTATAGATATATCACTGATATTATCAGCTGTCAAGTTTATTATAAATAAAACAGGAGGGGTATGAAAGCTTTTTTCTCTCAAACCACTCCTGTTTTTCTCTTAATTGATATTTTTTTGATACTTTCCGGCATTTTGAGAACAATCACATCTCCTGTTCTCTTCATGACCAGCTGCCTTTTTACCTATTTTTACTTGCCATCTGCAGCTTTCTTTAGAACTGCCTTTGCTTTCTACACGCAGAAATCTTCCAGATCTCTCTTCAGATATTGAAGTGTCTGCTCCAGGTTCCCGGCCTCAATGGAAGCGATGATATCGCAATGATGTCTGATATCCATGCTGGCAGTTGCCTGGCTCCAGGTCTGCCAGTAGAACTGGGCATAAGCTCTTTTTAAAATATTCATGGAGCGCTCCAGCTGCGCCACAGCGTAATCGTTCTTGGAAAAGGATAACAATTTTAAATGAAACTGGGTATTTGCCTCCCAGTGAATCCAGATGCTGTCCGTATCCTGTCTGCACTGTACATCAATAGCACGAAGCTCATCCAGCTCTTTTTGCGTAAAAGCAGTAAAATGCTCCTTCAGATAGCCTCCCTCCAGGATAAAACGAAAATCCAGGATCTTGGCCACATCATCCCGGCTAAGGCTTACCACCTGATACCCGAATCTTGGGAAATTGCGCAGGATGCCGTCATTACACAGTGCCACGAGGGCTTCTCTCACAGGGGTTTTACTACAACCGAATTTCTGTACAAGCTCCTGTTCGTTGATGATCTGATTTGGCTTATATTCATCCGTAAAAATTCCGTTCAATACGGCCTGATATACGATATCCTTCAGGCTTTCCTGCTGTTTCATACACTTTTCCTCATTTCTATCTGTTACTTTCCTAATGCTCACACATCATTTTTTATCATACCAAAAAAGGCAAAAGCTGTAAACCCACATAGAGACTGTTTCTATTAAAACCTATTCGCATGAATATACGAGTGAACTGTCATACCTACTCTGCCAGGTAGGTATTGGTAGCGGCATCGATCTTCTGGACGGTAGCCTCCAAGGAAGATGCGCCCCTTAGATAATCCGGCAAGGCCTCCGCAATTGCGTTTGTGATCACGTCATCTGTCATCGCCCTGTTCTGTACCTGCTTACAGGCTGCTATCAGCCTACCGGCGGTCTCTTCGGAAAAGTTCTCGATACAAAAGTCTCCTTCCACGCCGTCTCCCATATCAATTGTAGTATAGGCGACGGCATCGCCTCTATCCTTCCTTGCCAGCGTCTCCAGGCTCCCTACATTCACTGGGAAGCCCTGGTAGTAATCCACGGACTGCACGGTTTCTGACAAAAGGAAAGACAGGAACTTCTCTACCTCTTCTGCCTGGCTGCTCTTTGCATAGATTCCTGCCTGTATGGAAGGGAAAAAGGCATTTCCAAAGGGTTCGAAGCTTCCCTTTACCAGATTGGCAGCGCTTACAGGAAGCATGGCGTCATTAAAGCCACTTGTCTTAGTCAGGGCAAGCTTTGCTTTAGAAGCAATATCCCAGATAGAAAGGGCTCTTTCATCCTTTCCCCTTTTTTCGATAACGCCGCAGTTTTGTGCAATCTGCCTGATATATTCCAGGTTCCGGGAAAGGGCCTGGGTATCCAGCTCCTTTTCATTGCCGTTATCCCGGATCACCTCCTGGGCAAAGTAAGGCAGGAATGTCTCTGCCAGCTCGTAGGGCGTGCGATCCCCCATCAGGGACTCTGACTGGGTAGAAAGATATTCTGCCAGGCTCTTAAGATCCTTTGTCGCTTCCGTATCCACGCCTTCCCTGCCTACCGCAAGCATCAGGCTAAACTGCAAAGGAACCACATACCTGCTGCCGTCCTCTCTCACATAATTTCCTGTAATATTGGCAAGAAGGGTTCCATCCTCCTCCAGGGGGCGCACCAGGGAATCAATATTTTCGAGCAATCCTTTTTTAATAAAGGAATCCATATTTAAGCCATCCATGATCATCAGATCCGGCGCATCCCCGGAAAGCAGCCTGGTATTCAGCTTCTGGTAGATCTGCTGATAATCCGCGGTGCCGGAATAATATTCCTCCAAAGACACCTCTGCCTCCACCTTCACCATTACCTCAGGATGCTCCTTGTGATAGGCTGCCGCTGCCTGCTGCAACAGATAGTTTTCATTTACCGTATACACATGCAGCACTGTTTTAATCTCTCTTACTGCCTCCGGATCATAAGTATACTGCATCATGACATTACCATCTGCGCTGCTTCCATACAAGGCATAGAAATCTCCGTTGTCCATAAGGACCAGGCCCTTACACCAGACGTCTGAAAGGCTCATGTAGGTATCCACACCCTCTATGAGCTTTTCCCAGCCCTTTCGATCCTCTGTCAGCCGAAAGAAACCATCGCCGTTTCCATAGATCACATTTCCGTTTTGATCGACGGCAATATAGGAAGTAACGCTGCTTTCCTGGGCCACCGGTACGCTCCAGGCTGGGCTATTCCCGCCAAGCTCATAAAAATCTAACTCTGTCAGCTTTCCCATATTATCCATAGCACCCAGATAATAGCCCTTCTCACAAGCTAACACCTGGCTTAGGTAATCGGAGCCTTCATCATCTGCAGCATAAATAGCACCGTCCTCTGCCGTCAGCTGCTCCGTTCCGGTATAGGTTCTGGCTACGATCACGGTATCGTCTACCAGTGCGACATCCTGTGCACTATTGCAAAAGCCCCACTGGTGATCCTCCTCCACCCATTCCTTCGGCGTGATCTCTTCTGCCTGCCCATCTGTTTCCTTAAAAAGATGGCCGCCTTCCAATTCTTCTCCTTCTGTATATATGCTGTAAAGGTATTGATTTCCGGCGCTATCCTCCAAAAGTCGGACTGCGCCATAGCTTGTAAAGGGAAGCTCCAGGCCTTTCAACCAGTCTTTTGTCACCTCTGTAAATTTCTCTCCCTCAAGGCTCCACTGCCTGTAAGTGCAGGTGTTCTCTCCTGTAATTTGTCTGGTAATCAGCTGCAAACCGTCTTTTCCTGCCAAAATCTGCACAGCATCTGAGCTTTCCGTCCCCTCCGGGAAGGATAGCTGCTTTTCCACAAAGGCACCTTTGCTTGCCTGCATCAATGCCTCCTCATCCTGTCCGGCCCTGCCTGTTACATTTATCCTGCCGCAGCCTGCCAGAAGACCTGTCCCCAGCGTTACTGCGAGAATAGCTGCTATTTTCTTTTTCATTTCATATTCCTCCTATCCTTTTTATCTAAGTATAGGAATCGTTTTTTAATATCTTCTTTCCTGTTTCCTTAAGACTTCCTTAATAGGGCTTTAGGAAACTATGAAGCTGATTTATGAAATTTTAAACAGAATGAAACTTTACTTTCTCAAAGCGGAAATCAAAAACAGGCCCCGGATACACTTACCGTGCAGCCAAGGCCTGTCCTTTATCTTACTTGAGCAACTATTGCTATTTTACTTCACAATTTTTCACAGATTATCTCTGTACACGTCCTGAAGCATCTCCGCCAGCCAGGGTCTCAACTTCTTTTCTGGAAACCAGGTTGAAGTCGCCAGGGATGGTGTGCTTTAATGCAGATGCAGCTACACCAAACTCCAGGGCGTCCTTGAAGTTCTTGCCATCCAGAAGGCCGCAGATCACGCCGCCTGCAAAGGAGTCACCACCGCCTACACGGTCAACGATAGGACGGATAGAGTATTCCTTGGAGTGATAGAACTCCTTGGTATCTCTGGAATAGATACATGCAGACCAACCGTTGTCAGAAGCGGAATGGCTTACACGCAGAGAGGATACGCAATACTCAAAGTTGAACTTGTCAACCATCTGCTCAAAGATGGACTTGTAACCAGCAAGCTCCAGCTCGCCGCTTGTAACATCAGTCTCACCGGGCTTGAAGCCAAGTACCAGTTCAGCATCCTCTTCGTTTCCGATGCAGACGTCAACATACTTCATCAGGTTGGTCATAACCTTCTGAGCCTTCTCGGAGCTCCACAGCTTCTTACGGAAGTTTAAGTCTACGGAAACCTTTACGCCGTGCTTCTTAGCAGCGATCAGGGCCTGCTCTGTCAGCTCTGCAGCAGCATCAGATACAGCGGGAGTGATTCCGGTAAAGTGGAACCAGTCAGCGCCCTCGAAGATTGCATCGAAATCAAAATCTGCAGCAGTTGCAGTAGAAATGGAAGAATGTGCTCTGTCATATACAACCTTGGAAGGTCTCATAGCAGAACCGGATTCCAGGAAATAGATTCCAAGTCTTTCACCGCACTTTGCGATGTGCTTTGTGGATACGTTGTACTTTCTTAAAGCTGCAACTGCGCACTCACCGATCTCGTTATCGGGAACTGCGGTTACGAACTCTGCGTCATGGCCATAGTTAGCCAGGGATACTGCTACATTTGCTTCTCCGCCGCCGTAGCATACGTCAAACTCATCAGCCTGAATGAACTTCTCATGATTGGGGGTGGACAATCTTAACATGATCTCACCCATTGTAATTACTTTTGCCATTGTGATTTCCTTCCTTTTTACTAATTCTGGGTAAAATGTAACAGGCAGAAAGCAGGAATGCTGCCTCCTGCCTTGTTTTCTCTATTATTTCTGTACCAGATGGACAGCGAAGCCGCCGATCTCTTCCTTCAGATAGATGGCCTTTAAAGTGCCCTTCTCGTCTCTCTTTGCAGACTCTTCGTTGAACTCAACGCCCAGAACATTCTCCAGGTAGTTGACAGCTCTCTCGATATAGTTGGTCTTTACAGCGATGTGGCCATTCTTTCCAAGGTAAGGAGTCTTCATAACCTCTACAGCCTTTCCAGCGAATACGGAGCTGTTGCCAACCTTAGCAGGCATACCGAAGATAAAGGCAAATCTGTTAGCTGCCTTTACTGCTTCCTCTTCATTCTCAGCATTGATACCTACATGAGCCAGTTCAAAGCCAAGCATGGTCTGAACTGCTTCTCTGGTCAGCTGCTCGATCTTCTCCCACTCACCTGCATTGATCAGGTCGCCGGGAACCATCCATGATCCGCCGCATGCAATGATCTTGTTGAAATCAAGATAAGAGGTCAGGTTCTTGGCATTAATACCGCCTGTAGGCATGAACTTCATGTTCACATAAGGAGCTGCCATAGCCTTGATCTTAGCCAGTCCGCCGGACTGCTCAGCAGGGAAGAACTTTACAACATCCAGGCCAAGCTCGATAGCCTGCTCGATGTCACTGGGGCTTGAGGTACCGGGTGTGATAGGTACGTTCTTCTCGATACAATATTTAACAGTCTTAGGATTCAGACCAGGGCTTACGATGAACTGAGCGCCTGCTGCTACTGCTGCGTCTACCTGCTCTGCATTCAGAACAGTACCTGCGCCAACGCACATCTGAGGGAAATTCTCTGTCATAGCCTTGATAGCGCCTGCTGCTGCAGATGTACGGAAGGTTACTTCTGCACAGGGAAGTCCACCTGCACACAGAGCCTTTGCAAGGGGAATGGCATCCTCAACTCTGTCAATCTTTACTACCGGTACGATACCAATTTTGCTTAATTTTTCCAAAACTGCGTTCATAATTTACCTCCATTTTGTTATCCCTGTTTTGGGGATAACACATTGTTCACAGCTGTTTTTAAGGATTCCTTTGCTTATTTGGGGCAAAGTGTTCTCGAATCCGTTGCTGTTATTTTAAAACAGTCCCATATACCTCGATCTGGCTTAATGCCGGGAAAGGAGAAGGGTCATCTGCTTTGATCAGATGGCTCAACTCAAGGGATGAAATCTGTTTTTTATCAAATTCCAGGACATGCCCGAACCTGCTCTTTTCAAGCTTCCAGTCAATGGAGCTTCCGTCAGAGAAGGTCAAAGTCACCTGTGTCCACCAATTATCATGCGGGAAGTCTGCTCTTGTATAAAGAACAATCTTGTCCGTCTCCACCATGCGGCCAAAATCCAACTTAAAGCAGGCATCATCCTGCATATTGATACCCCAGGATTCATAGGGCCATGCACCGTGGGATCTGTTCTCGCAGACACCGTCAATGGCATTTTTTGCTGCAAATACAGACTCGCCTCTGGTCTCTACATTGGCGCTGGCATGGGGATAGGCAGTGACAGGGTCATGCTGATCATTGACATTTAATGCCAGGTTGCGATACTGAGAAAGCTCATCCTCCCTGGCAAGGCGCACCCACATGTAATGGATGGAGCCTGAAAATACCTTGGGAGACAGATTGATCCTCTGTTCGTTAAAAGGAATCCTGTATTCCACGTTGTCTGTGATATACATAAAAGATGCCCCCAGTGCATCATCCAGCTGCAGCCATACATGAATATTCTTTTCAGAGGTCTCTAGGAGGAGCTTATCGCCCTCTTCATATTCGCCTCGTACTACCAGGGAGGCCGCACCTTCTCCACTGTCTGCACACTTAGTATTACCGTCTTTGTCCAATACCTTTAAAGTAAAATTTACCATTTTGCTTTTCCACCCATTTTTTCATTTTCCGGCAGGTCATTTATAACCTGTCGTGCAGCTATATCATGCTGCCAGGGTCAAAAGGTCTTTTGCCCCCAACTGATGCCAACAAAAATTTCGTTTCGAATTGCTTCGCAGCAAGCTGCTCCCGCAATTCTGCATCTTTTATGCAAGAATCTTGCGTACGCTGTCTGCTATCTTGTCGCACTTGCAGTTTGCAAAGAAGTACTCCTTGAACTTCTCGCCGGACAGAGCGCCCTTCACCAGATCCTGATCCAGGTTTTCAAGGATCGTCACCATATCGGTATGGGTCACTTCCTTTACCTTGTCAAGGATCTTCTTATTGCGCTGTTCAGGCTCTACTCTCTCAGGGGGATATCCACCACCGCCGGGAGCACAGAAGAGCTTTTCAAAGGTATACTGCAAATTCAGCTCGCCGCCCCAGCCGAAATTCTCAGCAAAAGGAAGAGCTACGCAGTTACCGTCATTTACCTGTGAAAACAGATAAGCATCCAGGGGGGACTCGATGTGTCCGCACAGTACCTTGGGGAAGGAGTTGCATGCAAGCATAGCGCCCTCGCCGGTACCACATCCGGTGATAACATAATCAGCTGCGCCGGAATTCAACAGCACTGCTGCCAGAATACCATTCTGTACATAGGTCAGAGAATTGGGATCCTCTGCGCCGCACATGCCATAGTTATATACCTCATGGCCCATGGGCTCAACAACCTTTTTCAGGGTATTAAAGATCATCTCATTTTTAGCCGCCTGACTGTTTTCATTGATCAAAGCGATTTTCATTTTCTAGCCTCCATTAAATGACCAGCACAGTTCACAGCTTTCCGCCTTGCAAAGCAGAAAACTGTGAACCCCAGTCAATATTTCATGATGTTGGGGTCAAAAGGTCTTTTGCCCCCAACTGACGCCCACGAATTACTTTATTGTATCATATTTTACTTATCGTGACCTTTTAAAAATTGCTGAAAAACAGGCAATTACTTAGGCTGCTTTCCGATGTAAGCTGCGATACCGCCATCTACATACAGGATCAGGCCGTTTACGAAATCAGAAGCCTCAGAAGCTAAGAATACTGCAGGTCCCTGAAGATCCTCTGCGGTTCCCCATCTAGCTGCGGGAGTCTTAGCAATGATGAACTGATCGAAAGGATGTCTGCTTCCGTCAGGCTGGATCTCACGAAGAGGTGCTGTCTGAGGAGTTGCGATATAACCAGGTCCAATGCCGTTACACTGGATGTTGTACTCGCCGTACTCAGATGCAATGTTCTTGGTCAGCATCTTCAGTCCACCCTTAGCTGCTGCATATGCGGATACGGTCTCACGTCCGAACTCAGACATCATGGAGCAGATGTTGATGATCTTACCATGACGGCGCTCCATCATAGAAGGAAGGACTGCCTTGGATACGATGAAGGGACCATTTAAGTCGATATCAATAACCTGTCTGAAATCCTTTGCAGCCATCTCGTGCATGGGAATACGCTTGATGATACCGGCATTATTTACCAGGATGTCAATAGGACCAACCTCAGCGGTGATCTTGGCAACCATCTCAGTTACCTGATCCTCGTTGGTCACGTCGCATACATAGCCGTGAGCCTTGATGCCCTTCTCCTCGTATGCAGCCAGTCCCTTGTCTACCAGCTCCTGCTTGATATCGTTGAAAACAACAGTAGCACCTGCTTCTGCATATGCAGTTGCAATAGCGAAACCAATTCCGTAGGAAGCGCCTGTCACCAGTGCAACCTTACCTTCCAGTGAAAACTTGCTTGCGAAATTATCCATGATATAATCTCCTTTTCTAAATTGCTTGGGTTTCTATGTTCCATATAACCGTAAATTGCAGCTTACTCGTACTTCCTTGCCGAAAGTTCTCATACCTCCATGAAAATCTTCCTGCAGGCGTGTACCTGCAAACGGTATTCTTACATGAGATCCTTCATTGCTACGCCGTCCATGTCATCGAAGTCCTGGTTCTCTCCTACCATACCCCAGATAAAGGTATATGCTCTGGAACCGCATCCGGAATGGATGGACCAGCTGGGAGATATAACAGCCTCTTCATTTCTCATGACAATGTGGCGTGTCTCGGTAGGCTCACCCATGTAATGCATAACAAATGCATCCTCAGGCATTTCAAAATACAGATAAACTTCCATTCTTCTGTCATGGGTATGGCAGGGCATTGTATTCCACACACTGCCGGGCTCAAGCTTGGTCATGCCCATTTCCAGCTGACAGCTCTCTACCTGTCCGGGAAGGATGTACTTGCAGATGACTCTGTGGTTTGCATCCTCTAAGCTTCCTAACTCTACCTTATTTTCATCCTTTACAATGACAACGCCCTCTTCAGGAGTGCCTTCCGGCTTGATCAGAACGGTAGGGCAGGTTCTGTGTGCAGGTGCGGAGTTCAGATAGAACTTTGCAGGATTCTCTTCGGAGTCACTTGCAAAGATGATCTCCTTAGAGCCCATGCCAATGTACATAGCCTCCTTGAAGCCAACCTTGTATACG
>ULUL01022599.1_pt1 | contig 12148 bp, 13 predicted proteins | sample 1958481 | NCBI WGS metagenome assembly ULUL01 (sample SAMEA4835759, study PRJEB28245) | human gut metagenome | biome: gut microbiome; material: fecal sample | place: Denmark | collected 2008 | reverse complement strand
TTAAAAAAATTTATTTTTTAATACTTTGCAAGGCTTAAAATTTTAACATCTTTCGGAAGTTTTTCTCTTCCTTTAAGATCGGTAAGTTCAATTACAAATGCAAGCCCTACCAAAACCCCTGCTTTTTTTACAAGTTCGCAAGCAGCTGCTGCCGTTCCGCCTGTTGCAAGCAGGTCATCTATTATAAGAACTCTTTTGCCTTTTTCAATTGCATCCTTGTGCATTTCAATTTTATCTGTGCCATATTCAAGTTGATATTCAACGCTGTAGGTTTCAGCCGGCAATTTATTCGGCTTTCTTATCGGAACAAAACCGCAGCCAAGAGAATATGCAACAGGCATGCCAAAAATAAAGCCTCTTGATTCAATACCTGCAACGTAGTCAATTTTTTCATCTTTAAATGCTTCAACTATTTCATCAATCATTCTTTTCATAACGTCTTTATCTTTAATTGCAGTTGTTATATCTCTAAAAAGAATGCCTTTTTTTGGAAAATCGGGAACATCTCTGATTGCATTTTTAATATAATCCATCTTTTTCAATCCTTAATAAAATAATTGACCGTTAAATATTTTATCAAAAAAAATTTTATAGTAAAATTTCTGTTATGGAAGAAAAAATTGAAATTTTAAAACAAAAAATAAACGAAATTACCCCCCGCTTTAATTCTTATAGGGGGTGTCTTTGACCTTGAAGGCAGCAAAAAAAGGCTTTTGGAACTTGAAAATTTAACAAAAAATGAAAATGTTTGGCAAGATTCTAAAAAAGCGGCGGAAATTTTAAAAGAACAAAAAGATATAAAAACAACTTTAGATGATTTTTCATTAAATGAAACAAAATTTGAAGATTGCAAAGTTTCGCTTGAATTAAAAGACCCTGATTTAATTAATGAAGCAATTGTTAAGGCAGATGAACTTATTAAATTTTTAGATAAGTTTGACTTAGAAAAAATGCTATCTGATGAATATGACCAAAATGACGCAATTTTAACGGTGAACGCAGGTGCAGGCGGAACAGATGCCCAAGATTGGGCAAGCATTTTGTTAAGAATGTATTTAAGATATGCCGATATTAAAAAATATTCAACCGAATTATTGGATAAATCAGACGGCGAAGAAGCAGGGATAAAATCTGCCACAATAAAAGTTAAAGGAAAATGGGCTTATGGCTACTTAAAAGCTGAAAAAGGAGTGCACAGGCTTGTTAGAATTTCCCCCTTTAATGCAAACGGCAAAAGGCAAACAAGCTTTGCAAGCATTGAAGTTACCCCTGTTATTGAAGATTTTGAAAATAAAATTGAAATTCCGCCTGATGAAATTGAAGTTGAAACAATGCGCTCAGGGGGCGCAGGCGGCCAAAACGTAAATAAAGTTGAAACGGCGGTCAGAATTTATCATAAACCGACAGGAATTGTTGTTAAATGCCAGCAAGAAAGGTCGCAATTACAAAACAAAGAAACCGCAATGCAAATGCTTGCATCTAAGCTTTTGTTAATTAAAAAAATGGAACACGATAAAAAATTATCGGATTTGAAGGGCGAAAACGTTGATATAAATTTTGGTTCACAAATAAGAAGCTATGTTTTTCACCCCTACAAAATGGTAAAAGACCATAGAACAGGCTATGAAACAGGAAATGTAGAAGCCGTCTTGGATGGTAACATTGAAGGATTTATTGAAAGTTATTTAAAAGGAAAAAGAGAATGATAAAAGCACAAAGAGGAACAAAAGATATATTGCCCGATGAAATTACAACTTGGCAAGAAATTTATAAAAGAGCAAATGAATTATTTACAAATGCAAACTGCAAAGAAATAAGAACACCTATTTTTGAAGCAACAGAGCTTTTTAAAAGAGGTGTTGGCGATTCAACAGACATTGTAAATAAAGAAATGTACACCTTTAATGTTGGCGGCAATGAAACTTCAATCACCCTTCGCCCCGAAAACACGGCAGGCGTTGTAAGAGCTTTTATTGAACATGGAATGGACAGGTTATCCCCCCCAGTAAAATTATGGTATATGGGCCCAATGTTTAGGTATGAAAGGCCGCAAGCAGGCAGACAAAGGCAATTTCACCAAATAGGCGTTGAAATTTTTGGTGTTAAAGAAGCAACAGCTGATGCTGAAGCTATTATTTTAGCTTCAGAATTTTTGAAAAAAAACGGAATAGATGACTTAACTGTTTCTCTAAATTCTCTTGGCTGCCCAACTTGCAGGCAAAAATATAAAGATGAAATTAAAAAAGTTTTATCACCATATTTAGATGAACTTTGCGAAGATTGCAAAGTAAGATATCAAAAAAATCCGCTTCGTATGCTTGATTGTAAAAACGAAAAATGCATTGAAATTTTTAATAAAGATGAAATTAAAAATGTTGTTTTAAAAGATTTTATCTGTGATGAATGCAAGGAACATTTTGAAGAAGTGAAAAAATATCTTGATAAAACAGGCATTAAATATGAAATAGACAAAATGCTTGTTCGTGGCCTTGATTATTACACAAGAACCGTTTTTGAAATTAAAAGCAGCCTTCTTGGTGCTCAAAGTGCAATTTTAGGGGGCGGAAGATATGATGGGCTGGTTGAAATGCTTGGCGGCAAACCAACCCCTGCTGTTGGCTTTGCGCTTGGCGTTGAAAGATTGTATGGGTTAATTGAAAAAATTAAAGAAGAAAAACTTGATTATTTTGTTGTTTCAAAATTTTCTGATGCCGCAATTAATTTAACCTTAAAATTAAGACAAAAAGGCTATAAAGCCGATTTTGACATGCAAGGAAGAAAATTTGCAAAACAATTGGAAAAAGCTTCTAAAATTGCAAAAAAAGCTGTAATTATAGCTGAAGAAGAACTGGAAGGCAACTTTTACACAGTTAAAAATTTAGAAACAGGAGAACAAATTAAAACAACAGAATTATAATTTTATAATATAATTTAAAAATAAGGATTGGAATAAGGGAAATTTAATGAGGATTATTGCTGAAAATCTTATTAAAATTTACGGGTATCGTTCCGTTGTAAATGATGTTTCATTTGAAGTAAATAAAGGTGAAGTTGTTGGCTTATTAGGCCCAAACGGCGCAGGCAAAACGACAACATTTTATATGATAGTTGGCCTTGTAAAAGCAGATTCAGGTGAAGTTTATATAGAAGATAAGCAAACGGGCGAAAAAACAAACATCACAAAAAAACCGATGAATGAAAGAGCAAAATTAGGCATAGGTTATCTTCCTCAAGAAGCTTCCATTTTTAGAAAATTATCCGTTGAAGACAATATTAAGCTTGTTTTAGAGATGAACGAAAAGCTTGATAAAAACGAAAAGAAAGATATGCTTGAATCTTTATTGGATGAATTTGGCATAAAAAGGTTAAGAGATTACAGTGCAATAAGCTTATCAGGCGGTGAAAGAAGGCGTGTTGAAATTGCAAGAGCTTTGGCTGCAACGCCCCATTTTATTTTATTGGATGAACCTTTTACAGGTATTGACCCTATTGCAATAGGTGAAATTAAAGAAAACATTTATAAACTTGCAAAAGAAAAAGGCCTTGGGGTTTTAATTACAGACCACAACCCGAAAGCAACTCTTTCTATTACAGATAGAGCCTATGTAATTTTTGACGGAAAAATTAAAATTTCAGGCAAAAGTAAAGATGTTGCGGTTGACCCCGTTGCAAAAGAATTTTATTTGGGTAAAGATTTCACGCTTTAAGGTAAAAATTAATGTTTAAAATTTCATTATTTGATAAATACATTTTTAAACAGGTTTTAGTTGCAACTTTAGTTTGCTTGCTATTATTCATTATTGTTTGGATAGCACCCGAAACTTTGGTTAGAATTATCAAAAAATTATTTACAAATGTGATTGACCTAAAACAAGCAGGCATGATGCTTTTGTATGAACTGCCCAAAGTTTTAGGGAAAGCTTTGCCCGTTGGTATTTTATTAGGTTCTATTTTTACTTTCGATAAACTTTCAAAAGATTCCGAATTAAGCATTTTAAGGGGTATCGGGCTTTCTTTTTCAAGAATAATGGTTCCCGTTGTTGTTTTAGGGGTTATTTTATCCGTTATGTGCTTTTTTGTGGGCGACAGAATGATTCCCTATGCTTCAAAAGCGGAAGGAGAAAACGCAAGGTTTAAATCTCATTTTGTTTATATTAAAAAAGACGAGCACAACCTGCCAAAAACAGGCATAATAGTTTCGGATTTTTCCCCGAATATGTTAAAAAATATTATTGTTATTGATTTTTCAAAAAGAGTTTATGATGATGCAATAACATTTCAAAGTATCACTTTTTCAAGCTATGCTTCAGTTCATGATAACAAATGGATTCTTCACGATACAAAAACATACAACATAAATACAGACGGTATTTACGACAGAATTTATTACCCGGGGGATATTGAGCTTTTAGAAGGGGCAGATTCAAAAAAAGTTTATCAGTTAATGGTAGATTCCACAAAAAGGGACAGAACCTTTACAAATAAAGAATTAAAAAGCTATATGAAGGTTTTGAAAGAACAGGAATTTTCAGATGAATACAGATTTATGCTGTCAAAATATTATCAAAGGTTTTTGCACCCTCTAACTTGCATTTTATTTGCAATTATAGGCTGTTTATTAGGGTTTGCACCCCCAAGGTCGCAAAGGCTTGTAGGCTTTACCGTTGCCGTTGGTATAGTTTTTGGCTATTATATAACCTTGCCTTTCTTTGACCTTTTAGCGCAAAAAGGCGTTTTGCCGCCATTTTTGGCTTCATTTTTTCCGATTTTACTTTTTGTTGTTGCAATTATAATTATTAAAAAATATAAGGATTTATAATGTTTAAAAAACTCGCTTTACTTGCTGCTATTTTAATTTTTGGCTTAGTTCCCGCAAATGCAATTAATATTTTTAATTCAGACATTCAAGTTGAAAAAGATGGGGGAATTTATATTTTTAAGGTTCCCTTAAAAAAGTTTGCCAAAAAAATTAAACCTTATGTAACAGATGAACTTACAACAGTTTCAGACGTTTATAAAAATAACCCCGATTTCAGGCTTGTTGTAAACGGCGGCTATTTTGACCCCCAAAACGGCGCTCCCGTTTCAAATGTAATTATTAATGGCAAAAAAGAAGAAGATATTTTTGATAACCTTCCTTTAGTAAGGTCATTACAAAAAGCAGACCGCCTTGAGATGGTTTTAAACAGGGCTGAATTAAGAATTTTAGAAGATACTAAAAATAATTTATCATTTGACATTGTAAACCATTTTTATATTCCGGATAACGAACACACAATAAAACATTCTATTCAGGCAGGGCCCATGATTTTACCTGATTTAAGGTTAGAGGAAGAAAGCTTTGTTAAATATAACGGCGGAAGATCAACCCAGCTTGCAGGGGATGTTTTAAAAAGAAGAGAAAGAACGATATTAGGTTTAAAAAAAGGTGCTTTTGGCTATGGTGATTTATATATTATAATATTTACGAGCGATAACAAAGCAACCTTATTGGAAGCAAGAGATTACACAGAAAAGTTAAAACTCGATAAAGCTTTAAATATGGATGGCGGCGCTTCAACTTCCATTAATTACGGCGGCATTGAAATTTATTCAAATGCAGGCGCACAAAGAAGAGTAAAATCTTTTATAGTTATAGAAAAATAAGGGGAGCAAAATAAATGACGGAAGAAAATAAAAAACGTTTTAAAATAACACCTGTTGAAATATTTGTATTGTTTCTTGTGGTTCTTGGTTTCAGCTTTTATTTTGTTCCAAAAGCAATGATTAGCTTAGAACAAAAGCAATACGGCAGGCTTCAAACAAACGCTGCCATGATGACATCAAAAATTTTAGCGGAATTTTCGGATAACTTAAAAAAGCAAAAACCATCTGAAATTATAGTAAAATTAACGGATGAAATGAACAAATTATGCACAAACCCGATAGATAAAACAAAACCTGCATATTCAATTAATGAAGAATGCTTAGGGTGTGTGGTTTTAAAGGCGGATGACAAAGCAAAAAATGTTGTAATAACAGCAAAAGACAAAGAAAACAAACTCGTTGTAAGAACTGTTATTCAGCCGCCAAGCTTTGTTACTTTTAATAAGGACTTAAAAGAAAATGACAAAAAGTAGCTTAGAATTTAAAGTTCAATATTCTGATACCGATTCATATAAAGTTGCATGGCATGGAAGCTACCTTCGCTGGATGGAAGCGGGAAGGGTTGATTGGCTTTATTTAATCGGCGTTGATATTAAAAAATTAGATGAAGATTTTAACACTGTTATGCCTGTTGTTGACCTTCAAATTAAATACCTGAAATCTGCAAAACTTTTGGAAGATGTTATTGTTGAAACAACGGTGGATGAAATTACAAACCTTTATATAATTTTTGACCAAAAAGTTATAAATAAAAAAACAAACGAAATTTTAACAACAGCCAAAGTTAAAGGCGTTGCCGTTAAAGAAGGTAAAATTTTAAGAAACTTAAAAACATTATTAAATAAGGAGTAAAAAATGGAATTTTTACATAATATGGGGCAATTTTTCAGCCAGTTTGGAGTATGGGGTTTAGCTTTAAATTCTTTTGTAGAAAGCTTTTTTCTTGTTCCGCCGCCTGATTTTTTATTAATTGCAATGGATTTAAACGAACCAAACAGAGCACTTTATTTTGCAACAATGTGCACAATAGCATCAACCATAGGCGGCGCTGTCGGGTTTGCAATCGGCAAGTGGCTTGGAAGGCCTGCATTTGATTGGATTTTTTCAGGATTACAAAAAAAGGGAAACAACAAAGCGAAAGAATATTTTGACAAAGTTGAAGTTTTATACAACCAATATGGCGCTTGGGCTGTGTTTTTTGCAGCGTTCACGCCTATACCGTATAAAGTTTTTACAATAGCATCAGGCATATTAAAAATGAACTTTGTAAGCTTTATGCTTGCATCTTTGATTGGAAGAGGCATGAGGTTTTATATTGTAAGCGTTGTTCTTATGATATTCGGTGAAAAAATTAAAAACAACTTAGAGCTTGTAATATTAGGGGTAACTCTTTTAATTGTTGTATTTTTTGTTGTTTTATATAAAAAAAGACATTCTTTTACAAAAACAAAAAACGAAGCAAATATCCCTGAACTTTGCAAAATGAACAAAAAAGAAGAAGAAAAAGATTTTTGCAAAAATTAGACCGACTTAAAATTTATGCTACCATGGTTATTATGAGGAGAGATTTTCTAAAAGTAGCTGCTATAGCTTTAATTTCAACCACATCATTAAATGCTTTTGCATTTGATGTAGATACATCAACTGTGCCAAACAAGGTTTCGGTTAATAAAGAAGTTAAAGAAATTAAAGGCAGCTTGTTTGTAACAGAGCAAGAAACCGCCCAAATTATAATAAATAAACAACAGGAAAAAGATGTTGAAGACTTAGAGATGATTTGGATGGCAACGGTTAATAAAAACCCGATTATAAAATTTACGCTTGAAAAGCTTGCAATTCCTGAAGAACAAAGAAGAATTCATTCATCTTTAATGGCAAAAAGCATGAGCGCAATTATATCGGGTGCTTCAATTTTGCCTTCATTTTTAGGGATGAATTATGGCATTCAATCTGCTTCTTATGCAACAGCAAGGCTTGCAAACAATTTAATAAATAAAAAAAATACAGACATTTTGCAAAATTCACCCTTAACAGATACGGAAGCAATTGAACTTGCAAGCTTAATTGAAGATCTGCAAGATGAAATTGTTATTGCATATTATTGCTATAAAAATTCTCTTATTCGCCTTAAAAATTTAAGGGAACAAATGCTTCTTAAAAATAAAAATTATAATGATGCAATTAAACATAACGATAATTTAGAAATAACGGTTAATTCAGCCGCTTGGCAAAACAAATTAATTGAAGAATATGAACTTAAACAAGAAGCAAAAAGATATTATTTAATGCTTCAAAGGTTGGCAGGAACAGAAACAATTGATAAATTAAACCTTGTTGTATATGAACTTAAAACCCAAGGGGTTGAACAATCTGACCTTAATTTTGAAAAAAGGGAATTTAAGGCAGAATTTGTGAATGAAAAAAAGAAAGGAAATAAAAAATGAAAAAATTAATTTTATTTGCCCTTCTTTTAATTTCTGCCCCTTCATATGCAGGCATTACCTATGAAACCCTGAACATTCAAGCGCCCTATGCCACAAGGTTTGGAGTTGGCGAAAAGCCCGAAATTCAATATGAAGAAGTTAAGGCAACCACAAAAAATAATGAAGTTGTTGCAAAAACAATTGAAGATAAAGAGGACAATTTAAGCCTTAAAGATTTAAACGTTAAATATTTGGCAGATGAAATTTCAGCCGAAATGGATATGGATTCTGCCGTTATTTTGGCTGATTTAAGCCTGCTTTATAATAGCGCAATTCAAAGAAGCGAAACCATAAGATATGCAATTTATAAGCTTTCAAACCCTGAAGAAAACAAACCGGATGAAGGCGCAATTAAAAAAATTCTAAAACCTATTGCAAGTTTTTCTTCAATCGCAGGAACTGCCCTTTCAAATAACCCTTATATGGCAACAGGTGCTTTAATCGGGGGAAGTTTAATAGGGGCTATGACATCTGATGATAAGAAAATTAACTATAAATTTACCAAAGTAAACGATGCCGATATGGTGGTTTTGGTTCGAAAAATAGATGAACTTCAAAAGAAGCTTCTTTTTCTTTATATGGATTATCTGACATCTAAAGAACTTTATAAAATGGCTGTTGATAACGTTCAAAAAAGAAAAATTATGTATGATGCAGTTCAAAAAGAAGGCACAAGAGAAGAAATTATTGTAGCAGATGTTTTTTATAGAGATGCGCAGGAATATTTAGTAAAAACAAAGGCAAAATTTGACCTTTCAAGAACAATTTTAGAAAATTTGACAGGAAAAGAAGCGCTTTTAGAGATTGAAAAAAGAGATAAAAAATAAAAAGCCGAAAAATTAATTTCGGCTTTTTTATTCCATATTCTGTTTAAGCGGGTTTTTAAATTTGGTTGTTGCCCCTTGAAACAACAGTTCAACTTCACCTGTGGGGCCGTTTCTTTGTTTTGCAATAATAATTTTTGCTTTATTTTTAACATTCGGGTTTTCTTTATCGTAATATTCTTCCCTGTAGATAAACATTACAATGTCAGCGTCCTGTTCTATTGCGCCTGATTCTCTAAGGTCTGATAACATCGGGCGTTTATCGTTTCTTTCTTCCACTTTACGTGAAAGCTGAGATAGTGCAATTATTGGAACATTTAATTCTCTTGCAAGAGATTTCAACCCCCTTGAAATTGCTGAAATTTGCTGAATTCTATCAGATGAACTTTTATCGTCAATTAATTGAAGATAATCAATTATAACCATTCCAAGGTCAGGCCTTTGCATTTTTAATCTTCTGCATTTTGCTCTGATATCTGAAACACTTACCCCTGCGGTATCATCAATATAAAGTGGGCTAACATGCAATTTATCCATACATTCTGCAATTCTTTGCCAATCGCTTGGGGCAATATCGCCTGTTCTTACTCTTTGGGCGTCAATTTCCGCTTCAGAGCATAAAATCCTTTGCACTAATTGAACTTTTGACATTTCAAGAGAAAATATTGCAACCGGAATTTGGTGTTGAATTGCAATGTTTTGCCCAATATTAAGTGCAAATGCTGTTTTTCCCATTGAAGGACGTGCCGCCAATATTATTAAATCAGACCTTTGAAACCCTGCCGTCATTGCATCTAAGTCGTAATAATCAGATGGAACGCCTGTATATGTTCCTTTGTTATTATACCTGTATTCCAATTGTTCAACGGTTTCAGGCAAAATTGAACTTAGGGTTTCCAATTGCCCCGAAGTTTTACTTTGCGAAATTTCAAAAATTAATTTTTCCGCATATTCAAGCGATGTTTTGGATTCGGGGTTTTTAAAAGATTCTTCAATAATTAAAGAGCCTGCATTAATTAATTCTCTTTTAAGTGCGTTTTCTTTAATAATATTTGCATAATATTCAATATTTGAAGTTAAAATTGTGTCTATAACCAAATCATTCAAATATTCTCTGCCGCCAATAGAATCAAGCGCATTTTTGGAATTAAAATATTCTGCAATTGAAAGCGAATCAATCGGCTTATTTTGGTTGAATAAAAGCATCATTGCTTCATAAATAAGCTTGTTTCTCGGGCTGTAAAAAGATTCAGGCTTTAGAATTTCAACCACCCTATTCATTGTTTCATTCGGGTTAATTAAAATTGCCCCTAAAACTGCTTCTTCCGCTTCAATACTGTGAGGCGGCAATTTAGAAGAACTTTTTGTTGATGTTTTTGCTTGTGCAACCATATTTTTTAAAATCCTGACTTATTAAAAGTATAAAATAAAAGTTAGCATGTAAAAAAGAAATTGTAACAAAAATTTATTTAACCATACTAAAGTATGAAAAAATTCTAACTAAAGTCTGATTCAAAAAAGGGGCGCAAAAGTATATTATTAACCTATGGATTAAACAAACATCCTTAAAAAAGCAATTTATATCTAACTGGTGATGGCAATACAGTGGAGCTTGAGAAATCGGCTCCTTTTTTTATTCCTAAATAAATAAGTTTATTGTATAATAGTTTAGGTAATAACTTAGGTGGAGTTTATTTTATGCATGGTATTATCTTAGCCGGTGGTTCAGGTTCAAGACTTTGGCCTTTATCAAGGGAATTATATCCGAAACAGCTTTTAAAATTGAACACTGAAAAAAGCCTTCTTGAAGGAACGTATCTAAGATTAAAAGGCTTTATGGGCGTTGATAATATCATAAGCATTACAAACAAAAAACACTATTCTCACGTTAAATCTCAATTGGATAGAATTGCAAAAAACCCCGTTTTATTATCTGAACCCGTTTCTAAAAATACGGCTCCTGCCGCAAGCTTATGTGTTAAATATATTTTGGATAAAACAGGTGATGACCTTGTTCTTATAACACCTTCAGACCACCTTATAAAAAATGACAAACTTTTTAGAGAAACGGTTGCAATAGGCGAAAAATATGCAAAAGAAGGCAAAATTGTAACCTTCGGCGTTAAACCGACATCGCCTCAAACAGGCTACGGCTATATTAAAGCAGGCAAAGAATTAAACAAAGAAGCATTTATTGCTCAAGAATTTAAAGAAAAACCCGATGAAAAAACGGCAAAAAAATATTTTAAATCGGGCAAATATTTTTGGAATGCAGGAATATTTTTATTTAAAGCAAGCGTTTTTATGGAAGCAGTTTCAAAATATGCGCCTGAAATTTATTCAATTTTAAACAAATTTGATTTCAAAAAAGACGATGACGTTGACTTTATGGAATTTGACAAAATGCCTTCTATTTCGCTTGATTATGCCGTTATGGAAAAAGCGGATAATATTGTTATAGTTCCTCTAAAATCCGATTGGAGCGACCTTGGCTGCTGGGAATCAATTTATGAAATTAACGAAAAAGACAAAAACGGCAATGTTTTTGTCGGAAATGTTATTGATAAAGATTGCAAAAATTCAATGCTTTATTCATCGGACAGGCTTATTGCAGGCATTGGTTTAAATAATATTTTGCTTGTTGAAACAGCAGATGCAATTTTAGTTTGCGACAAAAACAAAACTCAAGATGTAAAATATGTTTATGACAAATTAAAAGAAATGAACAACGAAACCCACAGAATTCACACCACGGTTTATCGCCCTTGGGGCTATTACACTGTTTTAAACCAAGGTGAAGGGTATCTTACAAAAATGATTTGCGTTTCTCCAAGGGGGCAGTTGAGCTTGCAATCCCATAATTTTAGGTCTGAACATTGGGTTGTTTTAAGCGGAAGTGCAAGGGTTACTTTAGATAATAAAACATTTATTTTAAAACCGGGGTCAAGCATAGATATTCCGGTTAAAATAAAACATTCACTTGCAAACCCTTATGATATTGAATTAAAAATTATAGAAGTTCAAAAAGGCGATAAATTAATAGAGGAAGATATTATAAGGTATAAAGACATCTATGGCAGAGTTAAAGCTTAGCAAGATAAACAAAAAGCCATTTGTTATAGCGTTTTTTTATGCCCTTATAACAATTTTTGCAGTTTTACACCATGAAATTTGGTCCGATGAAGCACAAGTTTG
>ULUL01017607.1_pt1 | contig 12163 bp, 8 predicted proteins | sample 1958481 | NCBI WGS metagenome assembly ULUL01 (sample SAMEA4835759, study PRJEB28245) | human gut metagenome | biome: gut microbiome; material: fecal sample | place: Denmark | collected 2008 | reverse complement strand
CACGGCGCGCCCTGCGCGAAGTTCGAGCCGCCGGCCACGACGATCCGGTCGCCGATCCCGCCGATGAAAGCGCCCGCCACGCCGGGATTTTTAACGCCGCCCGAAGCGGGGGAGGGTAACGTCCCGGCGGTACGCACCGTAAAATCGGATGCCGCCGCCGGGAAGCACAAGCCGCCGACCAGCAGCGCCGACAATAATAAGCCTAGTTTTTTAATCGGGTTCATGTGAAGTTTCGTATTCTGGGTTGGCTTTATTTGGTTACGGCCTTATCCACAAGGACCTCCATATTTTCGAACTGCGTTTTCAGGTGCAGACGCATCGCCATGCGGAAAGCGTCGGCAGTGCCGTTGCGCAGCAGGTTGAAAAGCCCCACATGGGTAACGATCGTATGCGAATGAAAATCCTTTTTCGCACGCGGAGCGTAAAGCGAGAAGAGGTGCCGCAGCAGGTACTGGAAATCCATCAGGCTCTTGTTCGCCGTCGTCTCGAAGAGCGTGCTGTGGAACTGAATGTCCACGTCGCGCAGTTTTTCGGCGATCTCGCGCGCCTCGTCGTCGTCCTCGGTGCGGATCAGCTGCCTTTCCAGCTCCACCTCGCAGGCGACGATCTCCTCCAGTTTCCGGATTATCTCCTCGTTCTTGTTCCGGAAGACGAAATCGGCCATGCCGATCTCCAGCATCAGGCGAAGCTGATAGAGGTCGCGCAGCGTATCGCGGTCGAGCAGCCCCGACATGACGATCGCCTTGAGCCCGCCGAATATCTCAGGCACAACGACCACCGTTCCTTTCTTGCGTTTGGTTTCGATGATGCCGAGCGCGCGCAGACGGCTCAGCGCTTCGCGCACGACGACGCGGCTCACGCCCAGCAGTCCTACGAATTCCTGCTCTTTAGGCAGTTGCGCATTCGAATTGTTTTTGGAGATATATTCGAGTATATCCCGTTGTGTCTGTTCGACCAGAGAAACATCGTCTTTCATGAGGTTCTGTTAAGTTAAGTAAGTTTAAGCTATGCAAACATAACAATAAATATTATATAATACAAATAACAAATCCCCATTCTTGCGATTGTTATTATATATAATGTATCAAATTCGATTTTTTGCAAATTTTCCTTAAAAATAGATAGATTATGTATTGCATATTAAAAACCATTCAGTATATTTGTCCTACCAATAGCCGAAGACTCCATCGGGAAGACGCCGCCGCCGACTCCCGGCAGGCCGATTCGGCGCTACGAACGACAACCGGAATTTCCTACTATGAGACCCCTAACGCACGACACGCTGCGCGGCAACTGGGCGACGCTGCTGCTCGCCACCGACAGACGGGGAGAGATCGACTTCTCCCGGCAAAGCGACGAAATAGACGTTTTGATCGCCTCGAAACCCGACGGCATCTACTCCAACGGCACGGCCGGCGAGTTCTACAGCCAGAACCGCGACGAATTCCTACGCATCAGCCGGCTGCTGGCCGAGAAATGCGAGGCGGCAGGCACGGCGTTCCAGATCGGCGTCAGCCATCCCTGCGCTCAGGAGTCGCTCGCGCGCCTGCAGCTCGTCCGCGGTCTGAAACCCGGAGCCATACAGGTCATCCTGCCCGACTGGTTTCCCGTCAACGACCGCGAAGCCGTCCGGTTCCTCACGACGATGGCCGAACAGGCGGACGGAATCCCCCTCGTACTCTACAACCCGCCGCACGCCAAACGCGAACTGACGCCCGCCGAATGGGCGACGCTCAAGCGGCACGTTCCCGGCCTGATCGGCGTGAAGACCAACGACAGGAACTCCTCGCCGGAGTGGTACGGACAGGTCGCCCTCCATGCCGCGGGGCTGGCCGTCTTCGTCCCCGGCCACCATCTGGCTACCGGCGTCAGGCTCGGAGCCGCGGGCGCCTTCTCCAACGTCGCCTGCCTCAACCCCTTTGCGGCACAGCGCTGGTACGAACTGATGCTCACCGACATGACGGCCGCGCTCGAACTGGAGGGCCGGATTCAGCAGTTCATGGAGCGGTGCATCACGCCGTTCATCGTCCGGATGAAATACCCCAACCACGCCTGCGACCGCTTCATGGCCCTCGTCGGCGGATGGGCCGACGTCGGCAGCACGCTGCGGTGGCCCTACGACTCGATTCCCGACTCCCGCGTCGAAGAGGTCCGGCGGCAGGCCCGGCAGATCATTCCCGAATTTTTCAACCTATAAAAATACCATGAAACTGACCAACATCATCACAGGCATGCTGCTCCTCGCCGCCCCGTGCGCCTCAGGACAGCAAACGGCTCCGCAAGACGCGCAGCCCGTCCACACGGCGACGATCTACAAGAAAGGCGACAACGGCTTCGACACCTACCGCATCCCGGCGACGGTCCGGACCAAGAAAGGCACCGTGCTGGCCTTCGCCGAAGCCCGCAAACACAGCCGCAGCGATACGGGCGACATCAACCTCGTACTGCGCCGCTCGACCGACGGCGGCCGCACGTGGGGCGACATCATCACCGTCTGGGACGACGCGGGCAACGTCTGCGGCAACCCGGCGCCGGTCGTAGACCGCGAAACGGGCCGCATCCTGCTGCTCTCCACTTGGAACGACGGTACGGACCACGAAAAGGACATCCACGCCCGTACGGCCAAGGACACCCGCCGCGTCTTCGTGCTCTACTCCGATGACGACGGACTGACTTGGTCCTCCCCCCGCGAGATCACCCCGTCCGTCAAACGCGAAGACTGGACGTGGTACGCCACAGGCCCCTGCCACGCCATCCAGCTTCAGAAGGGCAGACACAAGGGCCGCATCGTAGTCTCCTGCAACCACGGACTCTTCAAGGACGGCAAGGGCGCGGGTTCCTATTCGCACCTGATCTACTCCGACGACCACGGCCAGACGTGGGCCATCGGCGGCGAAGGGGAGCGCGACGGCAACGAAAGCACCGTCACGGAGCTCAAAAACGGCGACCTGATGCTCAACATGCGGGGCCCCCGCCACAAGAACCGCGCGGACAACGGCTCCTGCCGTCTGGTAGCCCTCAGCCACGATCAGGGACTCACGCTCGAACCCCAATACTACGACCGCGCGCTGACCGAACCCGTCTGCAACGGCAGCATCATCAACTACGCCCCCAAGGGCAAACTGACCGAAACGCTGCTCTTCTCGAATCCCGACCATCCGACCAAGCGCAAGGACATGACCGTAAAGATCAGCCGGGACAGCGGCAAGAACTGGCAGACAGCCTACCGGCTCAGCGACATCGCCGCCGCCTACTCCGACATGGTCGTCCTGCCGAACGGCGATCTGGGCGTGATGTACGAGACCGGCGTGGACTCCTGCTACGAGCGCATCGAGTTCACCATCCTTCCCGCGAAGCTGTTCAAATAGGACGGCCTTGCGATCCAAAACCATAAAAAACGTCACAACCATGAAAAAAATACAAATACTGACTTGGATATTCGCCGCGCTGTTTCTTGCCGCGGCATGCAGCAGCGGCGGCGACGAACCGGCCAATCCGGGCGGCAGCGAAGGCGGCGGAGGCGGCGAGCCTCAGCCGGAGGCCAACGTCACCTCGCAGGTATACAAACCGGGCGAGAGCGGCTATGCGGCCTTCCGTATTCCGGCCGTTGTGGTATCGAAAGCCGGCACCGTGCTGGCCTTCGCCGAAGGCCGCGTGGACGGCTCGGCGGACGACGGCAACATCGACCTGCTGGTAAAACGCTCCGAGGACAACGGCAATACATGGAGCACCCCGATCAAGGTCTACGACGACGGCGAAAACCGCTGCCAGAACCCCGCTCCCGTCGTACTCGACAACGGCCGCATCCTGCTGCTGTTCTGCTGGAACGAGCGTACGCCCGGCAGCGCCAACGGTTCGGGCAGCAGCGGCCATCCGCGCCGGGTGATGAAAACCTATTCGGACGACGACGGCAAAACATGGAGCACCCCTGAGGACATCCACGACCAAGTCGCCATCGCGGGTTACACATGGTACGCCACGGGACCCTGCCACGCCATCGTCAAGACGCTCGCGCCGAACAAGGGCCGCATCGTCGTGCCCTGCAACCACAACAAACCCGGCACCAACCCCAAAAGCGAACGCCACGCCCACCTGATCTACTCCGACGATCAGGGCGCGACATGGCATTTGGGAGCCGTCACCGACCACCCCTACGGCAACGAGAGCACCGTCGTCGAGCTGGGCGACGGCAGTCTGATGACCAACATGCGCAACTACGAACCCAACTCGCTGGGCTACCGCTGGCAGGCCGTCAGCCGCGACGGAGGACTCACCTACGAACCGGCGCAGGTAACCACACTGATCGAACCCAACAACAACGGCTGTCAGGGCAGCATCCTGCGCTATTCGATCAATTCGGCGGGCAAGGCCAACCTGCTCTTCTCGAATCCCGATCACGGGTCGAGCCGCCGCAACGGCAGCATCAAGCTCAGCAGCAACGACGGCCGCTCTTGGTCGCGCACCTTCAAATACGTTCCGGACAACGACTTCTACTCCGCCTATTCCGACCTCGCCGTACTGGCGAACAAGAAGGTAGGCGTGCTGTTCGAGCACGGACACAACAACGGCAAAGGCATCTATTTCCGCAGCTTCGAATTCGCAGAGATCGCCGCGGCGCTCTAAAAGCCCCATATTAGTACTACATATAAAACCTATCAAAAGAAAAATTAGGCTCAAAAATCAGAAAATAGCCAATATATGTATTATATATTAATTATTAATACTATATTTGTAAATGAGAGGTAAAACCTGAAACGATCATCAACTATAACCTTAAACACATTATGAAAACCATCTCAAAACTCTTCATGCCGGTCCTGTTCCTCTTCGGGACAGCGCTGCTTGCGGGATGCGAGGATTCGAAGCCGCCCATCGACGAAAGCGAACCCGAAAATCCCACGCTCTTCGAGTACGTGCTGACGGTCGTGGACGACACCACCGGCCAGCCGCGCGCCGAGGAATCCGTCACGATCAAACGCACCAACAAGGCGGGCGACGTCGTACACTCCTCGACGGACTATACCACCGACGCCGACGGCGTGATTACGATGAACGTCCGTTCGGGCTATTACGTCGCCGAAGCGGCCTTCGAGCCGGGCGGAAAGAAGGATGTCATCCATAAGTTCGAGATCGCCAACCACCTGCTCAAATCGACGATGCACCTCAAGGACCCGAACCCCGACATCTACCCGCACCAGTCCGTCATCACGGTCCGGAACGCCAAAACGGGCAGCGTCTGGGCACAAAAGGAATTCCAGCTCTACTCCGTCGCCGCCGGCGCTGCGACTCACGTAGGCACCTATACCACCGGCGCCGACGGCAAATGGACGGGCGAACTGCTCTCCGGTCTCTACCGCATCGCCTGCCGGTTCGACGACAACCTGCCGGAGATGACCGCCACGACGGCCGACTTCTCGATCAAGCGCGACATGCCCAACACAGGCGAGATCGACGTACTGCCGGTACTCTTCTGGGATGACTTCAGCTGGGTCGAAGCCGATTGGGGCGAGCAGCAGCTCAACGGACAGCTGGCCGAAATCATGCCGTGGTATGCAAGCGTCGATCCTCCTACGGCCAACTCCGCCGCCCAGCGCGAACAGCAGTGGACCAGCCTTAAAAATCAGGAGCACATCGCCATCCGCGATTCGAAAGGCTACCTGACGCCCGGCACGTTCCAGCCCACCGGCACGGCCCGCTTCATATTCTTCCGCACAGGCATGATCAAATTCGGCACGACCAAACGCAGCGGCGCCTTCGGCACGCCGAAAATCGCAGGTCTGGCTGCCAACTCGACGATTCTCTTCACCTTCGACGCCAATCCGCTGCACACCGTGAGCGGCGGCGCATGGAGCATCCCCGACAGCAAGAACGCACTCAAGCTGAAGATCACGCTGTCCGGCGCAGGCTCCTTCAAGGAGGGCGAAGCCATGGGCGAAGTGCTCCTCGACAACCCCAGCGGTCTCGAAGGCGGCTGGCCGGTAGACCGGTGGAACAACCTTTCGGTCACGGTTTACGGCGCCGACGCCGATACGCAGATCGTAATCGGCACGCCCAACGAGCCCGACACGCCCGCCCGCTTTATGGTCGACAACTTCGTAATCAAAGAGGTTCTATAGATTTAGGTTAAAAGGCACCAGCCGGGAGCGGGGATTTCATACGAAATCCCCGCTCCTCTTATATTCCCACCTCTTCTCCGCCCTTCATATGCCCGACTCTCTCGGTTTCAGCTCCCGACAAAGGCCGAAACACCCCCGCCCGGCTTCATACCCGACTCCCGAACAACCGGCAACACGCCGCACGCGCGGCCCCTTCCCTGCATCCAACGAGGTTCCTGCCAAACAAATCGCCTCCAAGCATCCCACACCCCCACTCTCAAGCGGCCCTCTTCCCGACACCCCGCCCCGGCGCCCCCGGCAATTCGCAGCCAGCAATCCGTCCCCTCCGGCAATTCCCGACAACTCCCCGCCCATGCGTTTACAAGCCGCACCCGAAACACGCACAAGCTCCCACAAGCCCCTCTCCCGCCCTCCGAGCGTCCGGCAATCCTCCGAGTGCCCAGCAGTCTTCCGAGCACCCGGCAATCCTCCGAACGCGCCCCCTCCTTTCCCCGCCAAACGCTCGCCCGCATCGCCGCTCCGACACACCTGCCCCCGAAATCCCGAACACCTCCCGGCATCCCGAAATTCCCAAATTCCTCCCGGCATCCCTACACCCCGATTCCCAGCCCCGGCATCCCGAAACACAAAAAAACGAAGCCGGCATTGCGCCGGCTCCGCTCCAAACTATTTACAGGTATCTACTCGATCGTACCTATCTCGGTCTGAGTCAGGTTCGGGTTCTTGTTCATCGCCGTATTGCTGATCGGCCACAGCAGAATGTTCTTCTCGTTCTCCCGGCCGACAAGACTCGGCACCTCGTCGAAGACCACTCCGAGACGGATAAAGTCCCACCAGAGCTTGCCTTCGGCGCAGAACTCCTTCTCGCGTTCACGCAAGATCGCGGCATCGACCTCCTGCTTGGTAAGCGTCTTGGGGTAGAAGTTCGCACGGCCGTAAGCGCGCTGCGCCACCTGATTGAGCGCATCGACGGCGGCATCCTTCTGATTCTGGTCGTTCTTGATCTCGGCATCGAACATCAGCAGGTCCGCATAACGGTAAACGATGATGTCCGAATCGAAAATGCGCGCCCCCTCGTTCCACGTGCCGGCATACTTGTTGATCCAGCGGTGCGTGGTGTTGTTCTTCTCCACGTCGAGGAAGAAATCGTAGCTTACGCGCGCACGGGAATCCTCCACGCTGACGCCGTTCACGGTCGTCTCGTCGATCACCCCGCGGAAAGCCTCGGTGAACATCGCCCACTGCTGATGACTTCCCACCTTCACGGGATTCTCGACGTATTTCTCCGAAACATACTGAATGGCGCAGAGCCAGTCGGACTGGAAACCGCCCTCCTTCTCGTCCTTCTTCATGCTCCATGCGAAGAGCACTTCGGGATTGAGCTTGTTGGTCACCGAGAATATGTCGGCGAAATTGCCGAGGAGCTGCTTGCCGGCAGCTGCCGCCGCGGCCAATGCGTTGTCGCAGGCCGTACGCGCATCAACGAGCGCAGTCGCGTCCTTGCGCACCTTCGCCATCCACAGGTAGTAGTCCGTCTGCATGGCGTATGCGGCGGCGAGCGTCGGAATGTCGGTGCTCGACACCGAAGCGTTCTTGAGATAATCCACCGCCGCCACGATATCGTCGCCGACCTGCCGGAATACGACGTCCGCGGGATCGCGCGAGGGGAACAGCCCCTCCTGCCCGTCCGACTCGAAACCCGCCGTCAATACCGGAGCGTCACCCCAGATACGGCCGATCCAGTAGTAGCAGAACGCGCGCACGAAGTGGGCGGCTCCCAAGATCTGGTTCTTCTGCCCCTCGTCCGTAAAGCCGATTCCCGGCACGTACTTGAGAATCAGGTTGGCATGGTTGATCGTCGTGTAGAGACTCGTCCAGTCCGCCTGCGCATGCGTCGAAGCGATGTTGTTGGTATATACGAAGTCACGCGAAGGCTGCGTCTCGTTTCCCTTACCCCAGATCTGCGTGCGGTACTCGCCCCAGTACATATAGTCCGTGGCGAAGGCCGCGCGGAAAGTACTCATCATGCCGTACATGTTGGCCAACGCATTGGACTGGCTGCCCCAAGCGTCGCCGCCCGTTACCTGCCCCTTCTGCGCGATGTCCAGATCGCCGTGACAGGAGACTCCGGCCAGCGAGAGGGTGATCAGGCACAATATTCCGAATATCTTTTTCATAATCGTATATTTAACTTAGTTGCTGTAATATTTAGAAAATCACCTTGATTCCGAGCGAAATACGACGGATCGGAGGATAGTTGTTGTAGCCTGCTGCGTTCGTACTCATCGTACCCACCTCAGGCGATACGCCCGGCACTGCGGTAAAGTAGTGCAGGTTGTTTCCCGCCAAGGTGATGGAAGCGCCCTGCATGCCCAGCTTCGAAACGAACTTCTTGGGCAGGTCCCACGCAAGGCTCAGCTCGCGGATACAGAGGTAGTCGCCCTTGAAGGCGAAGACGTCGGAGTCGTTCTTGAAGTTGGCCGAAACGCTCTCGCCGCCCGAATAGAAGCGGGCGTACTTGGCATCCGGATTCTGAGGCGACCACGTGTCGAGCACACCGGCATTCAGGGCCGTATTGCCCGTAAAGGTATTGATGAACTGGCGGGCCATCTGGGCGTGACGGATGGTGTGGCCGATAGCCCAGTCGAGGTAGACGTTCAGCGAGAGTCCCTTGTAACGGAACGTATTGCTGAAACCGCCCGTCGAGTGGGGCACGCTGTAACCGATCACGAACTTGTCCTCGGAGTTGATCTGCTCCACCTCCTCACCGTTCACCACGGCCTTGGTCGTACCGGGACGGTTCACCCATTCGTAGTCGCCCATGTTCTTGCGGCCCTTCACGGTCGTGCCGTCGTCGGGATTGTAACCCTTCGAATAGCTGTCATAGATCGCCGCGGCGAGCTGTTCGGGCGTACGGATGATGTGCTTCATCTTGAAGGCCACCACCTGATAGAGCGGCTCGCCCTCGGCGATACCGCCGAAATACTCGTTGGTATTACCCACGCGGATACCGTCCACACGGTTCTGGGGCAGACCGTTGTCGGGCAGCTTCACCACCTTGTTCTTCACGTAGCTCCACGTGAACTTCGACTCCCACGAGAAATTCTTCTTCACGATATTGCGGCTGCTGATCTCAAGGTCGAAACCATAGAAACGCACCTTGCCGATATTCGTCTTCACGCTCGAAAAACCGGTCGTGTTGGGCATATCCTTCGAATAGATCAGGTTGTCGGTCAGACGGTTGAAGTAGTCGGCCGTCACCATCAGCCGGTTGTTGAACATCGACAGGTCGAAACCGGCGTCCAGCTGCGTGGTCACCTCCCACTGCAAATCCTGATTCGGCATCACGGCGGGATGAAGCCCCGGATTGCCGTTGTAGAAGTTCACGTTGTACTTGCCGCGCGCGTCATTGACCGAGATGTAGTTGTTACCGGTCTGACCGTAGCTCACGCGAAGCTTCAGGTCGTCCACCACCCGGCGGGTAGACTCCATGAAGTTCTCCTCCGAGATCATCCAGCCGGCGGACATGGCGGGGAAGTAACCCCACTGATTGCCTTTGAGGAACTTCGACGATCCGTCGGCGCGGAACGTCGCGGTAAGCATGTATTTCTTCTTATAGTCGTAGTTGATACGGCCGAAGTAGCTGAGCATCACGATTTCGGAGAAGCTGCTCGTACTCGACGTACGGTCGGGCTGCGCCGTCAGCGTGGGCGTCAGGTCCGAACCTCCGCCCTCGGCGGAAGCGGCGAACGCATTGGTTTTGTCGCGCGAATAGGAGTAACCAGCCATGGCCGAAAGACTGTGCTTCTCGGCGAAGGTGCGGGAATAATTCACATAGGCGTCCAGTTTCGTGCGCGTCAGCTCGTTGAAGCTCTCCGTGGTCGGAGTCAGGTTCGAGAAATAGCCGCGTTTGCGGAACGAACTCTTGCGGGTCACATGGTTGTAGGTCGAAGCGTCCACCGTTGCCTTCAGTCCGTCGATGATTTCCCAATCCAGCCCGCCGACGATCGAAAGCCGCTTGTTACGGTTGTCGAAGTCATAGATGTAGGCATAATATTCGGGGTTCAGCGACGTGGCGTTATAACCGTAGGCCGGGGTCACGCCGTCCGCCATGTAGCGTTTCATGGTCGGCGCAGCCGAGAGTGCGCGCGAGATGGCATTCATCTGGTTGTCGAACTCTTCGCTCCGGGCATCCGAATAATCGGCCGTAGCACGCACCCGGAGGCGCTTCGTAACGTTGGAATTCAGGCTGATGCGTGCGTTGAGACGGTCGTAGCCCGTACCCAGCGCCACGCCGTCGTCCTTGGTATAGCCCACGCTGGCCGCATAGGAGGTCTTCTCCGTACCGCCGTCGATACCCACGTAGTAATTCTGCCACCAGTTGTCGCGGAAGAGCACGTCCTGCCAGTCGTTATCTTGGAAAATCAGCCACTTGGTGTTGTCCAGCGGGTCACGCATCTTCTTGTAGCCGGCCGGCACGGCCTCGCCCTCTTCGAGCCAGCGGGTCGAGTAGACCGAATTGGCGTCGTTGATCGAACTTGCCGAGAATCCGGATGTAAAGTTGTTCATGGGACTCGTGCCCTCAGCGATCGAGGTACGCACGATGCGGATGTAATCCTCGGCGCCGAGCAGGTCGAAACGACGCTCCGCCTGCTGGAAACCGACATTGGCGTCGAACGTCACGCGGGGACCCGTATTGCGCTTGCCCGACTTGGTCGTAATGAGCACCACGCCGTTCGAACCGCGCGAACCGTAAACGGCCGTCGAGGCGGCGTCCTTGAGCACCTCCATCGACTCGATGTCGTTGGGGTTGATGCCCGAAAAAGCGCGCTCCACGCCGTCCACCAAGATCAGCGGGTCGTTATTGCCGTCGATCGACGAGCCGCCGCGGATACGGATCACGGGGTCTGCGCCGGGCGTGTTGTTGCTGCTGTAAACACGCGCACCGGCGATCTTGCCCTTCAGCGCCTCGCCGAGCGTATTGACCGGCGTGCCCTTTACCAGATCGCCGTCGATTTTGGTCACGGCCGAAGTGATCGTACGGCGCGACTGCGTACCGTAGCCCACCACGACTACTTCGTCCATACCCACCGCGGTCTGCGACATGACGACGTCCACGACGGTCCTGTTGCCCACCTCTACGCGCTGGGTTTCGAAACCGAGGAAGAAAAACACGAGCGTCGCTCCCTTCGGCGCTTCGATCGAGTATTCGCCGTCGCTGTTGGTCGTCGTACCCGTCGAGGTATTCTCGACGATAATCGACACGCCCGTCAGTTTTTCACCCGTATTGTCCTTCACCACGCCCTTCAGGGCTACGTTTTGCGCTAAAGCACCTGCACACAGGAAAATTCCCAGTACGGAAAGCAGCATGCGCGCCATGAGGCCGGCCCTGCTTCTGTTTCTGTTCGTTGAGAAAGCTTCAAGCATACTTCAAGTTTTAAATTAATAGTTAGGTTAATAATGAATTCGGTATACAGTCAAGGTTTATTAAGTATTATTTAATGACGCAATATAACAATATTTTTTGAGAAAAAACACATCAATCGGCTTTTTGTATTATTTTATATAATATTTATTCAAAGATTAGATCGTTCCTGCGGTTCGCAACGCCCGCCTGCCGGACGACGGACGGCCCGCGACCCCGCATATCGCCGGAAGAAATGCCCTGCCAGCTCCTCAAAAACACGATTCACCCCCGCCACATCCATAGTGACGGGGGTGAATCCGTTAAAACCGACCGGTTTACCTTATTTATATTATAAGAACCGACGTTATATCATAACAACCTGCATTCCGGCCGGCAGCCTACTGCAGCGACTCAGGAGCCGGAATCAGGAACAGCAATCCGATCAGCAGGATCAGACAGACCACCGCGATCAGGATTATTTTTCCCAAACTGGTTTTCTTCTTTACGGGCACTGCGGTCTCGTATCCGGCGAACGCTTTGGCGTCGGAGTGCGCTGCGGCGGGTTTCGCCGCGCCCAGACGGGCCATCTCCTGCTCCATGCGCTTCGAACGGTCGGCGGCCAACTCGGCCTGCTTCCGGC
>ULUL01019951.1_pt1 | contig 12220 bp, 8 predicted proteins | sample 1958481 | NCBI WGS metagenome assembly ULUL01 (sample SAMEA4835759, study PRJEB28245) | human gut metagenome | biome: gut microbiome; material: fecal sample | place: Denmark | collected 2008 | reverse complement strand
GCAAGCATGCGCTCCTCATGGCCGCTGTCCGGGACTTTCATGGTAAATGAGACGGGAAAATGTCGAAAAACATAAAAATATTGTAAAAAATTAAGAAAATAGCGGTAGAATTTATAAATTGTACTTGTCAAATGTGTATAATTGCGTTTATAATAGCTGTATTGAGTTGTGCATAAATTACAGAATATACAGGAGGAGAGAATCATGGCAAAAAAGCGTAATATCATCGTAGGACAGTCTGGCGGGCCAACATCTGTCATCAATTCATCACTTGCAGGAGTATATAAGAATGCCATAGAGCGTGGATTTCATAAAGTATATGGTATGCTGCACGGTATTCAGGGATTGCTGGATGAGCAGTATGTGGATTTGTCTACACAGATACACAGTGAACTGGACATAGAGCTTCTGAAGCGGACCCCATCCGCATTCTTAGGTTCCTGCCGTTTTAAACTGCCGGAGATTCACGAAAACCGGGAAATCTTTGAGAAGATTTTCGAGATTCTGAATCGATTGGAGATTGACTCCTTTATCTATATCGGAGGAAATGATTCCATGGATACGATTAAAAAGTTATCTGATTATGGAATTATCACCGGACAGCCTCAGAAATTTCTGGGTGTACCAAAGACGATTGACAATGACCTTGCACTGACTGATCATACACCTGGTTTCGGAAGCGCTGCGAAATATATCGGGGCATCCACAAAAGAGATTATACGTGATGCGCTGGGTCTGACTTATCATAAGCCTATGATTACCGTTATTGAGGTTATGGGAAGAAATGCCGGATGGCTGACCGGGGCAACTGCTCTGGCAAAGACGGAAGAGTGTGAGGGACCGGATCTGATTTACCTTCCGGAGGCACCATTTGATCTGGATAAGTGTCTGAAAAAAGTACAGGCATTATTGAAAAAGAAGGATTCCATCGTGATTGCAGTTTCTGAGGGAATTCATCTGGCAGACGGACGTTATGTATGTGAATTGTCCGGCGGTGCCGATTATGTGGATGCATTCGGTCACAAGCAGCTGCAGGGTACGGCGGCATATCTTGCAAGCTTCTTTGCGGCAGAGATCGGATGCAAGACAAGAAGCGTTGAGTTTTCTACTTTGCAGAGGAGTGCATCGCATATGGCTTCCCGTGTGGATATTGATGAAGCATTTATGGTGGGTGGTGCAGCCGTAAAAGCAGCAGATGAAGGAGATACGGGCAAGATGGTTGTGATCGACCGTATTTCTGATGATCCATACATGAGTTCTGCGGGAATTTACGATGTACATCGAATTGCCAATGAAGAGAAACTGGTGCCGAGAGACTGGATGAACCGGGAAGCGGACTATGTGACGAAAGATTTCATTGATTATGTAAAACCACTGATTCAGGGAGATTACCAGCCGATTATGGTAAATGGTCTGCCGCGTCATCTGGTATTGGATTTGAAGAAAAAGAGATAATATGATACCAGGGTCAAAAGGTTATGCGTTTCATGCTTGCATGAAAAAGCATGACTTTGGGACCCGTAAAACATGAGAAAGTAGCCTGAATAGGGCGGATTTCGAATGTTTTCAGGATTGCGTAAGCATGAAATGCGGAGCAATCCGTGTATCATAGGAGTTAAATGAATAAGAGGAAAGGATCACCTGTGTCTGGCAGCAGGGATCCTTTTTTTCTTATATATCATACTTTAATGATTTCAAACATGCTTTAGAAAACAATGGAAAAGAAAGAAAATTTGTGCATAAAATCCACTTGACTATGATTGATGATATGTTACAATAGAGGTGTGTGGCTTTTTGACTATACACAAATACATATAGAAGTATGCTCTGGATAAGATCTGGAAATACTTTACTATAGAATCTAAATCACATTTTAGGAGGAATGACCAAATGGCAAAATGGGTCTACATGTTTACAGAAGGTAACGCAACCATGAGAAACCTTCTTGGTGGAAAAGGTGCTAACCTTGCTGAGATGACAAACTTGGGACTGCCAGTACCGCAGGGATTCACAATTACAACAGAGGCTTGTACACAGTACTATGAAGATGGAAGAAAAATCAACGATGAGATTATGGCTCAGATTATGGATGCCATCGAAAAGATGAAAGCCGTAACAGGAAAGAAATTCGGAGATCTTGAGAATCCGCTTCTTGTTTCCGTTCGTTCTGGAGCAAGAGCTTCCATGCCGGGTATGATGGATACAATTCTGAACCTTGGTCTTAATGAGGAAGTAGTAGAAGTAGTTGCTAAGAAAACAGGAAATGAGAGATGGGCTCGTGACTGCTACAGAAGATTTATCCAGATGTATTCTGACGTAGTTATGGAAGTTGGTAAAAAATATTTTGAAGAGCTGATCGATAAGATGAAAGCTGAAAGAGGCGTTACACAGGACGTTGATCTTACAGCTGAAGATCTGAAAGAACTGGCTGACCAGTTCAAAGCTGAATATAAAGAGAAAATCGGCGCAGACTTCCCGGATGATCCGAAGGAGCAGCTGATGGGTGCAATCAAAGCTGTATTCCGTTCCTGGGATAACCCGCGTGCAAACGTATACCGTCGTGACAACGATATTCCGTATTCCTGGGGTACTGCTGTAAACGTACAGGAGATGGCATTCGGTAACTGGTCTGATGAGTCTGGTACAGGTGTTGCATTTACACGTGATCCTGCTACAGGTGAGAAAAAACTTATGGGTGAGTTCCTGATGAACGCTCAGGGTGAGGACGTTGTTGCTGGTGTTCGTACACCACAGCCGATTTCTGCACTTGCAGATGTTATGCCGGAGGTATTCGAGCAGTTTACAAAAGTTTGCGAAACTCTGGAAAATCACTATAGAGATATGCAGGATATGGAGTTTACTATCCAGGATAGAAAACTGTTCATGCTGCAGACACGTAATGGTAAGAGAACCGCTCAGGCTGCTCTGAAGATTGCTTGTGACCTTGTTGATGAAGGCATGAGAACAGAGGAAGAAGCAGTAGCGATGATCGATCCTCGTAACCTTGATACACTGCTTCATCCGCAGTTCGATGCAGCTGCATTGAAAGCTGCTACTCCTGTAGGAAAAGGTCTTGGCGCTTCACCAGGAGCTGCTTGCGGTAAAGTGGTATTTACAGCAGATGATGCTGTAGAATGGGCAGCAAAAGGAGAGAAAGTTGTTCTTGTTCGTCTTGAGACATCACCGGAAGATATCACAGGTATGAAATCTGCGCAGGGTATCCTGACAGTTCGTGGTGGTATGACTTCTCATGCAGCCGTTGTTGCTCGTGGTATGGGTACCTGCTGTGTATCCGGATGCGGCGACATCGCTATGGATGAAGAAAACAAGAAATTTACATTGGCTGGTAAAGAGTATCATGAAGGAGATTCCATCTCTATTGATGGTACAACCGGTAATATCTATGACGGTATCATCCCGACTGTAGATGCAACCATCGCTGGTGAGTTCGGAAGAATCATGGCTTGGGCTGACAAATACAGAACAATGAAAGTTCGTACAAATGCAGATACTCCTGCAGATGCTAAGAAAGCACGTGAGCTGGGTGCAGAAGGTATCGGACTTTGCCGTACAGAGCATATGTTCTTCGAAGGCGACAGAATTGACGCGTTCCGTGAGATGATCTGCTCCGATACAGTTGAAGAAAGAGAAGTTGCTCTTGAGAAGATTCTTCCATATCAGCAGGGAGACTTCGAAGCACTGTATGAGGCACTGGAAGGAAATCCAGTAACCATCCGTTTCCTGGATCCGCCGCTTCATGAGTTTGTTCCGACAGAGGAAGAAGACATCAAGAAACTTGCTGATGCTCAGGGCAAGACTGTTGAGCAGATCAAGACAATCATTGATTCTCTGCATGAGTTCAACCCAATGATGGGACATCGTGGATGCCGTCTGGCTGTAACTTATCCGGAAATCGCTAAGATGCAGACAAAAGCTGTTATCCGCGCTGCTATCAACGTAAAGAAAGCTCATCCGGATTGGAATATCTGCCCGGAAATCATGATTCCGTTGGTTGGAGATATCAAAGAGCTGAAATACGTGAAGAAATTCGTTGTTGAAACTGCTGACGCTGAGATCGCTACAGCAGGCGTTGATCTGAAATATCAGGTAGGTACTATGATCGAGATCCCGAGAGCTGCTCTGACAGCTGATGAGATTGCAAAAGAGGCTGACTTCTTCTGCTTCGGTACAAACGACCTGACACAGATGGCATTCGGATTCTCTCGTGATGATGCTGGTAAGTTCTTGGATGCATACTATGACGCTAAGATCTTCGAGAACGATCCATTTGCAAAACTTGACCAGAGTGGTGTTGGTAAGCTGATGGATATGGCACTTACATTAGGAAAACCGGTTAATCCGAACCTGCATGTAGGTATCTGTGGAGAGCACGGTGGAGATCCAAGTTCTGTAGAATTCTGCAACAAGCTGGGTCTGGATTATGTATCCTGCTCACCGTTCCGTGTGCCGATCGCAAGACTGGCAGCAGCACAGGCAGCAATCGCTTCTAAATAATAGATATTTTATACGGGATCACTTTTGAAGGAGTGATCCCGGTTTTTAAACAGGAACATGGGATGTATTTGAATATTATTTAGGATGGAATAATTTGATAAATAGGAACATTTGATGTGAACTTAGAATCTCTCTCTATAAAGTGATGGTATAGTGTAGTTGCGAAATCATATTGCTATAGGAAGTAATCGAAGGAGGAAACGCCAGAATGAAAAATTATTACAGTACGATTGACGATGTTGTACTTACATTTTCAGATATTGAAGAAGATCGGGATGGCTTTGACTTTATTACTTTCCGTTTTGAACGTCCTAATGATAATGGTTTTGATTTTGCTGAAGGAAGGTTACCAGAAAATCAGGTGTATAAATCTTATGGTTTTTCAGAAGATGAATTATTGCAGATGCAAGAATATTTAAAAAATAATAGTTTTTTAATTTGGGAGATTGCAAGAGAAAGAGGTGAGAAGCAAGGTGCCTAAGGCCTTACTTGATTTTTTGGGATATACATTTTATTTTTATTCGAATGAGAATGGAGAGCCCGTTCATATTCATGTATCCAAAGGAAAACCATCTGATCATTCTACAAAGTTCTGGATAAAAAGAGATGGTGTTGTATTGGAACATAACAGGGGAAATATTCCGAAAAGTGATTTAAAGAAAATTCAAAAATATATTTGTGCTAACAAAGCAGTCATTGTTAATCGGTGGTATGAATATTTTGGATTTTAATTTTCCAGATGTGGCATAATATTCTATCATATAATGCATAAGTTGGATGAGATAAGTAGTATATTTTTTATAAGTTGACAGTGAAGAGGCCAGAATTTTTTCTGGCTTTTTTGATGTTATTTTAAGAAAAATTTAGCTTCCTATCTGGCTAATCATTGTTCTCATTGTCAGATGATACAAGGCGACTTTTATCTATTTGGAGAAGTTGTTTCCCCTTTTTGGTGACAGAAAGACGGGCAAGAAATTTGAAATTATATAAAGTGCCTTTGCTATATGATATTATTGTGGATCCTGAGGTTAGTTGGAGTTCCGGAGATTGGATGCTTAAAGAATATTCAAATATAGTTGATTTTAGTTTTAATCGTTAATACATTCTGTATGTGATTTTAAAATTATATCGAAATGAAAGGTATATTTCTGTTATCTGTGCTTGTTAATTATGAAAAAATTACAGATAAAGAAGTGAAATATCAATTTATTTGTAGAAATTTGTGAAATGTAATATGAATGTAAGGTTGCTATGGTATAATATGTCTAAAATTATGATGTCAGGGTCAAAAGGTAATTTTTCCCTGACATCAGGTGATTCATTTAAAATAAAGAAAATATGTTCAGACAGAAGAAGTGAGTTTATCATGGAATAAAATTTCATGGATAGTAAGAAAGGGGAGACAGTTTGAAAGTCATACAGATTCGAATGAAGATTTTTCTCTTAAAGGACCTTGGACTTGATCAGGCTCAGAGACAGGTTGTTTTATTTTTGGATAAGACTCTGGGACAAAGTGAATGTATGAGGAATTTCCACGAGGAAAACTGTTTTAAAAATTATTGCGTGGACTATCCTTATCCGCATGAAGCGGATAAGATATATAAAAAGGATAAAATTTATACGATAACAATCCGTACCTTAAATCTGGAATTAGCAAGATTCTTTACGGAAACGGGAGTAAATGTTTATACAGATTACATAAAGGCTTTGAATGCAGAAGTACGGGTTATTCCGCAAAAGTATATTGATACAATTTATACGCTGACACCTGCAATTCTGAAGTGTGAGACCGGATATTGGCGTGATGAGATGACGATTGCGGATTTTGAGAATCGGCTGAAATCTAATCTGATCAAGAAGTGGGGACAGTACCAAAATGAGCAGATGGACGAGGATTTTCAGTTTCATACGAGAATTGAATTTTTGAATAAATGTCCGGTTTCTGTTGCCTATAAAGGAGTCCGATTGCTTGGCGATAAGATTTGTCTGCATATAGCGGATAATAAGCGTGCGCAGGAATTGGCATATATGAGTCTGGGCACAGGAATCTGCGAGATGAATTCCAGGGGATTTGGATTTGTGAATTATCGTTGGTTGTAGAGGGGGTGAGCGTTTGTTAGCAGAATGTCTGCAAGTGTTTCGAAAAGAATTGGAGCATTATGGAGAACGCATGATTTTGGATGGTTACATACTTGTGGATGGCACTTATCTTCTTGTAGACTCAGCGGGCGAAATTATCACAGTTATGGATATACAGATGGATAAGAAGACGCGGCAGATTGATAAAAGTAATTCCAGATACAGGGATTTTTGTTATTACGATTGGCATAGTAAATTGATTTCTACACAAAAACCTCAGGATTCATCTAAGATTATTCATTCCAATAATTATCTTTCCTTTTGGGTAAAAAAAGATAACTTGAAAAGTGGGAAGTTGAAACAAGAAAACATAGATCAATTTTATGAGTGTTTGTCACATCCGGAAAGTAAATATGATAAGAAAAAGAAAAGTAAGGTAATTTATCAAAATGTAAGAGAAATTTTAGGAGAAGTGGATCAGGAGAAGCTTAAACGATGTCACAAGTGGATATCGGAGCATATATGGGAGTTGGAAAATATCGTATCGGATATAGAATTGGATAGGAATGGATATCTGAAAATATTTTTTGAAGACGATTATGAGCAGTATGAAAAAGAGGAAAAGCGATATTTGCTTCCCAATATTTACAATAAGAATGATTATAATGTTGAGGTTCAGGGGGAAACGCTGGGACTGCCCAATGATAATCTGGGTATGAATGCGAAAAAACCGTATTTGGCGATGAAGACCAGAAAGTGTGCCGCACCATATTTGCTGAATAGTGAGCAGGTTTTGTTGCAAAAGCAGTTTTTTGATTATCTGATGAATCAGGTTGCTGTCGGAAAAAACAATTTATACGTTGATATGGAAAGACAGTGCTTTTTCCCATGCAGCAATACAGAATATCCGAAAGGGACCTTCAGAGGTATTTATCTTCGGTTAGAAAAGGGAATGGAAGTAGAGATTCACAGCCAGGATGTAATTCCTTATTACAATAACCGATTAAAAGAGCCGTTTGTGTTCGAAAATCACCTGAAGTTGGAGCATAAAAAACATCCGGATTATCAGTATGCTTATACGAAGTATCATCATTACTCAGAGATAGAGCAGTTGATTGATGAAATTTTCTTTTCTAAGGAATTAGTCAATCTGTATCATACGGAAATTGATAATATCAGGATTAAGGATGGCATTTTGAAACAAAATCTGTTGGTTTCAAGGGAATGTCTGTTTGACTGGCTGCACAAGGGAATTGATCGTTATGTATATACTACGATCAATAAGTGTTCGTTGGAACTGATCAAAGGCTTATTGATCAAGGGGTATCAGTATCGTGAAAAAGCTGCACGGCAGTTAAATTTGCGTTGGTCCCTGCAGCGGTATTTGAAGAAAGGGGGAAAGGATATGCCTTCAGTATTTTCAGAGGTAAGGAATACATTGAGAGAAAAAGTCAGAGCAAAAGATACGATGGAAATTGAATCGGCGGATGAATATTATTTTGCAGTGGGGCAGCTGGCTGCATACTTTATATCATTGAATAAAAGCGGCAATAAGAAGCAGTCCTTGATTAATACGTTTGTGAATGCCAAGACTGATAAGGGGATTAAGGAGCGTATCAAGCAGTGCTATATAAAATATAATTACAGAATTGATGAAGCAGACCGAAGAACCAAAAATCTGATTGCGATGGTAGAGGGATATGAGCCGGATGCGCCGGTGAATCAGGAGATGATTATTACCGGATATGCCTGCAGTAATTTGATTAATGAAACGGAGGAGAAGCAACATGAATAAGAGAGTATATGGTGTGATTGGAATATCGTCGATTATGGCGAACTGGAATGCTGATTTTACAGGTTATCCGAAAACAATTTCGGACGGAACAGTCTTTGGCAGTGATAAAGCGCTCAAATATCCGATGAAAAAGATGTGGGATAATGAGGGAAAGAAAGTTCTGTACATAAAGTCCATGCGTTTTTCGGAGAAAAAAGGAGAAATTTCGTTGGTTCCACGTTCCTTGAAGGAGCGGTATGAGCAGCTTTTCCAGGTGGAAGATCTGAAAAAATGCAAGGATGCAAAAGTGGTTCTGACAAATCTGATGAAGGCAGTGGATGTAAAGAACTTTGGTGCAACATTTGCTGAGGCTGGAAATAATATCTCAATCACCGGAGCAGTTCAGATTGGTCAGGGATTTAACAAATATGCGGATACCAATGCGGAGGAACAGCAGATTTTGTCTCCGTTCCGTGATGCTTCGAAAGACGGAAAAGAAGATTCCGAGGAAGCGAAAAACTCAACACTGGGGACAAAAATTGTGAGTAATGAGGCCCATTATTTTTATCCTTTTGTCATAAATCCGATGGCATATAAGGAATTGGTTGAACTGGGGGTGACAGAAGGATACACCCAGGAGGATTATGAAACTTTCAAACGGACAGCCCTTGTGTCGGCTACATCCTTTGCAACCAATGCCAAAGAGGGGTGTGAAAATGAATTTGCATTATTTGTTGAGACAAATCCGGATACCTATCTTCCGAATCTGACGGAATACCTTACATTTGAGAAAAAGGAGGACAAGGATGAGATTTCTCTTTGCTGCGGTTCTCTGTTAAAGGAACTGGGAGATCAGATTCAACGTGTGGAAATCTATTATAATCCCCATACGACAGAGCTTATAACAGATATTGAAAAGGCGGATAAATTCCATATTCTTACGCAAAAAGAGGTGTAGCCGATGAAAGCGTTGCATGTTACTCTGAGCGGCAAAACCGCTTTCTTTAAAAAGCCTGAGGTGAATACGTTTTATTATTTTACGTATGGAAATATTCATAAGGTTGCTTTGCTTGGAATCTTTGGGGCAATTCTCGGTTATGGCGGTTACGCACAGATGAAAGCAGAAAAAAGAAAAAGCAAAGATCTGGAGGAAGGATATCCGGAATTCTATGAGAGATTGCAGAATTTAAAGGTATCCATTGCACCCAATGCAGAGAAAGGATTTATTCCGAAGAAAATCCAGACGTTTAATAATTCCGTGGGGTATGCATCCCAGGAACAGGGAGGAAATCTGATTGTAAAAGAACAGTGGCTGGAGAATCCGTCATGGGATATCTGGGTTCTTTTGGATTCGGAGGAGGCAGAAAAGTTAGCGGATGCCATACAGAATCATAAGTGTGTCTTTAGTCCCTATCTTGGAAAAAATGATCACTATGCAGATCTTAAAAATTCACAGATAGAGGAAATTGAGGAAGCATTTACGGCACAGGGAAGGGTGAGTTCTCTGATTCTGAAAGAGAAGGCTGTCATGGCAGAGATGGATGATGAGGACGATGATAACGGGGATTTTGATGTTACATTTAAGTATGAAGAAATGCTGCCCCTGCAATTGGATTCCTGGACCAACCAGTATCTGTTAAAAAGTTTCCTGTTTACAGACGGTTATTTGTCCTGGGCAAATCAAAACGTTTTTCAAAAGGATGGAAAATACCTGATGTTCTACTGAGAAAGTCCCGGACAGCAGCCATGAACCGGAGTGTGCTTGCACACGAAGGGACATGGATATTGGACGGGCAAGCCGGTATGAGTAAGTAGGGCAATAGCCCGGATTACGAATACTGGCGTAGATTGCGAGAGCACGAAGTGCGCAGCAATCGACTTTCATGAATGATGATGTCTGCGTCAGCAGCCATGTCCGTTTAACGGGAAAGTATAAAAGGGAGACTTAAAGCAGGAAGTTTTAGGTTTCCCTTTTTAAATAGGGGGATACAAAAGATGAGAGAAGAGTTTCGATTTGTTCCATTGGAACAGATAATCAAAAGTCCGGAGAAGTATTGGGCGCATGTACCGAAGGAAGGCAGTGAGATACGGAAACAGGAAACATTGCCGGAGCACACGATACGCTGTGAAAAGTATTTTCAGCAAATTGGGAAAGAAAAATGTTTACCGCTTATCATGGAAAAATTTCGGGATTATTATTTAGAGGGGGCAGGAGAGGATGCGGTAGGTTTATTTGAGGAGCTGTGGCAGAATGTTCCGGTTTTTCATGATGCAGGAAAGATCAATTGTTATTATCAAAGAGATGTATTGAAGAATATGGAAACCCCGGAAGACCGGAGTTTTATACCGGTAGGAAGTCACCATTCAGAGGTATCAGCATTGGTATATCTGGATTATTATGAAAAGAAAATAAAGAATATAAAAACAACAGAGGATAGGATGAAGCTTCGGACGCTTATGTTTTGCCACGCCTATATCATATCCAGACATCACAGTAAGCTTGTCTCGTTTTCCGATTTTATGGAAAATTATTTATATGGAAGATTGGGGAGAATGTATGAAGAATTTCCGGGAGAAAGGTATGCAGTTTATGAAGGGGAATTTGGATTAGATGAGCCGAAACGGGAAAAGAGATATCGATGGATAGAAAAGCGTTTGGAATCCCAGAGTAAAAAGGAAAGCATTTGGTTTTATTTGTATACGAAGCTGTTGTATTCGGTCTTGGTGGCCAGCGATTATTATGCGGCTGCGGAATATATGAGTGGGATAGAAGTTCAGGAGCATGGTTCTGTAAATGAGATCGAGGAGTTTCGGAAGGCATTCGAGGAAACAGAAGTTTCCAGGAAAATCCGGGAATATGAAAGAAGGAGCTATCCCAAAAGTGCCGAAGAATTATTGGAAAGTAAGGAGATTAATGATTTAAGAAGTGAGATTTTCCTGGAAGCAGAACAAGCGTTGAAGAGCAATTGGGAAAATTATATTTTCTTTCTGGAGGCTCCAACGGGCAGCGGAAAAAGCAATACTTCCATGAATCTCAGCTTTCGGTTGATCGAGGGGAATCCTTCCTTAAAGAAAATATACTATGTCTATCCTTTCAATACGTTAGTAGAGCAAAATCTTGAGAGTTTGTCAAAGGTATTTGAAAATAAGAAAGCATTGATGGAGCGGGTTGCAGTCATCAATTCAATCACTCCCATTAAGCGGAAACCGCACAAAGCGGAGGATATGGAGGAAGAAGAGAGATTTTATGAGGAAGCGTTGCTTGACCGGCAGTTTTTGAATGATCCTGTGATATTGACAACACATGTGAGTTTGTTTGATACGATGTTTGGGGAAACAAAAGAATCGGCTTTTGGATTTCACCAGTTGATTGGAAGTGTGATTGTATTGGATGAGATTCAAAGTTATAAGAATATTATCTGGGGCGAGATTATTACATTTCTGAAGGAGATGGCAGAATTTCTGAATATGAAAGTTCTGATTATGTCGGCAACACTGCCGAATTTGGGAATGCTCACCGACAGTGCAGAAGGTATTTGCTATCTTTTGAAGGAACGGGAGCGGTATTTTGGTCATCCCAGGTTTAAAAATCGGGTGGAGGTGAGTTATGAATTATTACAGAAAGAGTTTTCGATGGAGATATTACTCGACCATGTGAAAACAAGTATGCTCAAATATAAGAAAATTCTGGTTGAATTTATTACGAAAGCAAGTGCATCGGATTTCTTTCATATGCTGCAGAAGGAATCGTTGGATGCGGAGATACTCTATATGTCAGGTGATGACAGTATTGTGGAACGAAAGAAAATGTTAGATCAGATCAAGCATATGGGAGAACGTCCGATCATTCTT
>ULUL01046497.1_pt1 | contig 12223 bp, 9 predicted proteins | sample 1958481 | NCBI WGS metagenome assembly ULUL01 (sample SAMEA4835759, study PRJEB28245) | human gut metagenome | biome: gut microbiome; material: fecal sample | place: Denmark | collected 2008 | reverse complement strand
GACATTAACCCGGAGATCAGCGATGATGAGGCAAGACGGATTACCGTGGAACAGATCGTGATCCTCTATGACAGCCAGGTGAGCATTCCTAAGGCAGACGATGCACAAGAGGAAGGAACAGACGAAGCTGCTGTGCAGGAAAATGGCACGATACAGGCAGCAGATGCACAAAATCAGGAAAGCAATACACAAGAAGAAAGAAGTGCACAGGTTGGAAATCCGGCATACAACCTGGCTGTCTGGATCAGGCAGATGGCTCTTAATGGAACACAAAGCTTTGAGGAGCTGGCAGAAACCTATAATCAGGCTGAGGAGACAACCATTTCTTTTGGAAAGGGAGAGGTGGAGGAAGCACTGGAGACTGCCGGATTTAACCTGGATACAGGGGGAATCAGTCAGGTGATAGAAGGTTCTGACGGCTATCACATTATGAAGTGCATCAGCACCTTTAACAGGGAAGAGACGGACGCCAATAAGGTGAAGATCGTGGAGAAGCGGAGAAAGGAAGCCTTCGACCAGGTTTATGATTCCTTTGTGGAAAACCTGACCAGCCAGATGAATGAAAAGCTCTGGGAGCAGATTGCCTTTATCCGGAAGGAGGGTGTGACAACCTCGGACTTTTTTAGAGTTTATGCAGAATATTTTACATAAGAGATTATGCAATTTACGAGACATTTCTTTAAGGATTTACTGCTGTTTTGAGGCCTGATGCTGCCTTGGGGCTTTATCATGCCTGCAAACGGAGACATATTCGGTCTGGGCAGATTGCACTTTAGAAAAATTTTAGAAAACCAGAAACCTGCATAAAATAAGGGTTTTTGACACGTTGTTAGCACTCATGAAAAATGAGTGCTAATTATATCTTGACTTTTTGGATGGAGAGGTCTAAACTTGACATTGTTGCAAGGATAATAAGGTCAGTCCCTACTTCTTTTGAGAAGAAATTTTTGTGAGGATAGGTTTCTGAAAAAGGAAAGCTCCATGAAATCCTCAGGAAACAGTGCTTTGACAGAAACGAAGCTTCATGGAAGAGGTTTTGGAAAAGGCAAGTGGAAAGGCTGACAAGAAATAAATTTAGAAAAGGATGTGTTAGCAATGGCAGCAAGAAACGGAAATTTATCAATCAACAGTGAAAACATTTTCCCTATCATCAAGAAGTGGCTGTATTCAGACCATGACATTTTCTATAGGGAACTGGTATCCAACGGATGCGATGCAGTGACCAAGCTTAAGAAATTGGACATGATGGGAGAGTATTCTCTTCCCGAAAATTACAAGGGAAGGATTGACGTAGTAGTAGATCCTGACAAGAAGACCCTGACCTTTACAGATAACGGTCTTGGTATGACAGAGGACGAGGTAGAGGAATATATTACGCAGATCGCTTTTTCAGGTGCTACTGACTTTTTGGAGAAATATAAGGACAAGAGCAATGCAGATCAGATCATCGGCCATTTCGGATTGGGCTTCTATTCTGCATTCATGGTTGCTGATAAAGTGCATATTGATACCCTTTCCTATAAAGAAGGGGCGAAGCCTGTTCATTGGGAATGTGACGGCAGCAGCGAGTACTCCATTGAGGAGGGTACCAAGGACAGCGTAGGTACCACCATCACTCTGTTCTTGAATGATGACTGCCTGGAGTTTTGCAATGAGTATAAGGCTCGTGAGATATTAAAGAAGTATTGTTCCTTCATGCCTACAGAAATCTATCTTTCCAAGGCAAATACCACCGAGACTCAGACTATCAACGAGGATGAGAAGAGAGAGGATGACGTAGTCCTTGAAGTGATTGAGCCTAAGAAGGAAGAAAAGAAGGACGAAAAGGCAGAGGCTTCCGACAGTGAGGAGAAGAAGGATGAAAAGCCTGAGCCCACCAGATTAAAGATCAGAAAGCGTCCGGAGCTGATCAATGAAACCCATCCTCTGTGGACCAAGCATCCCAACGAGTGCACCAGGGAGGATTACATTGAATTTTACCGCAAGGTATTCATGGATTACAAAGAGCCCTTGTTCTGGATCCATCTGAACATGGATTATCCCTTCAATTTAAAGGGTATCCTTTACTTCCCGAAGATCAATACCGAGTATGAATCTATCGAGGGGACTATTAAACTCTACAACAACCAGGTATTTATCGCAGATAATATCAAGGAAGTGATCCCTGAATTTTTGCTTTTGTTAAAGGGTGTTATCGATTGCCCGGATCTGCCTTTGAACGTATCCAGAAGCGCATTGCAGAATGACGGCTTTGTAAAGAAGATCTCCGAGTACATTACCAAGAAGGTAGCCGACAAGCTGGCAGGTATGTGCAAGACAGAGAAGGAAGAGTATGACAAGTACTGGGATGACATTAGTCCTTTCATCAAATATGGCTGCTTAAAGGATGATAAGTTCTGTGAAAAGATGACAGACTACATCCTGTTCAAGAATCTGGACGGCAAGTATCTGACCCTTCCGGAATGCCTTGAGGTAAAGCCTGTAGATAAGGGAGAAGAGACTGCAAAGGACGAAAACGGCGAAGCTGTTGAGGCTGAGGTAGTAGAAGACAAGAAGGAAGAAGCAAAGGAAGAGGAAAAGAAGGAAAAGGTAATCTACTACGTTACAGACGAAAAGCAGCAGGGACAGTACATCAATATGTTCAAGGCTGCCGGAATGGATGCTGTGATCCTGAACCACAATATCGATCAGCCTTTCATTTCCCAGTTAGAGGCTAAGAATGAGGGCATCAAGTTCAAGAGGATTGACGCTGATGTGACCGATTCCATGAAGGCAGAGACCACAGAGGCTGATGCAGAAAAGCTGAAGGCTGAGGAAGAGGTCCTGACCCAGCTTATGAAGGATGCTCTAAAGAATGATAAGCTAAGCGTAAAGGTAGAGAAGCTGAAGGATGCCAACATTTCCTCCGTTCTGACCCTTTCCGAGGAAAGCAGAAGAATGGCAGATATGATGAAGATGTACTCCGTGCCCGGCATGGATTTAGGCGATATGGGTGGTGAAGGCGAGACCCTGATCCTGAATGCAGACAATGCGCTTGTAAAGTATCTGGCTGAGAATAAGGAAGGCGAGCATGTAAGCACCATCTGCGAACAGCTCTATGACCTGGCCAAGATCCAGCAGGCTCCTCTTGCTCCCGCAGCCATGACCAAGTTCATCGCAAGAAGCAACGAGATCATGATGCTTTTGACCAAGTAATCAAACATAAAACGTATCAGAGTAAGAAAAAAGAGGTAGGAAACGCATAAGAAATGCTTTCCTGCCTCTTTCTTTATGGATCATGGGAATCATTTTGTCCCATGGACTTGGGAAGCTTTGAAGCAGCTTCCGGGTGAAGAAGTACACTAACGGACTTAGGCTTGGCTTACGCATCCACCAGCTGCAGGTCATATAGCTTCTTGTAAAGGCCGTTCTGGGCCAGCAGCTCCTGATGAGAGCCGGACTCTCTGATCTGTCCCTTGTGCATGACAATGATCTTGTCTGCGTGCTGGATGGTGGAAAGACGATGGGCTACCATAATGGTGGTGCGGCCTTCCATCAGACGCTCCAAGGCCTGTGTGATCAAAGCTTCTGTCTCTGTATCAATGTTGGCAGTGGCCTCATCCAGTACCAGGATAGTGGGCTTGTAAGCCAGAGTCCTGGCAAAGGAGATCAGCTGTCGCTGCCCGGCAGAAAGGGTGCTGCCACGCTCTGTCACAGGTTCGTCATACTGCCTGGGCATCTTTTCTATAAAGGTATCCGCATGAACCGTTTGGGCAGCTTTTTTCACATCTTCCAGAGTAATGCTTTCATTTCCCAGAGAAATATTGCTCTTCACATCCCCGGTGAAAAGGAACACATCCTGCTGTACCTGGCCGATGGCGCTTCTAAGAACATCCGTATCCAGATCCTTAATGTTTATCCCGTCAATGAGAATTTCTCCCTTTTGAATGTCAAAATACCGTCCGATCAGATTTAAAATAGAGGTCTTACCTGCACCGGTAGCGCCTACGAAGGCAACCTTTTCTCCGGGATGGATAGTGAAGCTTACATCCTTTAAAATATAATCGTCCTTTTCATAAGCAAACCATACATGACGAAACTCAATGCGCCCCTTTATCGTTACCTCTCTGGGAGCGGGAGGATTGACGATATCAGGCTTCTCATCCAGGATGGAGAAGATCTTTTCCGCAGAAGCAAGGGAGGACTGCAGGGTGCCGAACTGCTCCGCCAGCTCCTGAATGGGCTCGAAGAAGGAGCTGATATAGCTGATGAAAATAAACAGAGTACCAAGAGAAAGAGTGCCCTGGAGTACGGAAGAGCTTCCAGTGCCGATGACGATCACCATTGCAATGACGGAGATCATATAGACAATGGGACGGAAGATAGCAAAGGTCATGACTTCACGCCAGTTGGCGCGGTACAAATCTCTGGAGCGCTGCTCAAACTCTGCATACTTTTCCTTTTCCCTGGCAAAGATCTGGATCAGCTTCATGCCGGAAATATGCTCGGAAAGGAAGGTATTGAGCTCTGTGATACGGTTTCTGGTGATCTGGTAGGCCTTTCTGGAAAAAGCACGGAACACAAAGGTGATCACAGCTACTAAAGGAAGCAACAGGAAGGACACCCCTGCCATCTTAGGATCAATGGAGATCATGACCACGGCATAACCGATGATTTTTACCACATTTTTAAAGAGCTTTACCAAAATGGTACTGAAGAGCTCGTTGACAGCTTCCGTATCATTGCTGACCCTCGTCACCAGCTTTCCTACCGGCGTAGTGTTAAAGAAATTTAAGGACAGACTGTGGATATGAGAAAAGACCTCTTCCCGCAGGCTGTAAACAATATTCTGGCCCATCTTCTGCAGCATCCAAGTATCGGCAGCATTGAGGACGAAACCTGCCAGCATCAGGAGAAGATACAAAAGAGCAGCCTTCAAAATGCCTCTGAAATCATAGGTACGAAGCTCCTTTAGCTCTTCCCTGGAAAGGGGAGTGAGGCTGGAAGCATACTCTGAAAGGGTCTGGCCGGAGGCTTCCTTTAAAAGAAGGGTCTGGTCATATGTCAGCTCCTCTGCCATATAATAATGATCCTGGTAAAGGAAGAGCTGATAGTAAGGGCCAGTCTGTTCAGCGTCGGATAAGGCAGCGGAAGCTTCTGTCGTGGTGTCAGAGGCAGAAGAAGCATCTTCGCCGGAACTTGAAAAAGCATTTGCTATGATGTCTGTGCCGGAACTGCTCTCAGAGCTGGAAGCATCTGCAGCAGCAACAGAATCTGCATCTCTTGTCAGCCATAGTCCTTTATAAGAAACAGCTCCGGGAGCATCCTCTGAGGTGGTAACATATGGCTGGGAGTAGCCATTAATATAATCGTCAATGGCGTCACCGATGATGATGGGGCGGTACAGCTCCACCACGATAATGAGCAGGACCAGAAGAGTGGCAAAGGTCATCACCCATTTATGTGGTTTTAAATAGCCTAGTAATCGTTTCATGCCTGCTCACCACCTTTTTCTTCCCGGTCAGGAGTGGCTTTCTTCACAAAAATGCCAACATCCGATTGGTGATCTTTCTCATTTGGCAAAGTAGTCTGCTTTTGGCAGGCATTGCTCTTTGCCTGAGGATTTTCCTCATTTTTCAGGGCAGCCTGCTTCTCACCGATAGCGGCCTCCAGCTGCTGCTTTTCAAACATATCCCGGTAAATGCCATGCTTTTCCATAAGCTGTGCGTGATTTCCTACTTCCTTGGCCTCACCATCCTCTAGCACCAGGATCATGTCCGCATTTTGAATGGTAGAAATCCGGTGAGCGATGAGAATGGTGGTCATGCCCTGACGGTTCTTTTTCAGATTATGAAGGATATGCTCTTCGGTGTCAGTATCCACAGCGGAAAGAGCATCATCCAGGATCAGGATGGGCGCATTTTTCATCAGGGCTCTTGCAATGGAGCTTCGCTGCTTCTGCCCGCCGGAAAGGGTAACGCCCCTCTCTCCTACGATAGTTTCATAGCCGTCCGGGAAGGCAGCAATGCTGTCATGGATGCAGGCGTCCCTGGTGGCTCTGACGATCCTGTCCATATCCTCATCCTCCGCACCGAAGGCAATATTGGACTTTAGAGTATCGGAAAAGAGAAAGTTATCCTGGGGTACATAGGCAATATTTTCCCGAAGCTCCTTTAAAGGAATGGTATTGATATCCCTGCCATCGATCAAGATCATACCCGGTTTTGTGTTGTATAGTCGGAGAAGGAGATTTACCAGGGTGGACTTGCCGTTTCCGGTCCTGCCGATGATGGCAAGGGTGGTTCCTACAGGCACCTTCAGGTTTAAATCCTTGATGGTAGGTTCGGTATGTCCCTTATGCAGAAAGGTCAGGTTGGAAAAAGTAATCTCACCGCGGATCTGAAAGGGAGTGCCCTGACTGTCAGAGTTCAAAGATAAACCGGATGCATTCCCGGCAGGAGTGTTTGCTGTGGACGAAGCTACATTCCCCATAACCAGTGCATCGGTGATCTCAGGTTTCTCGTCAAAGACCTGCTTAATACGGTCTGCAGAGGCAAATCCCTGGGAAAACATATTGATGGCGTCTCCGCAGGCTAACATAGGCCAGACCAGCATACCGATATACTGATTGAAGGCTACGAAGCGTCCCAGTGTGATATCTCCCACCAGCGCCAGATAACCGCCGTAGATCAGCGTGATCAGACTGCTTAAGCCGATGACCACATCCAGAAGAGGAATGATGATGGACTGCAGCTTTACCACATTCAGGGTCTTGTCCCTGGTATTGGCATTGACTTTGGCAAATTCCTTAAGCTGGGCACGTTCCCTAACAAATGCCTTGATGACCCTGACACCGGAGAAGCTTTCCTGCACATAGTCGGTCAGGTCGGAAACAGCTTCCTGCCTGGTCAGATATTTGGGATGCATGATCTTGCCATAGTAGATTTCACCCAGACAGATGATCAGCATAGGGATCAGGGTGAGCAGAGTCAGCTTTACATTGACATAGGTCATCATCTGCGCAATGACCATGACCGTCATGACCACTGCGTCAAACATGGCGATCACAGCCGGGCCGATAGCCATGCGGACTGCATTTAAGTCGCTGGTAAAGCGCGTCATCAGATCTCCGGTTTTGTGCTCATTATAATATTCCACGCTCATTTCTTCCAGATGAGCAAACATATCGTTCCTAATCTCCATTTCAATCATCCTGGCGCATCCAAACAGGAAATACCGCCATAGAAAACGTCCGATAGCGAGGGTCAGACCAAGTGCCAGAATACCGATCAGAAGCTTTACTACGCCATCCCAGTCAAGTATTCTGGCAGTCAGCCCATCCGTGATAGAGCCTGTCAGCTTGGGAATAAACAGATTTGCAAAATCCACAATAAACAACGTGATAATTCCCGCAATATATCGGAAGCGGTGCCGATATATATAGTTCGAGACAAATTTTATTGATTTCAACCTCGATTTCCTCCTTAAACGTATTACCTTTCATTATACCGTTTTTGGCAGAAAGTTACAATAAGAGGATGAGAAGTAAAAGAAAGAGAGTAATTATTGCAAAATGATCCATTTTAGAATATAATGGAGTTATTGATAAAATTATGATAAAATTTTGATAAGGAGGAGCCTATGATACAGATCAGACCAGTTTCAGATTTAAGAAATAAGTTTTCAGAGATAGAAAAAGCAGTGGGAGGAGGGGAACCAGTGTATCTGACCAAGAATGGCTATGGGAGCATGGTTGTGTTAAGCCTGGAGGCATACTCAAGATTGACAGATGGGATAGAAGGTGCACTTGATGAGGCAGATAAGGCAGCTATAGAGGATACTAGAAGATATACGCATGAGGAAGTGTTTTCAAATCTTCGGAGGAGGTTAAATGGCTGATAGGAAATATGTGCTGAGATATTTACCTTTATTTTATGAGGATTTGGAACAAAAGGTAGTTTATATTGCAGAAAATCTACACAATGAAAAAGCTGCGGATGATTTGCTGGATGCGGTAGAGAAAGCAATTTTGGAAAGACAGCCTGTGGCAGAAGCGTTTGAACTGTTTGTTGTAAAATAAAAATGTAGAAAGTTGCAAAACAAAAATGTAGGTGATTGCAACTACATTTTGTAGGTAATTGTAATGCATCAGAATCTCGGGAACAGGATTTAATTTTGCAGCAATTATCGTTGTGAACAGTATTTTCAATTGTGGAGTAACAATAGTTGCTTTGATTTCAGGTTATTTTGGTGTGTCCTACGCCGTTCAGAAAGTAGTACGTCTTGAAATACCAAAGAATACCAATGGCTGATTGAAAAATACAAAAAAGAATAAAGCATAAAAAACGCCAGTATACAGTGACAACACTGTTTGCTGGCATTTTTTGCTAAGCGAAATTTCTGCTGAGTCGTTTCGCTACAAAGGATATAAGGGTAGAAGATGATTGTTTGGAGGTTGGGTCTCGACTTATTTTACTTTTTCTTTACCAAGCAGCGTTTTTTAAAGAATGAAATGCCATAGCAAAGAATTTGATCGTAATCATCCTCGTATTCCTGCGCATACATCCTATCGTCAATCTGCTGTAAAGCTGTATCACACATATTCTCCAGATTTTCCAAAACCTTTGTGTACTTTGCTTCAAAGATTGCTACACGAGCATTGATGGAATCGTAAATGACCACGTCGCTTCGACCTTCCCCATGTTCTTTATTAGAATCCACCATATATCCGGCACCTGTGAAGATTCCTGCGAGGAACGCATGATAGAAATCTTCCCGATAGTCATGGTAGCTGATGGTGCGCCGGAGCAGTGCATTCATCTCTTTGGTAATGATTTCACTGTTACCATTCCAGACTGCATCAAACAAAGCATTCCGATTCCATTTCTTCGTGCTGTCATCGAACCAGCTGATGACAGTTGTTTCAAAACAGAGCCGGTGCCGTGTGCAAGATGTGCAAACGCTGTTTTTTGGAATTCTGTAGCATTTTTACTATCAAGCAAATAGAGATGTTTGTTGTACAAATTTGCTATCACCATTGTTAGCATATCATATGCCCCGGTGAAATCCAGACCATCAACCTGTCGGAATGATACGAAGACTGTCGGATACTGGTTCATCCACTCATCGCATAGAGCCTGATGCCTTGTAATTTCCAATCCCTCAAATAACTTTCTGCTATCCTTGCGGATGTCAAAGAAGTTTTCCAGCATACTCATGCCAAGTGTCTTACCGAAGCGTCTGGGACGAGTGATAAGTGTTACCTCTGCTTTTTCTTTCAAAATCTCTGTAATCAGACCGGATTTGTCAATATAATAAAATTCGCAATTCCGAATTTTTTCAAAATCCGAAATTCCAACCGGGATATTGTGTTTCTCCATCTTAGCAGCTCCTTTCACATAGCCATACACCTACGCTTCTTTCTAAACCCAACTGAAAAACTATAGATTGATTTTAACATTGAAGAATATAAATAGCAACAAATTTCCCAATTTGACTCTAATTTAACTCGGAAAATATATGGAAGTTGCCATAAAAATCTGATATAATGGGGCAATCGAAATTGACCGGGCTAAAAGCGATGGATACTTCTTGTTTAAAGGCAGGAAGGCTGGATTCGGTAGATTGGATATTATCAGAATTTATGGGAAGGCAGGGAAAGGTAAAATGAGTTTTTGGGCAGAACAGGGGATTTTTATGGTGCGGATCGTGGTGGCAGCTCTGTGTGGCGCCGCCATTGGCTTTGAGCGCAAGAGCAGGCTAAAGAGCGCCGGGATCCGGACCCATATGATTGTGGCAAGCGCGGCGGCTTTGATGATCATTCTGTCAAAGTATGGATTTTCAGATGTGTTGACTTTGGAGAGCGTAAAGTTAGATCCATCCCGTATTGCATCGGGAATTGTTCCCGCAGTGGGATTTTTGGGAACCGGGGTCATCTTCATACACAGAAAGGAAATCGTAGGACTGACCACGGCAGCAGGCATCTGGGCTACAGTGGGGATCGGCATGGCCATTGGCGCCGGAATGTATGTGGTAGGAATTGCTACCACTGGCTTTATCCTTTTGATACAATATGCCCTTCACAGACAGATCGGGCATTGGCGTCCCATGCTGGAGGCACATGAGGTTACGGCCTGTGTGCAGGGAAAGGAGCTGCAGGGAGTGGTAGACCTGTTGGAGGCAAGAGGGATAGAGGTTCTTCACATGACCTTAAAGCGCTCCGGGGAGAATAAGGTAAAGGCAGTGCTTTCCGTAAATTATCCCCCGAACTTTGAAAAGAAGGATGCTCTGAAGCTGGTATCAGAGATACCTGCCATCCAAACGGCAGATATATAAGAAGCCAATTTCTGTATAAAAATACGTACCTCATTTCTGCATTTTGAGTAAAATCTAAGTCATATCCAATAAAAATGCAATCAAGAGGTTACAAAAATATATAAAATAGCAAGAATCTATGTTGTGTAAAGGAGGGAATCCGCCTCAATCAGCCCATGCAGCTGACGGTAGGAAAAATGGATCAGGAAGCTCTTAAGAGGATTCTTGTAAAGGATAACGATGGGGTCAAGATTGATGCTGTAAAGCCTGCAGAGGATGGAGACGGCGTTGTGATCAGCCTCCATGAGTGCAGCGGCGGCAGACAAAAGACTATTCTGTCCAGTGAATTTGGCATCAAGGCCTATGCAGAATGTAACCTTTTGGAGGAGTACGAAAGCAAGAAGGAAGGAAGCGAAATTCCGGCAGCATTTGGTCCCTTCGAGATCAGAAGCTATAGGGTTTGGTTCTAAAAGATTATAGAATCTGCATGGAAAGCCTTGTTGTCTGATGATCAGAGGGCAGGCAGGGGCTGAAGCAGTAAAAAGCCTGGACAGGCAGGAAGAGAAATAAAATTAGTTTTGCAAATGAATGCGGATAATGACAGCCTTTGCAGGTGGGATTATCCGCATTTTCTATCAGAATAGGAAGAAAATTAACTTATAGGAGTTTGTATTGCAAAGCGTATTGATGGGAGTGTAGAGAGCTGTAACATGCGCAGCATAAAAAACATAAAAATTTCACAAATAGCATATTGACAATTGTAAACACACTGTTATATAGTAAGTATAACAAATAAAACAGCGAAGAGATGGAAAAATTCGATGGTACAAGCGTTTTATTTGCAGAAATATGCACTGAAAACAATAGGAAGGTGATTACATTGGCAGCAAAGAGAGATTATTACGAGGTACTTGGCGTCAGCAGGACTGCTGATGAAGCCACGATCAAGAAAGCATATAGAAAGCTTGCGAAGAAGTATCATCCGGACAGCAATGCCGGAAATCCTGACGCAGAGCAGAAATTTAAGGAAGTAACAGAAAGCTATAATATATTAGGTGATCCGGAAAAGAGGAAGCTGTATGATCAATTCGGTCACGCAGCCTTTGATGGAACGGGAGCAGCCCAGGGTGGCAGTCAGGGTGCAGGACAGGGAGGCTTTGGTGGTTTTGGAGGCTTTTCAGGTCAGGGCAACGGAACTTGGAGAACCGGCACTGACGGAAATTTCAGGGAATATCATTTTGAAGGCGGTAATGGCAATATGGATGATATTTTTGGAGATCTCTTCGGCGGTATGTTCGGCGGCAAGAAGGGCAGCAGGAGAAGCACTTCAGGCAGTGGCTTCAGTCAGGGCTTTGGCAGTGGCGCTTCCGGCGGGAATGGGTTTAATGGCCAGGGCTTTGGCGGTGCTTCTTATGGAAGCAATGGCTTCTATAGCCAGGGCTTTGACGGTAATTTCGGCGGTTCTTACAATGGTTTTGACGGCTATTATGATGCTTCCCGGAATAAGGGAGCAGACTTAAGCGCAGAGGTATCCGTAAGCTTTGATGAAGCAGCCCTTGGCTGTGACAAGGTGATCCATCTGCGGAAGCAGGACGGTACTTCCCAGTCCCTGCAGGTGCATATTCCGGCAGGTATCGACACTGGCAAGTCCATCCGTTTAAAGGGCAAGGGGACGCCTGGCGGTAACGGCGGAGAGGCGGGAGATCTGCTTTTGAGAGTAACAGTACGGGAGAAGCCAGGATTTGAGAGAAAGGGAATGGATCTGTATACCACAGTCAGCGTTCCCTTCATTACAGCAGTTCTGGGCGGTGAAGCCAGAGTTACCACATTGACAGGACAGGTGGTATGTAAGATCAAGGCGGGAACTCAGTCCGGCAGCAAGATCCGTCTGAAAGGCAAGGGTATTGTTTCCATGAAGAATCCGTCAGAG
>ULUL01011785.1_pt1 | contig 12261 bp, 16 predicted proteins | sample 1958481 | NCBI WGS metagenome assembly ULUL01 (sample SAMEA4835759, study PRJEB28245) | human gut metagenome | biome: gut microbiome; material: fecal sample | place: Denmark | collected 2008 | reverse complement strand
CCCTGCCATTAGGTAGGCATAGAAGTGCGCCCTTAGTTGCTAAGGGATATTAGCACCCTTCATAAGATCGCATCATTTTTGTAGAAGCATTTATAAAAAGTGCATTATCACATGAAATATTTATAATTTACTATACTTATCGCTCTTCCCTTTTGCCTTTTCGACCGGATATTTCTCGTTGTTAATTCTTATTTTTTCCTGTACTATTTCATCTATATCCAATCCACAAGCATCAGCCATAAGTACGCAGTAATTGATTACATCGGCAAGCTCCTCTTTAATCTTATCCTGCTTTCGCTCGCAAGAAGTATCAGAACCGCTCCACTGAAATACCTCTAATAGTTCTGCTGCCTCCAAAGAAATAGAAATTGCCAAATCTTTAGGATTGTGAAATTGTTTCCAGTCACGATCATCTCTAAATTTTAGAATCTGATTAATTGTTTCCTGTGTCATTCTTATCCTCTACTTTTTAATCTTTCTTTTAAATATGCCGCCAGTTCACTATCTGTACAATATACATAGCATCCCTTCATTCCTCTGGTCATTAAGGTTCGATATGTATTCTTTATGATTTCGTCTGCTAATTGACTTGCCTTTTCAGGATCATCTTTTGCCAAACCTTTTATTCCCTTCATAGATTGGTCTGTTTTTGCACGTTTTGAATAGTCTGTAACGATTTCTCCATTCTCATATCTCATATCATCACCGATTATTACGCCTACATAATCAAATTCCAATCCCTGAGAAGTATGAATGCATCCTGCCTCATGTACTGAATCTGGATTAATTGCAAATGCATCTCCACCATCTAAATTCCAACTTATACCATAATCTCCAATCTTTATATCATGATAATTCACATCATTACGTGTATCTTTTGGCCAATTCCAACAGTATCCAGCTAAAATACGCGCTCTGTTTCTAATTCTATTTTTTTCTATTACTATATGTTCCATTTCTTTGGGGGAATCACATATTCGAATGTCATAGTCAATTCCTTCTAAATCATAGTTAGCAGTATCGCGAATTTGTAATACATCATCAATCCATGCAAGGTATCCATCCGATCCGTTACATCTAAATTGCGAAACGAGCTCCATTTTCATTACTTCAGAATTTTCTCTTTCTGCCCATTTTTCAATTTCTGCTATGCTTCCGATATCGCTGGTGGTAACCCTTTGACTTTCATCAATAAAAAATACACTACACCGCGACGCGTGAATAATCTCCTTAATCTGATTTTCTCCCATATTTTGAAACATACCGGACTTTTCATTTAATCTGTGTGCTTCATCAGCTAAAATGGTACCCACAGAATTCATCGGTGCTTCTGTGTAGCAACCAGATCCTTTAAATAGGTTATCCACACTACTTTTCTTCATTGTCCCCTTTAGTTTATATCCATAAACAGTTCTAGGGGCCGCATTTTTCGAAACATATTGTACAAACTGATTTCTTTTAGTAAGCTCTGCTAATAAATTAATTGCAACAACTGTTTTCCCTGTACCCGGTCCCCCTTCAACAATAATAGTCCTTTTCTTACCATCCTTTTGGCATTTTGTTGAAAGGCTTAATATGTTTTCATAGACGACCTTTTGCTCGTCCAACATTATGAATTCTTTGTTTCCTTTAAGCATTCCACTAATAGAATCCTGCAATTGTTTCGATGGTCTAATTTTTCCATGCTCAATTTTTACCAAGGTATCCTCATTGTCTCCAGTTATTATACTTTTCTTAATGAAGTTCCTTAATGCATCTCTCTGTCCATAAGTAAATGCCGGTGCATCGGCTAATACTTCTTTATACTGTTTCGCATCCAACGGATCATTCTCTACTCTTGGATAATTATGTAGATATGCACACGGATGTAGTTCAATATCTGCATCTTGAACATATTCATTATAATCTTTTATTAACGCAGCATAAGACCATGCCTGATAACTTGGATGTACTACTCTTCTGTTTGCTCCTCCTGTAAAAGTTTCAACAATCGCTTCCTGTCCCTCGATAGCCTGCAATTTTTCCCATTGCTTCAGTTCCACAATAATAACATTTCCTTTATTATCTTTCCCATATCCAGAAATCAGGAAATCAACTCTCTTGGATGTTTGAGGAATATTGTATTCTATTGCAACCCCAACATCAGAAGGTATATTAGAATCATTCAAAGTAATGTACATTTCCTTTAGAGAATTTCTCCAGGAATTGAGTTCGCTTAATCCGGTGCTACGATTCATTTTATTCTTTATTGCATCATACAATTTTGTCTCCAAAACATCATTTTCTGTATCTGACATAAAGTCTGACTTTAATCCATTGTATATTAACATTCACTCATCTCCCTTTCCGCAATTTATATTATATGTACCTCAAATTACCCGTCTTCATTTCTTTAATTTTGCCGTCAAATATTTCATCAAACACCTGCTCGCAAGGTATCTTACACATTCTCCTTTCTTTTGATGTATCTTGTACTCGAAAGGTCTTTTGGTCTTTTCCTAAACATCTGCTCATATAACACTGCCTGCTTCAATCTCAGAATTCTTATCCCATGGCGCATCAGTACCATTGTCTTCGCTGGTGAATCCCGTACTGTACCATAAAGAAAGATAGTCCTCTATCCCCTGTCTGGTCAGTCGCCTTGTTCCGGCAAGAACTTTTAACTGATCTTCATATGCATTCCAATTTTCATCAACAAAAGCACTGTTTCCGGACTTCAGAGCCATTCCTTGTAAAGGAAGTGCAATGACATTTCCAAGTCCGCCCTCAGGGAGCGCATCCTGAGCCGGATCATATAATTCCACCACTCCTTCATCGTTGCCAGACACAATATCCGCATACGAAACACCGACCACATCCAAACGTTCTTTCAGAAGTCGGTTTTCATCCTCCAATGCCTGTATCCTGGATTATAATGATTTAATTGTATCTGAATATTGCTGTGTAGGTTCCTTCATCCTTATCACACTCCCAGTTTCCCCATAACCTCTATCTTCTCGTATTTTCCGGTTTCCGAATCAATAACAATCATCGCAGACTCTCCAATCTGTCTTCCGTCTCTATAGGTAGAGAACACATCTGTCGATATGATGCCGTCTTTTTCAAATATCTTCTCCACCGGAGTATGCCCTACCACCTGTTTGTATGTATCTGCTCTGAATATCTCTCTGGTCTCATACTGTGGTCTGAACCATAAGGGTGATTTATCATTCCAGAGATAATCATGGGAAGCATCGTTCACCGCTGCAATAACATCATCTATATCAGCAAACAACAGATCCGCGTTTAGCCATTTCAGAAAATCAGCTGTAAGCCCTCCATGTGAGAAAAGCACCTTGTCAATCCGATGGATTATGTTTATCTGTGCCGGATTCTTAAGGCTGTTCTCAAGTTCTTCGAGCTTTGATACGACCGTCCTCTCGGCATAAGGAGAATATCCGGTCTCAAGTCTTCCCCACGGGTAGCTGACATCATGATTGCCATAGCACCAGAGAGTATCCGGATAGCCCACAGCAAATGCAATTGCACGGTCAAACGTTTCTTTATATCGCTCTATCTGAAATTCCATATTCCAGTCATCCGGAATATCCATCAGGCATACAGCCCGATCCGCCTTACCGTCTTTTATGATTTTCTCTGCCCTGTCAAATATCCATGTTTTCAGATGAATATCTGGTATTACAAGTACTTTCATAATTCCTCCAACAGTTCCTCAATACTCATTTCTATTCTTTCGTCTTCGTTACCTTTGAATGTACATGCAAGTGAAACAGGATCAACTCGTCCTTCTCTTGCAAAATAAGAAGGGTTGTATTTCCATAATTGCACATTCAAACAAGCGTCGAAGTCCTCATATCTTGCATCGACACTCTCCAACTGGTCAATAACTTCCTCTCCCTTGTAGATTGCACATTCCTCTATTCTAGGCGGATTCAATTCTGAAACCTGACTCAAAGCAGTTTCACCCGCACTAAGCGATTCAAATGTTGCTTCATATCGCATAATAGTAATCACTTTCTGAATAGGATTAATCAAATATGCCACTGCTTTCTCATAATACTCTTTACGTGGATGATTCCTCTTAATAGAAATCTCTGTTCCGGATTTAACCTGCTGGATGAGTCCCATTTCTTCTAATTGCGCAGTTGCTCTTGTGATGGATGTCTTAGTAAGATTCAGCTTCTTTGCGACCTCACTCTTTAACGCAGATTCCTCATCCCTCATGTATAAAAGTTCCAAAAACACCATCTGAGTTGCAGGCATCATCTTATCTGCCCTGACAAGTTGCTTATGATACACATCCTGCAATACAATTCCCATAAATGGTAAAAATACATTTCCCGGCAGATTCACAAACGGAACTCCCCTTTTTACCAGAACATTTCTCATGGATACGCTGTTTAACGCTACTTCATATGCTACCGGGCACTGCAATGCTTCCTCATACTTTGCTTTCTGCTTTTTCATTGCAGCAACACTTAGCTCCGTTTCCTTCATAACATCTATTATGGCAAAGTTAACACCATATATTTCAACCATCATAATATCACGCATAGTCATAAAAATCGGCAATGGTAATTTGTTCTTACATTCTCTTATTTTCACTTCAATGCCAAAATACTGCTCTAATTGCTTTTTCATATGGCATCTCCTTGTAACATTTTTTATGTATAATAACATATTTTGTGTTACTTTTCAATATTTTATGTTACTTTTGTAATCAGCTTGGTTTCTATGCATGCTTAGGTAAGGTATACGATTATTATTAAAAGTACAACCATATAATATGTATTGCAGTCAAATATCATAAACAAACCGACACTTAACCGACATTCAAACCGACATTTTTATGCAAGTGAAAAGAAGTCCCAGCAGGAACTCCTTTCACCACAAATCATATTCATTTTTATCGAGGACAGTCCGGTTGACAAATTCCAATCCGAAAATTTTACTTTCAGGCTATCGCAGTACTCGCACAAAATAGGGGTACAATGGGGGTACAAATCCCATTCTCATTCCTCAAAAGCCTTGATTTTAAGCCTCCTCAGACAAAAGTACAGATTCTGTCGTGGCAAATAAAGAGTACTTTTATCATATAATTTTCTCCTTGTGTTATTGAAAGATTGTGTAATTTGAACCCTCTATGTTCTCAATCACTTAATGATATATTTTGTTCCTCTGCCTTTTCCTTCAACTGCAATCACACCCTTTTTCTCCATAGCCTTCAGTAATTGTGTTGCTTTTGATTTGCCAAATGGGACATATGGTGCAATTTCACTTATTGGTTTCAGCATCGTCTTACTTAAAAATTTGTAAATCACTTTTTCGTCTTCGGTTAAATTGACATTCGTTTCAAATATCGGTAGTACAATTTTTATAGCATTTTCTGACACTTCAAATTCTGGTTTTATCAAACTCTCTGCATACAGTTGTTTGATTCGTGTAATTCCTGTTCCAAATATCTCTACTAATCCCAGTCTGTAAAATACATTTGCAAGATTTCTATTTCTTAAAATAGATAGTTTACCTGATAAATATTCTTCTGCCGTTATTCCAGCCGGCAATCCACCAGGAGACACTACTTCTATTCTATCATCAAACATAGAAACTCTGATGTGTGAATTAATATCCCATACCCTATGAATCAAAGTATTTGCAATTGCTTCTCTGAAAGCTGCTTCCGGTATTTTCTCTACCATCCTTCTGTCAGCCCCCTGTATTACTTCATATTGGTAATAATCTCTAAATACAGCAAGTGCTTTTTCATATATTTCTAAAACCGACATATGTTCAAACGTTACTCTTTTTTGAATAATACTGATATTCTCACCGAACTTAACAATATCAATTCCTGAAAAATGATTTTTATCTGCCAAAAGTCCCGCTGCATTATTATAACCATTTATATTGTCATACAGGTTCAATGTCTTTAAAGTATCTTGATTGAAAGTTTCAATGTAAATATTTTCTTTCAGTTTACACTGTAAAATTTTAAAAGATAGCTCCTGATCTTTACAAGGTAATTCTTCGAAGCTAATATTTTTTCCATCTAATACAAGCCTTGAAAATTCCAATGTATCTACCTCTATCGTTGCTGTATCATTTCGTTTGTATGCTTTTGATTTATATAAATACGGTTTTTGAAGACCACTTTTTACAGTAAGTTTTATCGTCTGGTCATTATTCTGTATTTCAAGTGTGTAGTTTGGTTGAGGTGATATACTGTCATTGATTTTATTTTCGATATCCAGACAGGCCTGTTTTACATCTGGCAATCCTTTCACATTTCCATTATCATCAACCCCAAAAAGAATTGTTCCACCATTGTAATTCGAAAAGGCACTAACTGTTTTCAAAAAAGTATTCGTAATCGTTTCCTTGAATTCTAATATTCTTGTTCCACGCATAGTAATCGTTCCCTTTCCAACCATGATGATTATATTATATGCAAAAATGCGCAAAAAATCAATCGTATTTTTTTGTGATTGATTTTTTAATTGATTTTGAGTGTAGTATTATTTTTGACCAACTGAATTATGACAACTTTTTTAATTATTCCGATTCGGTCTTCCAAGGGTATAAATAAGGTGTAAATTATTTGTTTCTATCTAGAAAATCCTACAAAATCAAGTCTTTCTCGCCATACTTTAAATGTCGCCGTGGCAGATGAAAAGTACTTTAATCATAATTTTTTGTTTCTCCTAAATTTGCCCCAGAATGCCCTGTTTTGCAAGGGTTTCCGGGGTTATGGTGATGTGCTCTGAAATTACAGATTGTGGCAAATCAGAGCAGAACCCTGCAAGTTGTTACTACCTGTTAGTAGTAAAGTTGGTAGTAAAAGATTATGCCTTACTACTAAGCATTTTTTCATTCTCCCAGACATCTCTTCTAATATTGCTTCCATCCGGGCACTGTTCTAAACACTGACCTAAAGCTTGGTAATGATCTATATAATAGCATTCTCTCGAAGCCATAAACTGAATATCTTTATAATAGTTTTCATAATTAAACATTATTTGTTCAATCACTCGTACTTCTATTCTTTTATGCTTATCATTTAGTGCCTCAATCACCTTATCATTTTGTAATAATCCTTTTCTAAGTTTAACAAAATGTGCATCATCGCCTTTCAAAAATCTTTTATAGATATTGACTGTTCTTCCTACATATGCACAATATTCCGTCTGCTGTTTATTATCAATAATGAAAATACCATATATCCCTCTATTTTTTGTACCATCTATAATTCCTCTTTCAAAAACAATCTTGTTATTTCCAAGAGTGTCTATCCATTTTAACGTAAGATTTTTATTATCCATAGAATTCCTCTTTATTTAATACTAAAATGAAAATTGTACTGTGTGCATCCCTTACGGTAATTTTATCGTGAGAATCAAGCATAATTTATAAATATCTCACCATTACAACATGTCTTTCTTTATAAAAAAAATTTGTACAGAGTTAACTTCCTTATCACGCTTTAACAAATAAGTTATACTGCGACATATTTATATTTATGATAACGCAAAATAGAGTTTTCTAAACAATCACTATCCATATGAAGTTCCCCAACCTTATCTTTATTTATTATAACTTCAATTGATGTAATTCCATCAAAATGTTGACCAATTGTTTTAGAAGGCGACAACATTATTTCAATATCACTATCATTCTCAAATTTTATATCTTCTACCCAATATTTCTTAATATGTACGCCATCACTGTCAAACTCTGCATAAAGTACAATGTCTTGTTTATTCTCGCACTCTCCCATAGCATGCCCATCAACTACCATTTTCCCTACATGGTATCTATTACAAACAGGCTCTGAGTTTTTTAACACAAAATCAACGCTCTCCATCACATCAATATATAATCCAATAAAATTTTCATAATATCCAATCAATTCACTTGTACTTTTTGACTTATATATATTACCACGATACTTAAAATCAGGAATCCGTATATCTCTTTGTCCAGAAATTACATCCGCAAATGATGAACCTCCATATAAGTCAAGTGTATGTTTTCCATAATTATATACAGAACGTATATAGCAAACAATCTCATTCTCCCATAATTTTTCTACATAGCTATTTATCTGTGGCATTTTTTCTAATTTTCTATGCATACTTCCTTCAGTAACGGCTTTCTGTTTCAGTCCTAAATTAAGTGACGCATTAATATATTGCAACAAACAATCTAGTGAATTTGAAATATGCGATACCCACTCCAATGTCAATTTGTTCAAAATTGTATGAGCATTGTAATTCCATCCCAATACCTCTACGCTATTATAAAACGGATTTTTTTCACCCTCACTAATATTCTTTTTCCCTATGTCTTCATAAAGTTTTGCAGTAATGATGGCATAGTTTAAGTATAATTGTGATGAATATAAAAACTGGCGTGCATCTAAGACACATTTTTCTCTTAAAAAATTTTCATATTCTTTTCCTTGATAGTATTTTATTTTGTCTGTATATTCTTGTTTCATTAAAATACATCCTTGTCTTAAATTTAATATAAACATTATATCGTCATTTTCACTTCTTTTCCATAGAAAAAACGCCCCAGCCTAAACCAGAGCGTTACCTATCTTCCATTTTAAATTACCTTAAACATCTTCTGTGACATCGGTTTCTCTTTCTTCTGCTCAACCTCCGCCTGTGCTTTCCTAAACTTTTCCATCCGCTTCAATTCTTCCTCTACATCATCGAATCCGATATGCGTGTACACATTCATTGTAACTGATATATCCGAATGCCCCATAAGGTACTGTAGTGTCTTTGGATTCATTCCCGATTTTGCCATATTCGAGCAATAGGTGTGTCGCAAAAAATCCAAACGTTTGGATTTTTTGCGACATTCTCTTATCACATCTATAAACATTATAGCATTTATAATCTTTCCGACAATACGAAAAAAAGCCGGAAGTCACATTGCTATTCATGACCTTCGACTTATTTTGCTTATTCTACACTGTCCTTATACCCAAATCAGCTCCTCTCTCCGGCTTATCTTTTCCCTGTTTTTCCTGAATAATTCTCTTATTGGTTTCCAAGCATTCATGAATTGATGGTTTCTTCTCTTTTCCTGCCATTGCCTTTCTTTCTTCTTTCCCTGCATTCTTAACTGCTGTATTTACTTCAACGCCAGTTCTTGGCACAGCTTCTCTGCTTTCATTTTTCTCTGCTACCTGCTGTTCTCGTCTCTCCTTCACTCCTTTTTCTTCCAGGCTGCAAAAGCTCTGCAGATACGGCAATACATGATTCTGCATATCTGTCAAATTTTCCATTGATTCATCATCAATGACCATAATTGTATACATATATGAGGAATGGATTATTAAAAATCCCACTATTCATGCCTACAGCACCATCAATTTCTGGGATGCCCTCAAGCCGTTTCTATTTAATCAATATCAATTAAGCCGTTATATTTAATCAGATTAATATTCAAGATATGCACCCTTCATAGGACTTGCTGCATGCTGGCTGAATAATCTTAACACATCTTTTTCATACTTAGGCTTTCTAGGCTTCCAGGCTGCTCTTCTTTCCTGAAGTATTCTATCAATCTCTTCCTTTGACTTACGTTCGCCCTTGACACCTACAATGTTAAGCTTTCTCTCCATTACATCTATCTCAATAAGATCGTCCTCTTCAACTAATGCTATTGGACCACCATCAACTATAATGGTATCGTAATTTAAGACACTTTAAGAGACATTTCTTAATACTTAATTAAAACTTCCCACACCAGTAAGGTGTGTTGAACCTTGAAAATTCAATATTTCAGCCAATAAAAAAAGGCATACACCGGTTCCGTTTGGTATAATGGAGTTGACTAGAAACCATTTTAACAACCCTGCACAGGTCACAGCGATTCATTCAAAAGGGATGGATGTGATTGCTATGATTACGAAAAGCAGCCGGATCAAATATTCATACTGTAGTGAACAGCTAAACATCAAAGAAATCTATTCCCGGAATAAAAAACGCCGTGGCAGATCAAAGTATCTGCTTTCTGTTGATGTTATGGTTGGAAAAGAAAATCCAATTCCAACAAAGATTGTTTGTGTAAGGAATAAAGCCAACCGGAAAGACTGGTTGGCATTTATCTGCACAGACATAACTCTTTCTGAAGAAGAGATCATCCGCATTTATGGAAAACGCTGGCAGATTGAGGTTTTCTTCAAAACCTGCAAATCCATGCTGAACCTGATTGGGGAATGCCATAGTTTATCTTATGATGCACTGACAGTTTTAGTAATTTAAAAACTTCTTATTTCTTTTGCTAAGCTAAAAGGAATAATCTCTCCCGCATTCGTCTCCTTATATGCCTTTTCTTCATGCATATAATCTACAATATCCTTCGCCTTATAATTTTTGAATTTCTCAATCACCTTATCCAAAATAGCCTTTTCGCTATCACTTAATATAGAATAATCCATTCCAACAGTGGGATAAACATGAAGCATCGTATCATAGTTATAGCTCATCTCTTCTTTAATGTTGAGATTTTCAAGATTCATCAAATTATAATGTCCTATAGGCAAAGCTCCCATTGGTTCATGTCTATATACCATACCAGTCATAGCAAATCCATTCTCAATGAATGACAGAACATCCGAATACCACAACATTTTCATCAGTTTTACCTTAAATAAGTTTGATACTTTCTCCGCAATGTAGGAAATCACCGCCTCTATCTTATCAATATTCAAAACCGTAAAACCATTTGAATCAGACAGTTCTTCAAAATTAGCATACTCACCTTCAAAAGTTTGGCGTGTCAGATATTCCTTTCCGTATGAATCAAGCTTTTCAACGATTTTTGACTTTATTTCCCTTCTCTTCAGTGAAGTAAATTTATCCGCATTCTTTTTTAAGAATTCTAATGCTTGAAGTGGATTATCCTTAATTAGACGAAGCATGGTATCATAAGCCCCATCTTGAATCGCTTTACTCTCGTAACGAGAAATAGTAGCCTCTCCCCATCCCAAAAGTTTTGCCAAATCAACCTGGGATAGCCCATAGCTTTCTCTTATCTCTACTATCTCATAAGATGTAAGCAAGCCTTTCTTAATACGGTATGCGTTTCTAGCATTTAAGAGATTCTCATTGGTCATAGTTCCCGTTTCAAATTCATTCTCATCTTCGTCCGCGTTGGCACAAAAATAAAACCTCTCCTCGTAGGTTACTTCTTCTCCCTTTAATACAATTGATGTAACACGTTTTCTTTCTTCAACTTCATGTGTCTTGCCGCATAAAGGACAATTCATATGAACCTTTCTTAATAATGTGTTGGCCTCCATTTTTCTTACCTCCTTTGCAATTCCATTATGCGTAAGGAAATGTCATTTTCTCCTTCGCGTAGTGGAATGATACGCATAATACATGTCTCTGCTGATCTCCTTTAATCTTTAACTTCACATATACAAGCTTACTATTTATATCCTTCCCAAAAACAAATAATAATGGCGGATTCAAATCGTCTTTATCTATTTTTGTCTCAGAATATTCTGCTACGGTAAGTTCTTTCAGCCGCTCTACTACATCTTCCATATCGTAATCAAGATCCAATAAAGTATATGGTGTTGAATATTTTTGATCTTGACCCTGTTTCTTTTTGCTAATCAAAGTAAGATCTGTATCTATATCAAAATCTGCATTCTCCAGTATTGACTTTAATTCATCCAGAAATGCAATGACTTCTCTCTTTTTCGATTGTGTACTAAGGAAAATATAACCACCTCCGAACTTTTCTACTATTAATTGATAGTATACTCATCAATTGATAGTTTGTCAAGCAGATTACAAGATTAACAATCCTCTCTCATCATAAACGTTTTTTAGAATTTACATAGATAATATGAGCCTCATCTTTAAAATTTTCACTGACTTCTTCGATTTTCCTGTCTATATGATAAATCGGAAGTCCATAGCCAAGTGCATCGTCTCTGGTGTTGAAGATCACATAACTCTCTGGCAGTTCATCAAAATCCTGCCCTGGATTTAATATATTCATATCTATCAGACCAATATGATATCTTGCCCATTTTGGAGATTCGTGACCTCCGACTTATTTTGCTTATTCTACACTGTCCTTACACCCAAATCAGCTCCTCTCTCCAGCTTATTACAGAAAAAAATTCACACCGTCGTCCAAGAGACTATGAAGAAAATGTCCGCACCCTCGGCTCTAACAAAACCCTCTCTATGTTTCCTAGCTGCTTTTCCCATGCATCCAGGAAGG
>ULUL01000867.1_pt1 | contig 12272 bp, 8 predicted proteins | sample 1958481 | NCBI WGS metagenome assembly ULUL01 (sample SAMEA4835759, study PRJEB28245) | human gut metagenome | biome: gut microbiome; material: fecal sample | place: Denmark | collected 2008 | reverse complement strand
TTCTCAGAACATGATTTTTATGGACAGGTTTTCGTATATTGCTGTTCCATGTGTGCTGGTCGTTTTGGCGGTTGTGCTGGCTGCATTCAAGAGAAAAAAGTAATTCTTAAACACGTTTTAGAGGAAGTTGAAGCAGATTCCCTTTCATATCAATTCGCAGGAGTGCATAAACTGATGTAGATTGAAGGTACAAGTTGGCTGAGATGCTGCAGCGGATCAAGATGAGGGGGAGGAATGCATGTTTGAACAATTATCGCTGAAAGAGATGGAAGAGCAGCTGCATACGGATCTGGAACATGGTCTTACGGAAGATGAGGCAGAGCGCAGAAGAAGGGAACAGGGGAGCAATGTTCTGGCCCAGCCGAAAAAGAAATCGGTGTTCGGTATGTTTGCAGAACAGTTGAATGATCCCTTGATTTTCATTCTTCTGGTGGCTGCGGGAATCTCCATGGCTCTGCGTGAGATGGGGGATGCGGCGATTATTCTGGTTGTAATTGTACTAAATGGCGTGGTCGGTGTGATACAGGAGGGAAAAGCTCAGAAAGCGTTGGAAGCGCTGAAGCAGATGACCAGTCCCAGAGCAATCGTGAAGCGGGCAGGAATCTATCGGGAGATTCATGCGTCAGATCTGGTCGTAGGAGATGTGGTGGCGCTGGAGACTGGGTGTCAGGTTCCGGCGGATCTTCGTCTGACAGCTTCCTTCAGCATGAAAACGGAAGAATCCGCTCTGACCGGTGAATCCCTTCCGGTGCGGAAGGATGCAGGATATGTTGCTGATAAAGAGAAGGCAATCGGTGACCGGAAAAATATGGTCTATATGTCCACAAGTATCGTCTATGGACGGGGAGAGGGAGTTGTTGCAGCGATCGGCATGGATACGGAAATCGGTAAAATTGCCGGGATGCTGAGTGAATCGCCCCAGGAGGCGACGCCTTTACAGCGAAGACTGGGGGAACTGGGAAAGGTTTTGAGTGCGTGTGCAGTAATTCTATGCGCGGCACTTTTTCTAATTGCTGTAATTCAGAAAAGAAATATTCCGGAAATGTTGATTACGGCCATATCTCTGGCAGTGGCGGCGGTTCCGGAAGGGCTGCCGGCGGTGGTTACGATTGTATTGGCACTGAGTGTTTCCAAGATGGTTAAGGTCAATACCATTGTCCGAAGGCTTCCGGCAGTTGAAACTTTGGGTTCTGTCAATGTAGTCTGCTCGGACAAGACGGGAACACTGACACAGAATAAGATGAAAGTGGTGCAGTGCTATACACAGGGGCAGTTTATTCCGGCAGAGCAATTGGACCGTACGGGTAACCGTGAATTTTTGGAAGGATTTCTGTTATGTAATGATGCCTTTGTTTCCGGCGGTGTCTCTATGGGGGATCCTACCGAAATTGCTTTGATGGAGATGAGCCGGTCTTATGGACTGGATAAGAAATTATTGGAAGAGAAGAAGCCGAGGGTAGATGAAAAGCCCTTTGATTCCAAACGGAAAATGATGACTACGGTACATAGGGAGGGGGATCGTCGGATTGCTTATACAAAAGGCTCTGCAGACGTCCTGCTGAAACACTGTACTCGTATATGGAAGAATGGTAAGATCACCGATATCAGCGGTGAGGATCGGCGGAAGATTCAAACTGCCATGGAGGAGATGAGCAGTCAGGCACTGCGTGTACTGGGGCTTGCCATGCGCCCGGAAGCGGCCTCTCCGGAAGAAAATCATCTGGTGTTTCTGGGTTTGGCAGGTATGATAGATCCGCCGCGTGAGGAAGCGGCTCAGGCGATTTCTCTATTCCGGCAGGCAGGGGTAAAGACAGTTATGATCACCGGGGATCATGTAGATACAGCATATGCCATCGCAAAACAGCTTGGAATCACCGATTCCATGAAGGCCTGCATTACCGGCGAAGAACTGGAGCGTATGCCGGATGAGAAGCTGAGGGAAAGATGTGAAGACCTGCGCGTATTTGCCAGGGTTTCCCCGCAGCACAAGGTTCGGATCGTAAAAGCTTTTCGTGCCAATGGCAATGTGGCGGCCATGACCGGGGACGGTGTCAATGATGCTCCGTCTCTGAAAGCTGCCGATATCGGAATTGCTATGGGAAAATGCGGAACAGATGTGGCAAAGAATGCTGCTGATATTATATTGACAGACGATAATTTTGCCACGATAGAACGTGCAATCGAGGAAGGACGGGGCATCTATGAAAATATCAAAAAGTCGGTGCTTTTCCTGCTGTCTTCTAATTTCGGTGAAATTATCACAATGTTTCTTGCAGTGATTGCAGGTCTTGGTTCTCCGTTGAAAGCCAGTCATATCCTGTGGGTGAATCTGATCACGGATTCTCTTCCGGCATTGGCGCTTGGAGTGGATGAAAACGACAGAAAACTTCTGATGCAGAAACCACCCCGCAGCTCCAGGGAAAGCCTGTTTGCGGGGGGAGGTCTGTTCTGTACGTTGTTCTATGGCTGCCTGATCGCAGCGGTCAGCCTGATTGCGTTTTTCAGCGTACCGTACGCCTGGCTGAACAGTCAGGGTGCGGCAGTTACCCTTGGGAACCTGCGGGCTTCTCTGGCACATGGGGAGATTCTGATCCGCGCCCAGACGTATGCCTTTACGGTACTTGGGATATCGGAATTGTTCCATGCAGTAGGGATGCGGAATATTGAAAAGTCGTTTTTCTGTAACCATCCGCTGTCCAATAAGCTGATGATTGCTGCATTTTTCCTGGGATTGGCGCTGCAGATTTCTGTGACTGAGATTCCGTATTTTAATGTTGTATTTGAGACGGTACATCTTTCTGTTGCAGAGTGGCTGAATCTGATTTTTCTTTCCTCCATGCCCCTTCTTGCCCACGAGGTGTTTTTGCTGGATCCAACCTCCTGGATTCACCCAAGAGACGGCGAATCAAAGAAATTTCAGAAAGGCAAGGAGAATCAGCAGAAGACCACTGAGCCAGGACAGATTTAGGGAGCTTCGCTTTGCCACCTGATTTCCCAGAAAGCAGCCGGAAAAGATGGCACATGCGCCCACCGTCAGAGAGAATAGTGCAGTCCATCCTGCATGAAGCGGCAGAATACCTGCTCCAAAGCCTACGGCAGCGCTGTCTAAAGACAAGGCGGTACCCAGAGAAACGGCCTCCCTCGGAGAAAGACTGCTGCTTGCGTCTGTGTCAGCTTTATTGGGATCGGCATAGACGGTCAGGATAAACCGAAATTTCAGGAAAGAAAAAGAAAGCTGAGGTGTAGTCTGTCCGTTTTTTCGAATCAGTGCTTTCAGAGAACTATCGAAGAGTTTTACGATTCCAAGTCCAAACAAAACGGCAAAGCAGAAGAGCTTTACTACTGGTTCCAGCAGAAGCGGACCGATGATACTGCCGGCGAGTAAAAAGAGAAACAGGATTCCACTGGAAATTCCGTCCAGTACGGCTGCGGATAAAAGTGGAATCCTGATTTTATTGGTACCATATGCAAAACAGGCCACAAAAGCATCTACGGAAAGCGCAGTGACCAGAATAAGAGACTCAAATAGAATTGCTCGTGACATCCATAATTACCATCGTATGATTTTTTATTATAATATGATAGGCAATAGCATTTAGTTAGTTTTTAAATGCACATACAGCGTATGATGCTAGTGAACAGGTCAGTACACTAGCCTATTTTTGCCCACAAAAGTCGGTATGACAAAAATAAAGATTGCATATCTGCCCGTAAAGGGTTATGATAGTAGTGCGATTTAGGTTATCCGATAAATCTGTTGGAATGCGGATGGAAGTGAATGAATGATTTTTTGCCCACAAAGGTGATGGAAAATCAGAAGATACGAACTAAATTGAACAAAAGAAACGTGGAAGGCTCTGCACAATTTCAGCAGACTTAAGAAGGAGACGGAAGACTGAGATGGATATCAAAAAAAGATTGAATAATGAAAAAGCGGTTTTCAGAAAAGAATACTTAGAGTTTATATGTTTGTCAGGCTTTATTTTTTTAATTACGTTTGTCTTCTTACTTAAGAGTCCTTTACATATATGGAATAGAGCCGATGCAGGAATTGATTCAAGTGTATTTCAGACAATTGCGTTAATGATGGATAATGGTTATGTACCATATAGAGACACATTTGATCATAAAGGTCCACTTATATATATTATCAATTGGATAGGAAGGCGTATATCTACATACGGTGGGGTATGGTTTCTCGAAGTGCCGACAATATTTTTTACATTTATTGCAATATATAAAATTGCAAGATTAAAGTGCGGGAAAATATGGTCATGTGGAATACTTCTGGTAACAATTGCTTTGTTATCGGACTTCTTTGACGGGGGAAATCTTGTAGAAGAGTATGCAATGCCTCTTATTGGGATCTCGCTTTTTATCTTTCTGGATTACTTGCTTAATCAAAAGGTTAATACGCGTCGGCTCATTTTTTGTGGCTTTGCCATGGGAGGAACATGTCTGCTTCGTATCAATATGATTTCAGTATGGCTTGTATTTTGTGTGGCTATTTTGGGAAAAAGTATTTTGGATAAAAATTATAAAGAACTTAGAAGATTTATCATTTTTTTCCTGATTGGTTTTTTGATAATAATTATTCCCGTGATGGTTTGGCATTTGAACAATCATGCTTTTCAAGATTTCTGGTACGATTATATTACTTTTAATCAGGCATATGTTTCGGCAGGCATGAGAGAAAGATGTATTTCTTCTTTTTTTGCATTTTTCAAAAGACCAATCATTCTTTTGGCTATCATAATTTCAGTGTTTATGTTTATGATCAGAGATAGATTTTTATATGGAATTTATACATGCTACTTGTTTGCAACATTACTGTTAATCTCTATTTCCGGTATGGAATATCCCCATTATGGGATGGTGCTTGTTCCTGCAGTTGCCTTCCCGATTGCTTCTTTGCTCGAAATTTGTATTAAGAAGGTTTTGGGAAAAATTGCCTCTTTGCTTAAAATTTACATTAAGAAGCCTCTTGGAAAAATAGTTGTTTTTATTATTGCAACATGTTTTCTTATTACTATTTTACCGAAAGGGGTAACCATTTTTGAAGCTGGAATTATCCGATATATGAACAGGGACGTTCAGCGTGAATCTGATACAGTTAAAACTATATGCTCATATATTGAAAAGTATACTTCTCCGGAAGAGAAAATTTCGGTGTTTGGAAATTGGAATATTATTTATGTACGAAGTGAAAGGATTCCGGCTACAAAATATTCGTATCAATCTCCTATAGGGATGATTGCACCATATATTCTGGAGGAGTATTGGAGAGAATTGGAAGAAGAGCCTCCTGAAATTATTGTTGTTTCGCCGGAAATGTGGAATGTGTGTGATTTCTTTTTGAACAATAATAAATATAATCTGCTGTGGGCAGAAAATGAGGACAATCCGAGTACTGGTGCCGCAGTGTATATAAATAACTCAAATTCCTGCTGTATCAGATAAAATGATGGTTCATGGACGGCGGTCGGCATAAAGACTGCATGAACTTTACACATGTGTCTGAAAACGGAGAACACATTTTTCGAGAAGATGCCCACAAAATTTATATTGTGGAAAAAGTATCGTCCCGATATAATGAAAGTGGAAAACGTTATTGATCTGCCGACAAAAGGTAGTTAAGAACTTGAGAACAGTAACGAAATATCGGATGTATTGTGGAGGTAATGGAATGAATAGAGAATATCATGTGGCAGTCTATGGGTGTGACTGCGGACAGGGAAGTAAGGAACAGCCGTTTCGGACGATTTCGCAGGCAGCAAAGCTTGCGATGCCTGGAGATACGATCATTGTCCATGAAGGAGAATATCGGGAGTGGGTAAAGCCTGCCCACGGAGGGACGAGCGATACCAACCGTATTACCTATCAGGCAGCAGAAGGTGAAAAAGTTGTGATCAAAGGTTCGGAGAGGATTCAAAACTGGGAATTGGTGGAAGGGGATATGTGGAAAGCAGTCATCCCCAATACCTTGTTTGGACATTATAATCCATATCGGGAGACGTTGGGGGGAGACTGGCTGATCTATCCGGATTCCGATGTACTGCATACAGGTGATGTCTACCTCAACGGAGTTTCTTTTTTTGAAGCATTGTCACTGGATGAAGTGAAGAATCCTGTGATGCGCACGGAAGGCTATAACCCGCCATGGACAAAGCACGCAGAAAAGATTCCCCATCCGGAACGTACCTTATATCAGTGGTATGCCCAAGTGGATGATAACAATACGACTATTTATGCAAATTTCCAGGGGGCTGATCCAAACGCGGAACTGGTGGAAATCAATGTGCGCCGAAGCTGTTTTTATCCTGCAAAAACCGGAAGAAATTATATTACGGTCCGGGGATTTGAGATGGCACAGGCAGCCTGTCCATGGACGCCCCCTACCGCAGATCAGCCGGGACTTTTGGGTGTAAATTGGAGCAAGGGCTGGATCATCGAGAATAATACGATTCATGATGCAAAATGCAGTGGAATCAGTATTGGAAAAGAAGCATCCACCGGACATAATCTCTGTACCAGAACCCATCGTAAACCAGGTTATCAGTACCAGATGGAAGCGGTATTCCGTGCCCGCAAGATCGGATGGAGCAAGGAAACCATCGGTTCCCATATCATCCGCAATAATGTGATCTATGACTGCGGACAGAACGGTATCGTGGGACATATGGGATGTGTATTCAGTCAGATTTACAAGAACCATATTTACAATATAGCCGTAAAACATGAATATTTTGGTTATGAGATAGCCGGAATCAAGCTCCATGCGGCAATTGACGTGCAGATTATGCAGAACAATATTCACGACTGCACGCTGGGAACCTGGCTGGACTGGCAGGCACAGGGAACCCGTGTCAGCAAAAATCTGTACTACAACAATGACCGCGACCTGATGGTGGAAGTAACCCATGGTCCTTATCTGGTGGATAATAATATCTTTGCATCCGATTACAATTTTGATAACATTGCCCAGGGCGGAGCTTATGTTGCAAACCTGTGCTGCGGAACCATGCGCCGTGAGGAAGTCCTTGACCGTGCCACTCCGTATCATTTTCCTCACTCTACAGAAGTTGCAGGAACTGCCGTTGTATTCAGCGCCGATGACCGCCTGTACCAGAATATCTTCCTTGGAGAAACCGAGACTTATACCGATCAATCCCAAAACGGAACCGCCGGCTACGATGGCTGTCCAACATCCATGGACGAATATGTGGAAGAAGTCACTTCTCACGGAAACGGAGATCATGAGATGTTTGCCCTTGTAAAACAACCCGTCTATATCAACGGAAACTGTTACTTAAAAGGCGCTCCTGCATTTGCAAGGGAACAGGAAAACTATAAAAGTCCGGCTGACCCACAGGTGAAAATCATAACAGAAGGAGAAGAGACCTATCTGGAATTGGATGCCGATCCCGGTCTTTTCGATCTGAATACAGAAATTATCACAACTGAAAAACTGGGTATGGTCCGCATCGTGGAAGCCGCCTACGAAGATCCCACCGGCGCACCCATCACTCTGGATACCGATTACAATAATAATCCGAGAAAAACCAGACCCACAGTTGGTCCTCTGGAAAATCTGAAAGAAGGATATAACCGCATCAAAATCTGGGGTTGAAAAAAACAAAAGGGTACCTGCAAAAAACAAGTACCCTTTGTATAGTCTGCTTAGAAGTAATCAAGAGACATAAACAGTCTGATGATTGCTATCGGATGTGAGTAATTTTTAGTTACACAGCTATCCTCCAGGTGCATAGAGGATAGCTGCTTTTTTTATAATAAACTTCAATAGAACCATGTAAATACAATGAAAAAAAGAATGAATAGAATCGTTTAGATTTATAATAGCGTAAAAAGAAGAATTGCCAGACGGAAAACAGCAGTGCCGGGTCCGCGGAGCGTACGGCTACGGGCAGGGTGCATTTGCAGGAGTTCTAAGTATCTTAACGCCTGGAGATTTTGCGTTGCGTCACAAGATAACACTGTCTGAGCGTAGCGAGTTTGTTATCTTGTGACGCGTATTTAGCAAAATTTTCAGACGTTTAGATACTCTTGAACTCCGAAACCGCACCCTGCCCGTAGCCGTACGCTCCGCGGACCCGGCACTGTTGTTTTCCGCTCTCCCGAGGGGTCACTAAGAAACCTTCGCCTTATCCAAAGCCGTCTTCACCGCCTCCAACAGCAGCATCGAAGTATATTTATTATCATCGGAATACGTAATATTCTCCGTGGACTGTGTCGTATAGATCTGGCTTGCAATATCCTCCAGTGTGGGTTCCATCAGAGGATACATGGCTGTGGTAACTTCACTCAAATTGATCAATTCAATGGAATTGATATGATCTTTATCTACTGTCACCTGTACGTCAAATGAGTTGCCATTCAATTCGATGGAAGCCGTATAGACGCCTGGAGTATAAAGAGTTTCAGTGACGGAAGCCGGAGAGGCTGCACTTGTTTCTTTGGAATCTTTACTGCCAAACATGACAAAAAGCAGAATCATGGTCACGAGGGCAAGCAGAAGAAAGATTGCGGTATAAATCACTTCTTTCATATGTAATACGACGATTTTGGTTTTTGAACTCATAGACAGTACACTCCTTTTGCATTCTCTATAAAAGATATGATGGGAAAACAAAAAATATACCAGTGATTCCCCAGCATTTCAACTTTGGAATCTATCATTTATTCTTCCGGAAAAAAGAAAAAGTTAAGATTTTTATAGAAACCTGACATGATATTTGATATCTTAAGGAACAATATTTTCTTATAATTATGATACCATGAAATGCGGAGCAATCCGTGTATCATAGGGGTCAAAATACCTTTTGACCTCAACATCATAATCATTGTAAGAGATGCTGAAATTTGGAACAGCGTAAAGAGAGGAGAAGAGAAAATGAAGATTCAAAATCCTATTTTGAAAGGTTTTAATCCGGATCCAAGTATCGTAAGAGTCGAAGATACGTATTACATAGCTACTTCCACCTTTGAATGGTGGCCGGGGGTTCAGATTCATGAGTCCAAGGATCTGGTCCATTGGAGGTTAATTACCCATCCGTTAAATGAAACCAGACTTCTGGATATGACTGGTAATCCGGATTCAGGCGGAATCTGGGCGCCGGATTTAACGTACTGGAATGGAAAATTTTATTTGATTTATACGGATGTAAAAGTAACTGACGGATCATTTAAGGATTGTATCAACTATTTGATTACTGCGGAAGATATCCGGGGCCCGTGGTCCGATCCGATTGTACTGAATACTGCGGGATTTGATGCTTCCCTCTTTCATGACGAGGATGGAAGAAAGTATCTGATTAACCAATACTGGGATCCGCGGAGCTATCATCATCCATTCTACGGAATCATGTGTACGGAATTTTCGGAAGAAGAAGGAAAACTGATCGGAGAACCCTGGGTGATCTACAAGGGAACAGAGGATAAGTTTACAGAAGGTCCTCATCTGTATCAATGGAATGGCTATTATTATCTGTTTGTTGCCCAGGGTGGAACGGTATATGCACATCAGGAGCGTGTGGCAAGGGCAAAAAAGCTGCGGGGTGAATTTGAGACCCAGCCGGGTACCCCATTCCTGACAACACTGGATGCACCGTATCATCCAATACAGAAAGCAGGTCATGGTTCCTTGATGTCAACAAAGACAGGAGAGTGGTATTTTGCCCATCTGACCGGACGTCCGCTGCATCACAGCACGGAATCTATTGTAGACCCCAGAGGCTGGTGTCCCCTTGGAAGAGAAACCGCGATCCAGAAAGTAGAGTGGGATGAGGAAGGCTGGCCTCACATCGTAGGCGGTCACAACGGACTTGCCCAGGTTGATGCGCCGAAAGATGCTTCAGAACACATCTGGGAACCCACGTGTCCGGAGAAAGATGACTTTGACAGCGCAGAGTTGAATATCAATTTCCAGAGTCTCAGAATTCCCCTTGGAGAAGATGTGGTATCTTTGAAAGACCGACCGGGTCATCTGAGATTATATGGACATCAGTCACTGGCATCTACGTTTAAACAGGCGCATATTGCCAGAAGATGGCAGTCCTTTAACTTTGATGCGGAAGTTAAGGTGGATTATGTTCCTAAGACGATTCAGCAGTTTGCAGGTCTGACCTGTTACTATAATACACAGAACTGGTCCTGTATTCAGATTACCTGGAATGAAAAGTATGGACGTGTGATCGATGTTGTCAGCACGGATCTGGGCAAAACCTTCAGCGTGTATGGAGAAAATCCGGTTCCGGTTCCAGAGGATGCAGCATACGTTTATCTGAAAGTGGAAGTGCGGGGAATCTCTTATCGGTATGTATATTCCTTTGACGGGGAAAACTGGCTTGAGGCACCGTATGTCTTTGACTCTGCGAAATTATCAGATGAATATATCAAGGCGGTGTATGATGCGGCGTTTACAGGGGCATTTGTCGGTATGATGAGTGTTGATGGACTGGGTACCAGAATCCCGGCGGATTTTGATTACTTTATCTATAAAGAGTATGAGCTGGAGAAGACAGATGGGAGATATACAGGAGTAAAATAAGGATAGAATCATCTTTGCTATCGGGTAAGAAAATTATAGATTTTGGTAACTTTATTAAATTCCGATATTAAAAACATCGTGGTATGATAAATCTATCAAAACGAAAGAAGCAAAACATAAAACGGGAGGAAATGATAATGAAAAGAAGAGCAGCGAAATTGATGGCATTGTCATTGGCAGCAACCATGAGTTTATCTATGGCAGCATGTGGAGATGGTTCTGAAGCATCATCCAAGAGTACATCTGATAACTCCACAGCAAGCACAAGCAACAAGGGAAATGAAAGCAGTGATGACGATAAAGTCATTACATACTGGAATATCGGAACCGAGGGAGCTGACAAGGAAGCTTTACAGTATGCGGTAGATGAGTTCAATAAGAATACAGAGTCAGGATATACGGTAGAGTATGTTCCTACCCAGAATGATAATTACAAAGAGAAACTTGTAATTGCCATGAGTTCCGGAGAATGCCCGGATATGTACACCAGCTGGTCCGGCGGTCCGATGAATGAGTATATCGATTCCGGTTTTGCACAGCCTCTGGATGATCTGTATGAAGAGTATGGTCTGAAGGATATCTATATGGATGCAGCGCTTGCACAGGCAACATATAATGGAAAACTGTATGCCGTACCTACCTATAACGTATCTCTGGCAGGTATCTTCTATAACAAAGAGATGTTTGAGAAGTACAATATGGAAGTTCCGACAACTGTTTCCGAACTGGAAGCAATCTGTGATAAGTTTGTTGAAGAAGGCATTACACCATTCGCACTGGCAAATGCACCAAAGTGGACAGGTTCCATGTACTTCCAGTGTCTGGCAGCAAGAAAGGGCGGTCTGAAACCGTTCCAGGATGCAGTTGCAGGAACAGGTACATTTGAAGATGAGTGCTTCCAGTACGCAGGCGAGAAGATTCAGGAGTGGGTAAACAAGAACTACTTCCCGGAAGGTGTTAACTCCTTGAGTGAGGATGACGGGCAGGCAAAACAGTTGATGTATCAGGAAACAGCAGCTATGTTGCTTTGCGGCTCCTGGTATACAGGAACCTTCTCATCCGACAGCCCGGAATTCTATGAGAAGATTGGCTGGTTCTCCTTCCCTGCAGTTGACGGATCTGATGCAGACGCATCCATCCAGATTGGTACCATCGGTGACCAGTTCGTATCCTTTAACTGTACAGGCGAAAAACTGAAAGCTGCATTCGAATGTGCAAGCTACTATTCATCCGAAGGCGCTCTGGATCTGATGGTTGAAGTTGGCAAGATTCCGCCGACAAAGAATGCAGGTGATCTGGTAACAGACGGTGTTACAAAACAGATTCTGGATGCTGCAACAGGCGCATCTTCCGTACAGCTCTGGTATGACCAGTATCTGCCGCCGGCAGTAGCACAGGCTCATCTGGATAGCTGCCAGGAACTGTTTGGTCTGACCACAACACCGGAAGAGGCAGGAAAGACCTTCCAGACGGCAATGCAGGACTATCTTGCAGAGCAGGAATAATTTAAAAAGTCATACAAAGGGGCTGCTGCTGGTGACGCAGCGGCTCCCTTTTTACCCTGATTCATAAAATATCAACAGGCGATTGCGAAACTCTTCCGGAGTGAGAGCAAATTCTAAACCGACTCCGGAAGAGTTTCGCAATCGCCTATAAAAAATCAATGCAGAAAGGAGGAGTACCAGATGAAAAAAAGCAGCTCATC
>ULUL01008262.1_pt1 | contig 12306 bp, 12 predicted proteins | sample 1958481 | NCBI WGS metagenome assembly ULUL01 (sample SAMEA4835759, study PRJEB28245) | human gut metagenome | biome: gut microbiome; material: fecal sample | place: Denmark | collected 2008 | reverse complement strand
CAACGGCCGGTGCAGCATCTGGAACATCGACCTGCCGGATGTGATCGAGCTGCGGGATCGCCTGCTTCCCGCCGGGGAGCGGGAGAAAAACCTGGCCTTTGATCTGAAAGACCCGCGCTGGATGGATGCCGTCCGCACTGATCCTGAGGATGGAGCGGTGCTGTTTGCCGCCGGGGTCTTCTACTACTTCACGACGGAAGATGTCAAATCTCTGGCCACAGGCATCGCAAAACGCTTCCCAAGAGGGCGGCTTGTCTTTGACGCGGCCGGGAAAACGGCTGTCCGGCTGATGCTGAAAACCTGGGTGAAGCAGGCGGGCATCCGGGATGTGGGTGCCTATTTTTCCGTCAAGGACGCCAAGGGGGAGCTGGAGCCCTGGTCGCAGCTTTTTTCTGTTTCCAGCCGGGGCTATATGCTGGGCTATCAATCGCTTCATGATCCGGCGGTCCGGCCCGTCCACCGGCTGCTGGCAAAGCTGGCCGACGGACCGATGCGGCTCCAGATCGTCCGGATCGACTTTGCGGAATACAGTCACGATTAGATTGGAGAAGATTATGCCCATTGAACTATGGCAAGGGCTGCTGATTCCCTTTGCGGGGACAACGCTGGGTGTGGCATGTGTCTTGTTTATAAGGAGGCGAAGATTAGTATGAAAAGATTGATTAAAGGTGGATTTTTGACATTAAGTGGTGTTATTGGAGTTATAGGAACGATGATGGTCGCAATGCAAAATCCGTCAAGTGCGTGGGAAACACCACCCGGAAGAATGGTAACAAGTATTTTGGAAAACGAGATGTTAATCCCTGCGATTTTGTTTCTTCTCCTTTTAGTTTCTGGATTATATATTCTCCTGACAGAAAACAAAGCAGATTAATAAATTTTCGTTTAATAGTAGAACCGATGGGCACAATCCTGACGGTTCTCCTGGCGGGGATTATGGTTGTAGTATTGCCCTACGCACCGAGGTTCGCAGCTGGCGCTATGCTCTATGCGGTAGTGGAGGAATTGATCCCAGAGATGTCAGTAGGAAAGCACTCCAATGTGGGAACCATTCTGTTTGCAGACGGATTTACCCTCATGATGACGCTGGATGTGGCGCTGGGTGCTTGCGTGAGTGAAGGTGAAAAAATGGGACAAGAAGAGCGGATTCAAAACGCCTACCGGGGATTGGGAGGCAAACGGACATTTTATGATGGCATGATCACCTGTTCCACCCTGTCAGGCCGGGCGGTATGCCGCCTGGTATGGGGAATGGGCCGGGCGGAAACCCGGGACTACCTTTCCGCCGCCCTTGCCGGGATACCGGAGGGGTTTTCCGGGAGTCTGCTGGAAGTCCCCGTGGGTACCGGTATCCTGACCATGCCCCTCTACCGGGAAATGCCGGAGGCGGAGATCACCTGCCTGGATTACTCGCTGGAGATGCTGGAACGGGCAAAATGCCGGGGCGAGGGACTTTCCCATGTGCGTTTTCAGCAGGGGGATGTTGGGGGGCTGCCTTTTGGGGACGGCAGTTTCGACATCGTGCTCTCGCTCAACGGCTTTCATGCGTTTCCGGACAAGGAGGCCGCCTGGCGGGAGATCTTTCGTGTACTGCGGCCCGGCGGAGTTTTCTGCGGCTGCTTCTATGTGAGGGGACAAAACCGCCGCACGGACTGGCTAATCCGCAGGCTGTATGTGCCAAAGGGCTGGTTCACCCCGCCCTTTGAGACGGCGGAGAGCCTGTGGCATCGTCTGGAGGAAATATTCGGGCCTGCAAAGGTTCGCACCGTCCAGAGCATAGCCTCTTTTGCCTGCCAGAAGGTAAAGGAGGAATACTCGTAAATGAATTGCACACAAATTCTGAATGACAGGGAGGAAAATCAAATGCAGCAAAAGCGTAATCAACAAGCAGAAATTCGTCTCGGCAGTCACGGCGAAGACTACGGAAGCTGGATGTCCAATCCCGTGTTCTATATTATTGGCGGTATACGGCTCTGGCCGTAGTTTTGGCCGTACTCTCCTTTTCGGTGTTCCACATCACAGCTCTCGGCGTTCTGTTCTCAGTTGTTACGGCGGTGCTGGCAGCCCTGCTGGTCTGGATCACATGGATCAGGCGCCAGTATGCCTTTGGCGGCGGCGGGATCATGGAACAGGTTCACCGGGTCGTTCTCTCTCATCTGGACTATGACGGTCAGGGCAGTCTCCTGGAAGTCGGCTGCGGCTCCGGGGCATTGTCGATCCGTGCGGCCCTGACCTGGCCGGAGACAAAGGTCACTGGCATGGACTACTGGGGAGCTGTTTACAATTATAGCAAGGCTCTCTGTGAGAAAAACGCCGCCAGCGAGGGCGTGGCCTCCCGGTGTGTGTTCCGGCATGGCGACGCCAATCATCTGGATTTCCCCGATGAGAGTTTTGACGCGGTCATCAGCAACTATGTCTACCACAATATCATGGGAGCCGATATGCCCAAGCTGCTGCTGGAGAGCCTGCGGGTGCTGAAAAAAGGCGGCGTCTTCGCTCTGAACGATGATATGAAGCCCAAGCTGTACGGCGATATGGATGCCTTTGCCCAAAAACTGCGGGAGATGGGCTATCAGGACGTCCGGCTCATTGATACCGCAGAAGAAGCCTTCGGCTCCCACCGCCGGGCTGCCATGATGATGCTGGGCTCTTCCCGGCTGCTTGTGGGCAGAAAGTAATTCGTCCAAACAGGAGAACTGACTATGTCAAAGTTGGGTGTTGTGGAGGACACGCTGTTTGTCCCCATGCTGGGCAGGATCTATGCCAGCGAGCACTGCCCGCAGGTTCTGTACGATGAAAAGACGCTGGAACTGAAAAAGAAACTGCCTTCCGGCCTGCTTGGGAAGAGCGGCCAGAGCCAGTATACCCTGCTGGCCTCCGCCGTCCGGTCCGCCAATATGGACCGGTACATCCGGACCTTTCTGGAGCGCAGGCCGGACGGTGTGATCGTCCAGCTGGGCAGCGGCCTGGAGACGGCCTATTCCCGCTGCGACAACGGGCATACCCGCTGGTATGCGGTGGATCTGCCCCATGTGGTGGAGTACCGGCGGGAGTTGCTGCCGGAGCCGGAGCGGGAGACCTATCTGGCCGGAGACGCCTTTGCCGGGGACTGGATCAGGCAGATCCGCGCCGATGTGCCGGATGCTCCTATTCTGGTCACCGCCGGCGGCCTGTTCCACTATTTTGAGGAAAATAAGGTTGTGGAACTTTTGCGGATGCTCACGGGGGTTGGAGAGATCGAAATCGTCTTTGACACCGTGAGCAAAAGCGGCATGGCCATGATGCGGAAAAAGTACATGAAGCAGGTGGGCCACGGGGATGCGCAGATGTTTTTCTATGTGGATTCGGCGTCGGAGTTGGCCGGAAAAATCGGCAGCGGGGTCAGGGTGCTGGCTGAGGAGCCTTATTACCGCCATATCCCCCGAACCGGATTGAAGCTGTCCACCAAGATCAGCATGGCAGTTTCGGATCGGTTTTGGATGGTCAAGATGGTCCATCTGGAAGCCGAATGATGCCTTCGCCAAAAGTTGGCCGGAGTTTTCCAGTCGGCTTTTGCACGGAGGCGGCCGTTTCCCCTTGACAAATCATCCCACGGGCTCTATCATAACGGTGTTATATATAACACCGTTACATGAGGTGCTCTTATGGAAGAGAAAACGACTGCCACACTGGAAAAAATCCAGCGGGCCGCCATGGAGGAGTTTACGGAGAAAGGCTTTCAGGGTGCCTCCCTGCGGCAGATCGTGAAGCAGGCCGGTGTCACCACCGGCGCACTATATGGCTATTTCTCCAGCAAGGAGGCGCTCTTTGCCTCCATCGTGGAGCCTCACGCCGCTGCGCTGATGGGCCGGTTCATGGAGGCACAGACCGCCTTTGCCGAGATGCCCGAGCAGGAGCAGCCGGAACACATGGGACTGGAGTCCAGCCAGTGCGTCCATTGGATGGTGGACTACATCTGCGACCACCGGGAGCCCGTGAAGCTGCTGCTGTGCAAGGCCGAGGGCACCAGCTATGAGCATTTCGTCCACAATATGGTGGAGGTCGAAGTGGAATACACCCTCCAATACCTGGAGGTTCTGCACCGTCTGGGGCATGAGTCCCCCAGTTGGATGCCCAGCTGTGCCACATCATCGCCAGCGGGATGTTCAATGGCATCTTTGAGATCGTCGTCCACGACATGCCCAAGGAGCAGGCCATGCACTATGTGGATCAGCTGCGGGATTTCTACACTGCCGGGTGGCTGAAGCTGATCGGGCAGTAACATACCGCCAATCTTTTTTGGAAGATCGGGGCTTCGCCCCTTTCTTTTTACGCAATCAGTTAGTTAATGCTAACCTTAAAAGGAGGAGTATTTGTGAAGCAAAAGAAGCAAAACGCGCTGTCTGTCCTGCTGGAATACGCAGGCAGCCATCGGCGGCTTACCCTTCTGGGGCTGGGACTGTCGGCGGTGTCCATGGTGTGCAGCATGATCCCGTACCTCTGCATCTGGCTGGCAGCACGGGATCTGATTGCCGTGGCGCCGGACTGGACGCAGGCCCGGAGCGTGACGGACTACGGTTGGATCGCCTTCGCTTTTGCGGTGGGCGGTATCCTCATCTACTTTCTGGGCCTGATGTGTACCCATTTGGCCGCATTCCGCACAGCGGCCAACATCCGCAAGCAGGGCATGGCTCATGTGATGCAGGCGCCTCTGGGCTACTTTGACGCCAACGCTTCCGGGCTGATTCGCAGCCGGCTGGATGCGGCCGCCGCCGATACCGAGACGCTGCTGGCCCACAATCTGGCGGACATCGTGGGCACAGTCACATTGTTTATCGCCATGCTGGTGCTGATGTTTGTGTTTGACTGGCGCATGGGCGCGGCCTGCCTGCTGGCGGCGGTGATCTCCATCCTCGCCATGTGCAGCATGATGGGCGGCAAGAATGCCGCACTGATGGCAGAATACCAGGCGGCTCAGGACCGCATGACCAAATCCGGCACGGAGTATGTGCGGGGCATTCCGGTGGTCAAGATCTTTCAGCAGACCGTGTACTCCTTCAAGGCCTTTCAGCAGGCCATCGAGGACTACAGCGCCAAGGCGGAGCACTATCAGGGCGATGTGTGCCGCGTGCCCCAGTCCGTCAACCTGACCTTCACCGAGGGCGCTTTTCTGTTCCTGGTGCCGGTGGTGCTGTTCCTGGCTCCCGGCGCGCTGGCCTCCGGCGATTTTGCGGGATTTGTGACGAACTTTGCTTTTTACGCCGTGTTCTCCGCCATCCTGTCCACCGCCCTGGCCAGGATCATGTTCGCGGCCTCCGGCATGATGCTGGCCGGCACCGCTCTGGGCCGCATCCAGCCGGTCATGGACGCACCGACACTGGCGGTACCGGAGCATCCCCGGAAGCCCAAGGACAATCGGGTGGTCTTCCGGGATGTGAGTTTTACCTACGACGGTGGGCAGTCCCCCGCCCTGTCCCATGTCTCCTTTACCGCCGAGCCGGGAGAGACGGTGGCGCTGGTAGGGCCTTCGGGCGGCGGCAAGACTACTGCCGCCAGCCTGATCCCCCGGTTCTGGGATGCGGACACCGGCACTGTCGAAGTGGGTGGCGTGGATGTACGCCAGATCGATCCCCATGTGCTGATGGATCAGGTGGCTTTTGTGTTTCAAAACAACCGGCTGTTCAAGGCCAGTATTCTGGAAAATGTCCGGGCTGCCCGCCCCGACGCCAGCCGGGAGCAGGTGCTGGCCGCCCTGGAGGCCGCCCAGTGCGGCGACATTCTGGAAAAGCTGCCCCAGGGGCTGGACACCGTGATCGGCACCGAGGGGACCTATCTTTCCGGCGGCGAGGCCCAGCGCATCGCCCTGGCCCGGGCTATTCTGAAGGACGCGCCCATTGTGGTGCTGGACGAGGCCACGGCCTTTGCCGACCCGGAAAATGAGGCCCTGATCCAGAGAGCCTTCGCACGGCTGACGAAGGGCCGCACCGTCATCATGATCGCCCACCGGCTCTCCACGGTGGTGGGCGCGGACAAGATCCTGGTGCTGGAGGGCGGCCGGGTGACGGAGCAGGGCACCCATGAGGAGCTGATCGCGGCAGGCGGATTGTATACTCGGATGTGGGCCGACTACAATCGGGCGATCCAGTGGAAAATGGAAAGCGGCAAGGAGGGGAAATAAATGTTCGGAGCAAACTTTCAACGGAAATATGCCCTGACGGATCAGGGTGTACAGAACACCAAAAAGGGAACCTTCTGGACGGTAATCGTCAATCTGGTAGTCATGGGCGGGGTCAGCATTTTGTACCTTGTGATGTCCGGCCTGATGGAAACTTTGGCCGGCGGTGTCCTGCCTGCGGCTTTGCCGGTGCTGGCTGGCCTCGTGATATTTGCACTTCTTTCCTTTCTCACGCATCTCCAGCAGTACAAGGCCACCTACGGCCTGGTGTACGGTGAGGTCAAGGCCACCCGCCTGCGTCTGGCGGAGCGGCTTCGCAAGCTGCCTCTCGGCTTTTTCGGCAAGCGGGATCTGGCCGACCTGACGGAGACCCTGATGGGCGATGTCAACCGCATGGAGCATGTCTGGAGCCATGTGCTGGGCTACTTGTACGGCTCCTATATATCCACCGCCGTGATCGCGGTGTGCCTGCTCTGGTATGACTGGCGGCTGGCCCTTGCCTGCCTCTGGGGGGTGCCGGTGGCCTTCGGCCTGCTGTTTGGGAGCCGGAAGCTCACTGAGCGTCAGGCGGAGCGGACCAAGCGCGCCGCTGTGCGGGTCTCGGACGGGATGCAGGAGGCGCTGGAAAATGTGCGGGAGATCCGTGCCACCAATCAGGAGGAGCGTTACCTTGCCGGGCTGTACCGGAAGATCGACGAGCATGAACAGATCATGATCCGCGGCGAACTGGTCACCGGCCTGTTTGTCAACGGGGCCAGCGTCATCATGCGGCTGGGTGTGGCCACCACGATCCTTGTGGGCGCGGGGCTGATTTTGTCCGGACAGATCGACTTCATGCTGCTGTTTCTGTTCCTGATGGTCATCACCCGGATCTATGCGCCCTTCGATCAGAGCCTGGCACTGATCGCCGAGCTGTTTGTCTCCCAGGTGTCGGCAGACCGGATGAACGCTCTGTTCGACACGCCCATCGCCGAAGGGGCGGAAACCTTCCGGCCCAAGGGACACGACATTGTCTTTGACCATGTGGAGTTCGCCTATGATAAAGAGGCCGTCCTGCATGATGTCAGCTTTACCGCCAAAGAAGGCGAGATCACTGCGCTGGTGGGGCCCTCCGGCTCCGGCAAAAGCACCTGCGCCCGGCTGGCCGCCCGCCTGTGGGATATCACCGGGGGTACTATTAAAGTGGGCGGGGTGGATATCGCCACGGTGGACCCGGAGGTGCTGCTGACCGATTACTCCATGGTTTTTCAGGATGTGGTGCTGTTTGACGACACGGTGATGGAGAATATCCGCCTGGGCAGGCGGGGTGCCTCCGACGCGGAGGTGATGGCTGCGGCCAGGGCCGCCAACTGCGAGGAGTTTGTCAGTAAACTGCCACAGGGCTATCAGACGCCCATCGGAGAAAACGGCGCCAAGCTTTCCGGCGGCGAGCGGCAGCGCATCTCCATCGCCCGAGCGCTGCTCAAGAACGCGCCCATCGTGTTGCTGGATGAGGCCACCGCCTCTCTGGATGTGGAAAATGAGACCAAGGTGCAGGGGGCGCTTTCTCGGCTGCTGGCAGGCAAAACGGTGCTGGTCATCGCCCACCGGATGCGCACCGTGGCAGGGGCGGATCACATCGTGGTGCTGAAGGACGGAAAGGTGGCGCAGCAAGGCTCTCCGCAGGAGCTGATGGCGGAGAGCGGCCTGTTCCGGCACATGGTGGAGCTTCAGAACCAGAGCGCCCGGTGGCAGTTGGGATGATTGACTTATCCGCTTGAGGAGGTACCCAATGGAAATTGTTTTTATCGGGTTGGCCCTGTCTGTGTGCTGCTTTGGCATCTGGCGGTATGGTAAAACCCTGCGGCGGGGCGGGTGCTGCGGTTCCGGTGCAGTGAGTCCAGTCAAACGCCGCGTTGCGGATCGGGATGAAACGCACTACCCCTATACCGCAGTGTTGACCATAGATGGTATGACCTGCGGCCACTGTGCCGTTCGTGTAGAAAACGCCCTAAATGAACTGAATGGCGTATGGGCAAAGGTGGATCTGGGGGGAAAGACCGCTCTCGTGAGAATGGTGCAGCCATTGCCGGAGGCCGTACTGCGGCAGGCAATCCGTGGAGCCGGATATACACTTTTACATATCAACTGGAAAGATCCTCTCAAAGTCATAAGCCCAGCGGAGAAAAAGTAGCTCGATGGAGCAGAAATGTTCTGTTGGATATGGTATGGTATATTTGATGGTTAGCTTTAGCTAACCAAAAAGAGGGGGACGCAATGCATTACAATGCCGATCCGGATTTTGTCATGCACTACTGCATCCAGGAGACGGCACTCTCCCCACTGGTGCGCCGCATGACCTTTTCAACCGAACACGGGGAAGGAGTGATGTGCCTGCTGGAGCTGTGGACAGGGGTACAGGTGTGGACTATCGATTTCCATGTGCCTCAGCTGCCCATTCGGCCCACCGGGGACTACCACTATTTGAAGCTCAATTTCTGCACCGGCGGCCGGTGTGAAGTGCCGCTGCCGGCGGGGTACATTTATATCGACCAGGGAACGCTGAGCGTCGATGTCAATCCGCCGGTGGGCGTCATGCTCTGCCCCGGTGGATGCTACCAGGGCTTGGAGCTGGCGGTGGATTTAGAGATGTGCGGAGGGAATGTCGCTCTTTTGGACTACGGGATTGACCTGGGCGCGGCGCCGGCCAGGCTGGCGAATCGGAGCGGCAGTTTTCTCTCCAAAGTGTCTGCGTCCTGGGAACAGAGAGCCAGACAGCTCATGGTCCACATCGATCAGGCAGACCTGGATCTTGCCGCTTATCGTTTTCTGACATTGGAACTGCTGCGGCTTCTTGATACCGGGAAAGAGACGTCCGGCCAACTGGCTCCGATTCTCCTGACCCGCGGGCAAAGAGCTGCAGCTCTGAAGGCATCGGAGGCAATGTCGGAGGATCTGCGCTGTCAGATCGGCCTGCCGCAGCTGGCGGAACTGGCAGGGGTCAGCCCCGCATCCCTGAAAAAGTATTTTTCTCAGGTTTACGGCGTACCCATCTCCGTCTATCTCCGAACCATGCGGATGGCGCGGGCAAAGGAGCTGCTGAGCAGCACGGCTCTGCGGATCTCCGATATCGCCGATGCAGTGGGATATGAGAACCAAGGAAAATTCGGTGCCGCCTTCCGGCGGGAGACCGGCGTGACTCCTTTGGAATACCGTCGGTTGTACCGGATTGATAAAAAGCCATGAGGGAGGAAACTATGAAGAAATTATCTGAAGCAAAAAACGGAGAAACCGGCGTGATCAGCGCGATCCGCGGTGATACCCGGTTTCTGAGCCGGGTCACATCCATCGGACTCACCATCGGGTGCCCGGTAACCGTGCTGCAAAATGAAAAAAAGCGTCCCATTCTGCTTTTCAGCCGGGACTCCATGATCGCCCTGGATCGGGGCGAATGCGATAACATCCAGATGGGAGGGGATAAAACATGAGTACGGTACAGACCAAAGAGGCGGTTATTGCCCTGCTGGGGCAGCCCAACTCGGGCAAATCCACGCTGTTCAACGGCCTGACCGGCCTGCGGCAGCACGTGGGCAACTGGCCCGGCAAGACGGTGGAACAGAAGGAGGGGTATTTCACCCGTGGCGGCGTGAAATACACGGTAGCAGACCTGCCGGGTACCTACAGCCTCTCCGCCAATTCCGACGAGGAGATCATCACCCGGGACTACATCGCCGGAGGCAAGGCCGATGTGGTGGTGATCCTGGCCGACGCCTCTCAGCTGGAGCGGAGCCTTTTCATGCTGGCGGACTTTGCCGGCATCCAAACCCCCGCCGTTTTGCTCCTCAATCTCATGGACGTGGCCAAAGAACAGGGCAAGATCGTGGACGCCCAGGTACTGGAGAAAAAGCTGGGCATCCCGGTGGTGCCGTTCTCCGCCACGGATGTCAAGCACTATGACGGCTTCTACACCGCGCTGGACCGCGCCCTGTCTGAGCGCAAAACGCTGCGCACGGACGCTCTGGCGGAGCGGTATCGGAAGCTGGAGGGCTTTACCCAACTGGAGGCCATGATGCCCACCCAGGGTATGGGGGATTATGCTCCGCTGTGGCTGGCCGCCAAGGTGATGGAGGGCGATGCTCCTGTGACCGCCCGTGTGGAGGAACTGCTGGCGAAGGAGGACCGGGCAAAATTTCAGCAGCTTGCCTGCGCCGTAAAAGATGGAGCATTACATACCGGCCAGTGCAAATTTGACTGGATCGACAGTCTGCTGGACCGCGCCGTGTCCGGAAAGAAGCGGTTCGAGGGACTGAGTAAATTTGACCGGCTGGCCACCAGCAAGCGTTGGGGCAAGCCTCTGGCAGTTGCCATCATCCTGCTGGGGCTGATCGCCTCCTTTATTCCGGCAGCTCCCTTTATGATCGTAGGCGGTATGCTCCCCTCCCTGCTGACGCCGGGGCTCACGGCGGGACTCACCGCCATCGGCGCACCGCAGTTCGTCATCGGTCTCATCTGTGATGTGGGCGTCAATGCGCTGTATTTTGCCATCTCCATGATCGGCTTTGTCTTTGGCATCACGCTGGTGTTCGGCTTTATCGAAGAGATCGGCTATATGGCCCGCATCTCCTATGTGTTTGACAACACAATGGCAAAGCTGGGCTTACAGGGCAAGGCCATCATGCCCTTTCTGGTCAGCTTCGGTTGCACCATCGGTGGCGCTGCCGGCACCAGGGTTATCGACAACTGGGGCCAGCGCATCCTGACCATCGCTTTGGCCTGGGCGGTTCCCTGCGCCGCCACCTGGGCCATCGTCCCCATGATCTCCAGCGTGTTCTTCGGCGTATGGGCGCCCCTTGTGATCGTAGGCATCTTCCTCGTGGCGTTGCTCCACATGTGGCTCACCTCCAAGGTGTTCGGCCGCCAGCTGGTGAAAGAGGAGGATCGCACCGGCATCATCATGGAACTGCCGCCCTATCACCGTCCCAAGTGGGGCAGCCTGCTGCGTTATGTCTTTGGGCGGACGAAGGATGTGCTGATCCGTGCGCTGAAGGTGATCCTGCTGATCTCCCTCATTTTCTGGCTGCTCTCCTACTCCAGCGACGGAGATGTGACAGCCAGCGTTATTTACAAAATTGGCGCGGCCATCGAGCCTGTGACCCGTATTTTCGGCCTGAGCTGGCAGACCTTCCTGGCCTTCATTTCCTCTGCAGTGAGCAAGGAGGCCGCGCTGGGTGTTCTCAGCTCTCTGTGCGCCGGCACCGGTACCATCTTTGCCTCCACAGTGGGCGCAGCGGGACAGGCGGCCAATCTGGGAGAGATCCTGGTTGCCAACATTTCTCCCGCAGAGGCGCTGGCCTTCATCTTCGCCGTCACCTTCAATATCCCTTGTGTGGTGGCGGTGGCCTCTACCTACAATGAGACCCATTCGGCCAAGTGGACGGTGCGGATCGCCATTTACTACATCTGTGTGGCTCTGCTCATGTCCTTTGTGGTCTATCATGTGGCCGCACTGTTCCTGTAAGCGAGGCGTAGCTATGACTAAATTGCTGGAGCTGCTCGCGGAAGGTAGAGCTTACTCAGTGGAGGATCTGGCTGATGCTCTGGATGCCACGCCGCAGGATGTCAAACGGCAGATGGAATTTCTGGAGCGAACCGGATATCTGCGCCGCATCTGCGCCTGCGGCCACGACTGCAAGGGCTGCTCTGCCCATTGCGGTGGACTCGCCGGAAATATGCCGGTCATGTGGGAGGTCACAACGCCCCAAACCTGAAATTCAAGAGGAAGCTGAGGTGAACCATGGGACTTCATGCGTCCGGGGAGGACTATCTGGAGGCCATCCTTGTCCTCCAAAAGAAAAAGGGCATGGTGAGGTCTGCGGATGTGGCCCGACACTTGGAGGTGTCCAAACCCAGTGTGTGCCATGCGGTGGCTACACTGAAAAAGGGCGGTTTCCTGCTCATGGATGGAGATCACTTCCTGCACCTGACGGATCTCGGCCGTGAGGTTGCCGAGGATACCTACGAAAAGCATCGCTTTTTTACAGAGATGCTTGTGGCAGCTGGCGTCGATCCTGTTACTGCCGAGCGGGATGCCTGCCGGATTGAGCATGTAATCAGCAAGGAAACCTTTGAGCGACTGAAAGCAGCTCGTAAACTGAGTGAGAAAGCGGTGATAT
>ULUL01016863.1_pt1 | contig 12344 bp, 5 predicted proteins | sample 1958481 | NCBI WGS metagenome assembly ULUL01 (sample SAMEA4835759, study PRJEB28245) | human gut metagenome | biome: gut microbiome; material: fecal sample | place: Denmark | collected 2008 | reverse complement strand
TAGGGGTTAATAAATGGCTTAGACACAAGGATTATAGCATAAAGTACAAAAATTTCAAAATATACTTTATTTCAGAATGTGCTTTATTTCGAAACAGAATAAAGTACATTTTTTATTGTCCGGATGGTGTGATTTCCTCAATTACTTTGACAGTTCCGTGCATTTCGAGCTGCCCTTTGTGAATACCGCAGCCAATAAGGATATCTACTCGGAGAGAATTGTCATTCCCCTGAAGGGCGACAACCACGACAGTATTCGCAAGGAGTATTCCAAGATGCTGCGCGACCAGCTTGCCATGGACGATAACGGCCTGATCAAGACGAAATATCTGACCTTTGGCGTGGATGCAGATTCCATGAAAAGGAGCTCTGCACCTATCTCCGTACCGACAGTCGTTTCCTGACGGATGACATGGAGGCTATCATGAGCTGTTGACCTACCAGGAAGATTGTCCGGCCTTTTTGACATCGAAAATACGAAAACCGAGCCACAGAAGGAACGACAGCAGGAGGAAAAATAAGCGCCGTCAGGTGCGTCGCCGAAGATGAAATCTTCGATCATAGAGGCTTGGAGAAAACTCCCACCAAGCAGAAACATAAAATTCCGCCTACGGGCGGGATTTTTGTTTTGGACCTTTTCTGATCAGGAAGGCATTGCCAGCAAAAGAATGAGATGCGCAAAATATTGAGCAGCAGGGACGGATATATGCGTTGAATTTCCGCAAAGTTGGGAGTATAATATATTCCAAAATATTGTAAATAGATGATGCCTTGATTGAGGGATTGTCACAGAATCAGGATTTCTTCTCGATGCTTCTGTCTAACGATGAAATGAAGCGACAGGTGCTTGGTATTTTCTTGGATGAGATATATAAGAGTCTGCGTAATGCGAAATAGAGATGATGATTTTATACGCCACAGCATGAATTATTTTTTGGGAGTGGGGGTAAAGACATATGGCTTCTTTAACTCATGTTTGTATGTGGAGAGGAAAAGGATGGAAAAGAATAACAGCAGAGGAAGCTGCACGTCTTCATACGGGGGGGACCGTTTCAGCGAATAGTGGATTGTTCATGTGTGAGCTTTGCGGACAATATGTGTTGCTCACAGATAGCGCGGTTCAGGTAAGGCATTTTAGGCATAGTTCTTCAGAGAAAAGCAAGAATTGCCCAGAACGTACCTTTGGAACAGGAGTGACATACGGATATTCGCAAGGAGAGCACGAACTTCCTATACGAATTAAAAATATTACAAACAGAAGTTTTGAATTGGAAATGGGATTTATCCAGGTCCCGCGGAATTTGCTTACCCCTCAGTTGAGAATCAGGATTAAGCCGAATGGATATACGTCTAAAAGTTTTACCTACATAAAAGAACGTTTGAATTCTGAAGGAATTACATATTTGGCTATAGGTAATGTCCCAAGTGAACGCTATAATATCGAAATTACTGGAGCCTCAGAATCAATTTGTCAATTTTGGCCAAAGACCGTACAGGGTATTGATTCCATAGGAACTATATTTGATGCTTCTACAGGCAAAAAATTAGTCTATGATGCAGATGTCGCTGTCGGAAAAAAATATTATTTGCTGCGGAGAGGGACGCTGTATAGCAGGAATGGTTCCCATGTAACTTACAAAGAAATAGCGTGTCAGACTGTGTCATGGGAAACTTGGTATGTTTACGAGGTAACAGCAAATGATTATGATGAAGTGTCTGCCAGATTCTTTCTTGATTATCACTGCCGTTTGACGGAACAACCAATTTCAATTCAGCCGGTATGGCCTGTATATGTAGAAAACCCTTATATCATAAAGCACAACCAAAATAACATCGTGATGCATTTAATGGGCAATGCCCCAACAATGCAGGTGTTTCCATATGCACTCGTAAGAAAATATCCATGTACGAATGGTTTGGTTATTGAGATTAATTGTAATAATCGTCAGCAATTGATTTCGGCAGGCCGCACAAAAGCACTTCAATATACGTATTTTTGGAAGGAACCATTAAGCCAGACAACCGAAAAGCCTGTGGCTACAGTCACGGATATAAAGGATACACTTATTGAAAGCGGTAAGAAACATGAGCTTCCTGAACGTAGGGTCTTGCGGATTACCATACCGTATGATGGGATACTTACGATTAAGCAGGATGGTTTCACTTTGGAAAAACGCAAATTATTTGCAAATACAGCTATAGAAGTTGACAGCATAGTATGGAATACAGAACTTGTGATTTGTATTGGGCTGGATGTGGTCTGGAGAGCCCTTTTTTGCAAGGAGAAGAAACAACAGAATTCCGCGGATGATGCTGTAATATTGCGTAGATTGGAATCCTATGGTGGGAGACAGATATCAATACCACATACAATGGGGAGTTTGACTTCAAGGCTTTCAAATTATCCAATGATAAGGCAATGGCTATACAAGAGCATCAGATCTGGACTTATGAGCGAACGTGCCTATCGGGATTTACAGGGGTTCGTTAAGTCAATCGAATTAAACGACCAAAGCAAGTGAGGGAGGTAGCATATGAATTACATTTCACTTCTAACTCAGGATGAGATTGAGACTATCTGCAATCAAATATCCGGGAAAAGATTTAAAGCTCTGTTTCAGAAGAAATCAAAGGAGTTTTCAAAGATTAAGCCTGGTTTCCGACCAAATGGAATTTCAGAAAAAGATGCTGTCTCACTTGGAATCAAATATATAGATAAACCATTCATATCTTCTTTTGTAAACACTGTTGTTGAAAAATGGCTGGAAGAGATAGATGAATTTTATGCTAACCTGATCTTGAATGGCCGAGGTGAAGATGAATCAATGGCGGAAACCCTTTTGGAGTCCTATTTCTCCGAGAATATCGATCTGTATTTTAAACTGACAGAAAGAGATGCTGATGAAGTTTATATAGCTAAGATAAGAGAAACTATGGCGGATATAGCAACTCAGGCTGATGAAAATAAGCAGGAAGAGCAGGCTCTTTGGCCAGATGCCACTTATGAAGCCGAGGATTTTCGTGAACAACTGAAAAAAAGCACAGAACAGCTAAACATCTATAAAGATCAGGTACAATCTTTAAAAGATGAAAAGGCTTCTATGGAACAAGATCTTGCGGATGCACAAGCAAGGATACAAAAACTACAACAGGACAAGCAAGAAATGGAGGCAGAGCTTACAAGCTTCAGAGCTCGAATCCAATATGATGATATCGAGGAAGTGCCGACTGCTATAGAATATCAAGACTTCGATTATACTTCTCTTTGCGAGGTTTCGGCACCAGATTATATGGGACAGGTCTGGCTAAATCGATTGGCAGATATTAGAAAAAATGGAAGCATAGAAGTTTTTTACGAAGATGAAAACATACCCAAATATTTTGGCAATCGTTCAAGAATCTTTTTTAAGGATGGACCTAACGAGGCTGGAACAATCGGTGTTTGGAATTGGAAATCCATGCCAAACAACAACGACCCTTCACGTGATTATGTCACTTCGGAGTTCAATTCTGTTGTAGAGCCAATAGAAATTATTGTTGTACAAGAATGTAAAACTGATATAGAGCTAATAGAAAAAATAAAGGCTGGAATGGATGTTGAAATAACTTCACGTCGGGTTATATTTGCAGCGTACTTGTCTAAAGCACAGTATGTTGGCATTCTTTGTCGTTATTCAGATTTAGAACAGGCCGGAAAACTTACAAGATTAAATAAAAAAGTAATTTCATTGCCCAAATATGATATTAGCGGAAGGGATGTTACACATCTTTCCAACGGAAAAACATACTATAGGTCTATTAGTATTGGCATTCCATCTGAAGTTGTCAACGTAAAAGATCCGATGGATATTGTTAAAACTGTTATTTTGGCAAGAAATTCGTGGCAGTTATTAAAACAACAAGGCAAAACTCGCGGTGAGTGGAAAAATATACGTGATTTTCTTGATGGGCTGGACACAACACCTATTATTGATGACATTATTGCTTCGGCAAATTGTTCCCATTCTGAAGCAACAAAAATGTTGAATGACTTTATTGAGTATGCTCAAAATTATATTGATGGGACATCGATAGAAGATCAAATTCTTTCTGCGGTGATAGTTTCAAACTCAGAATTGATGAACCGTTGTAAGTCTCTTATTAGGGATGAGTGGATTGTCGAAAATCAAGAATCAGTCGATGCTGCTAATAATGTATTAGCTGGATTGAAACGGGACATTGAACAAGCAAAGCAACAACAAGAGAAGGACTATTCTGAGGCACAAGAAAAACTTGCTTCTATACGACAGGAGCACGAGGCATTGGTCTCTACACTACAAACTATCGATGCTGATATTTCTGCAAAGGAACAACTGGCTATTGATGTTGAAGCTGCTGTTAAACAAAAAATTAGCCATGCGCAGAACAATGCAGCAGATTTTATTGCAAACTTTGCTTTTGTACCTCAAATGGCAATTGCAGCATCGGAACCATCTGCGGTGTCAAATTTGATGGCGATGAAAACATCAGCGGAAGAATGTATGTGTTATGTTCAGGGTTCAGAACTAAAGCCGGATAATCTTGAAATTGTAGCTACATGGAAAGAAATGTTAGATGCTATTGCTAGTGAACTTATCGAGGCTGGTGTTGCATCAAGTTTTTCTCTTCCATTTGCAACTTATATGTACGCAGCGTACGTAAATAAAAGTCCACTTTTAATGGTGGGTCCGAATGCTAATGCTATCGTTGATGCATTTTCGGGTGCTATATCTGGGAAGATGTCTGGAATACTGGATTGTACAGGAAATTATAATGCACATAGTGTTAAAGCATGTTATTCCAGTGAGGATCGTGTTGTTAGGATTGTTAATCCATTTAGCTCGGATTGGATTGTTCGGATTCCTGACATCGTAAGCAATAGGGATAAATTTTTTGTTGCTGTACATCCATATGCTGAAGATATCCAAATTGAGCCCAAGAGCTTATATGGCTATGTGCTTCCAATTTTCACAGAATTATTTGTAGAAAAGTCTCCAACAGGGATTATATTTGGTGGTCAGTGCACTGAAAATTATGAAGATTTCCCTCCTGTTAAGGCGTCAAAAAGTCATAATAAGTTATTCGCAGAGATGCACGTATCATTGTTGGCAAAGACTAAAATGCAAGTACTGCTCAATAACATGCATACTATGTTGAACGATCAAAATCTTGATTATGACGTTGTGTTTGCTCTTTTACCATATGCTTATGCCACAATGCAGACATCATTGATTTTGAATGCAATTCAAGACGGAGAGAAAAAGAGGATTGCAGTATCAAGAAACCTGCTTGAATTGCTCAATGGTCTGTATGGAGAAAACGAATGAACAAATATAATGGTCTCCTGAACCTTGCTTCTACTGAATTTCAGATTACACGAGGTAAATCAGAAGATGTGAATCAATGGAAAATACGTATAATTTATAGTATACTTGGCAAAATGGCATTGGCATCACTGTATGATGTGCCGGAAGGCGAAGAGTCATCGGTGATTCATATGAAGCGTAGGATTGAACAGCTAGCAGCTAATTACAAGGATATGTATCCAGAAGTTGGAATGCTGATGCCGTTAGATTATGAAGAACTTTCAGATGAAATTTACAGAATTTATCTAAATACCGGAATTATCTATCATAAACCAAACCGTATTGTTATGGCAGCTCAAACGGATACCTGCTTAAACGGGATTAGATTTACTCGCGGCTATGAAATTGATACTAAGCAGATGATGAGCGGACTTGGAACATACATCAAAGCTGAGACAACTATAACTACGGGTTCTTTTTTAGATATGTATCAATTGAATCAACAGACACTCGCTGAGTACTGGACGCTGTGCGTCAAATGTGCAAAGTGGCAGACTTTTTATTCAGAATTCTCTATTGAATATTTGCGTATGGTTCCGCCATTTACGCGTGGATACTGGATTGATAAACCAGATAACAGTGGCGTGGTATCACTATTGCGAACAGGATTTAAAGGTTCACAGTTATACTATCTTTATAAAGTGGAAAATGGGAAATTGAGGGTTAGTCAGCTTCCACAATGGCAAGTTGAGAACTATGCTTATCGTTCTTTATCGAATGCTTGTTTGCTTCAGAAGGGCGTTTTGCCACCAACAAAATATCGCTATGATGGGAATCTGGTGTATTTTGACTTTGGATATCTGCCGCCTCCAGCAGAATTATATTTATGGAAGCTATATACATGGCCAACATCTATAGCATCATTACCAAAAGACTTCAGCAGAATTTGTATGCGGTCGGTATTTGATGAAATAAAATCCGTGATGCAGCAACAAGGCTATAAATTTATAGAGGAATGATATTATGTCTAATGGAGCTAATTCGGTGCACACACAATTGCGCACAGAACTCGAAGATTATATAAAATCACAATATTTTGGTAAATCACCTATATTACTGTCTGCTGTGAGTGCTCAACTTGATGATGAGGGAGTGCTGTACCAAAAACCTTACATAGAGTCATCACCGGCATATAAAAACGAAAATAATGGTATTCAAAATTCTAAAATTCCTGATTGGCTGAAAGACTATTTTTCTAAACTTTCTAATGCAGGGATTGGTGTCTATCCAGCACCCTTTTTGCACCAGATCAAGGCATTGGAGGCTGCTACAGCAGGGCAGGATCTATTTGTCGCAACAGGCACAGGTTCTGGTAAAACGGAGTGCTTTATGTGGCCGCTTATGGCAAAATTGGCTACGGAGGCCAAATTGTCAAAAGATACATGGAACATGCGTGGTGTTCGAACAATCATTATGTATCCAATGAATGCGCTGGTGTCCGATCAGGTTGGCCGATTACGGCGTTTGATTGGTGATCCGGAAAATAGATTTGTCAATGTCTTTCGGGAAACGTGTGGCAAGAATGTAAGAAGACCTCAGTTCGGAATGTATACCGGACGTACGCCTTATCCTGGACCAGAGCCTAATAAAAGCCAAGATCATAGGTTGGAAAAGACATTGACTCGGATGACATTTCCGCAAAGTGACTCTGAACAGAAGTTTTTTGAACAATTGGTCAAAGAAGGAAAGGTGCCTGCTAAGGCTGATATGAAGAGCTTTCTTGAAGGCTTGCATAACAGCAGACATATTCCAAATGATGAGGATGCAGAACTAATTACAAGATTCGAGATGCAGCAGTTTTGTCCGGATATCTTAATCACTAACTATTCTATGTTAGAGTATATGCTTCTGCGTCCAAGAGAAGCAAAGATTTGGAATGATACAAAAAAATGGCTTGAAAGCAGTACAGACAATAAGCTTCTGTTTGTTATTGATGAAGCACACATGTATCGTGGTTCATCAGGAGGAGAGGTTGCACTGCTAATCCGCAGACTTTTCCATAAGCTTGGTATTACGCGGGATCGGGTTCAATTTATTCTCACGACAGCAAGTATGCCTGACGGTAATTCTGATGACAGAAAAGCAGTAATAACCTTCGCAAATGAATTAACCGCCGCAGATACTAACCGCGAATTTTGTTATCTGACTGGTGTGAGAGAAGAAATTGCCGGACGTCAAAAATATGATATACCATTTTCAAAGTTTGGAAGTTCCAATCCAGCAGATTTTGAAGAAAAGGAGGATGCAAGGCTAAGAGCGCTAAATGCCTTTTGGCATAATGTTGATGATAGCGGTGCGCCCTTTGATAACTTGGATACTTCTTACAAATGGATGTATAAACATTTAATTGAATACCGGCCATTTTTTGAGCTTATAAGTATGTGCCGTGGAAGTGCGATTTCATTGAACGAATTATCATCTGCAATATTTCCAGGAGAGACAGACGAGGCGGCTTTACAGGCGGTAAGCGTCTTACTGGCCATTGCACCGCTTGCAAAAAGTGAAAGAGGTGCAGTCCTTTTTCCTGCGCGTATGCACATGCTTTTCAAGGGAATAAAGGGAGTATATGCTTGCGCAAATCCAGATTGCAGAGACTCGCACTCTGAAGGCGGACTTACTCTTGGCGAAATTTATCTGTCTGATGGAAGAATAACATGCCCGCATTGCGAAAGTGTGGTTTATGAACTCTATAATGATCGTCGTTGCGGAGCACTATTTTATAAAGGGTATATTTTAGAGGATGACTCGGATTTTAAGGGGAATGTGTACCTGTGGCATTATCCTGGTCAGTTAATGGATAAACGAATGAAGGAAGTTCACCTGTTTATTCCATCTGATGATTTTGAATTGCCTACAAAACAAGGCAAAAATGCTGTTAAGGCGTGCTATCTTGACGTTAAAAGTGGATTTGTAAATTTTCGAGATGACTCAATGGCAGGGCAACCGGGAATCCGGAAACTTTATTATTGTAATTATTCAGCGAAGGGAAGGCCACAAATTGTAACATTTCCAACATGTCCACACTGTCGGCATCAATTATCGTCAGCTCAATTATCGTCGTTCAGTACACGCGGAAACCAGTCTTTCTTTAATCTTATCAAATCGCAATTCCAGGCTCAACCAGCTGTTCCTGGAAAAGATACTGATCCGGATAGATTGCCTAACGAGGGACGCAAGGTACTACTCTTTTCAGATAGCCGTCAAAGAGCCGCAAAACTGGCAAGAGACATGTCGGATTCTTCAGATATCATGGCAGCAAGGCAGCTGTTTGTTTTGGCGGTTCATATGATGGAGAATTCAACTACAGACTGGTCAATGAATGAACTTTATGACTATTTTTGTTTGGTGGCGGCTCAGCATCATGTACAGATTTTTCATGAGCCAGAAAGAGAAAAATTTGCAGAAGACTGTACTTCCGCGATGAATAATTATAATAGATGCATTAAGCGCAGACGTGAATACACGCCACGTTTTTCAATAGCAAATGCTCCGATACAAATGCAAGAATATTTGCTCAGACTCTATTCGGGTGGATACAACACACTATATGATGCAGCAGCAAGCTGGATTGAACCGACAGAGCTGGCTTTGTGCGATGCTATTGATATGCTTGAAGATGAAGGTATTGTTGTTGAGGAAAGGGAATTTTTGGAGTTCTTTAATGCATGGATGATTTCTATTTGTGATACTGCTACTGCAATTGGTCATACGATAAGTGATACAGTAAGACTAAATGTACGGCCAAATTACGGTGGATATGGTCTTGATAAAGCGTGGTCTTTTTCAAAGAACATCAAAGAAATTATGGGGTGGGATGATAGCTCTAAAGATGCAGACGTATGGAAGAGAATCCTAAAAGAATCCTTTCTTGATATATCACAGCCGGATAATGGAAGACTATATGTAGATCTTGCACGGGTTAAACCCAGATTTGATGTTAACCAACCTTGGTATAGATGCGAGCAGTGTTCTGAGGTTACACCGTTTTTATTGAAAGGTCGATGCCCAAGCTGTGGAGCTGAAACAGTACATATGATGTTAAGCGAGGAATTTGAAGCTCTTAGTTTCTGGAGAAAACCGCTTGCTGATGCATTAGGTGGAGAGCGGATTCACGTTATTGACACTGAAGAACATACTGCACAGCTTTCTCATAAAGATCAACGTGATGATATGTGGAGCAAAACAGAAAAGTATGAACTCCGTTTTCAGGATTTAATCCAGGACAGTGAAACCCCAGTGGACATATTGAGCAGTACGACCACAATGGAAGTCGGTATCGATATTGGTTCGTTGGTTGCTGTTGGACTGCGAAATATTCCACCAATGAGAGAAAACTATCAGCAGCGTGCCGGACGTGCTGGCAGACGAGGGTCAAGTTTATCTACCATTGTGACATTCTGTGAAGATGGACCGCACGATACACTCTATTTTAGAAATCCGGTTCCAATGTTTAGAGGAGATCCTCGTAGACCATGGATTGATATCAGTAGTGAAAAGCTGATACAGCGCCATCTCGCTATGGTCATATTCCAAGAATACTTGCATGAACATGCAAATAGCTTGGATATGATTTCTGCTGCCACATTTCTTGACGAACATAAGGACAATTTTATTAAATTTGCTTGTAATTATCAGGTGAACAAAGATGATCTTCTTATGCCAATCAATATGGTGTTTGATTTTAGGGCATTTACTGATTCATTGAAGAAAGATCTTGAAGATTTAAAGAAAAAGAGGGATGAGCATCCGGAATTATTCGGCGTCGATGAAAATGTTCAGAATGAGGATGCCAAGACCCTGCTTGATGCTCTTTATGAAGAAGGCATTGTTCCGACATATTCATTTCCTAAGAATGTGGTTAGTACATATATCACAGACCCATATGGAAAAACGAAGTATGAGGTAGAGCGAGGCTTGGATGTAGCAATTGGTGAGTACGCACCTGGTCGAGCTATTGTTGTGGATAAACAAACTTATCAAATAGGAGGCCTTTTCTATCCTGGCAGTGAGAAGCGTCATGGACAGGCAGCTTCTCCGGCTCGTGCATATATGGATGATCCCAACTATTTAAAACCAGTACTTACTTGCTCGGAATGCGGATGGTTTGGATTAGAGGAAGAACATACTACTACATGTCCGTTCTGTGGAAATAAAGAGCTGGAATTAAGCCGGAAGATGCTTCGTCCATGGGGCTTTGCACCTAAAAATGCTATGGCAATACCAGATGCGCAGTTGTCAGAGGAATATTCGGTGGTTCAACAACCACTATATTCTACATTACCTGCTTCAGATGAAATGTATAATATTCCTGGATGCAAAAATATTAGAATTGCATCAAGAAGCAACCAACGAATAATCATGATGAACAAGGGGCTGGAAAATAGAGGATTTATGGTTTGCAAAGATTGCGGAGCTTCAATGCCTGGCGATGATTTTCATGTGTTGGATGATGTGCAGCGGCCATATGTCTCGAAGTTTGCCAGAGGCAAATGCCGCCATTTGAATGCAATAAATGTTAATCTCGGATACGATTTTGTAACGGATATGTTGGTTATGGAATTTGCAATTGATGATTCACGCATAGATGCCCACAGAAATGATAATCCATGGCTTAGTCGAGCTGCACAATCTTTGGCTGAAGCCCTGCGACTTGCCGCAAGCAAACATCTTGATGTGGAATTCACTGAATTGGTGACAGGATATCGTTTGAGAAAAAATCCGACAGGTTCTTTTGTTGATGTTTATTTATATGACAGCCTTTCCAGTGGTGCCGGTTATGCAGTAAGTGTAGCAGATGAAATTGAAGTTCTTTTAGATAAGGTTGAAGAACTTCTTAAGAGCTGTACATGCGGAGGAGCATGTCATAATTGTCTTAAACATTATCGTAATCAATATGTGCATGGTATGTTAGATCGCTTTTCTGCTCTTGAACTTTTGAATTGGGGTAGAAACGGGACAATAGCAGATGAATTTAGTGTTGAAGAGCAGATAAAATTCATAGCTCCTCTACGTAATATCTTGAATATGTCAGGGTGTCATATCAGCTTTGATAATAGAGGCATCGTTGTTAAGCAGAAGGGTCGTGAAAAACAACTTGTAGTGTATCCAGCAATGTGGGTGGAGCCGCGAAGCAAAAATACGGTTTATGTTAGTGATGCATATATAAAATATGCAAAGCCTTATGCCGTTCAGAAAATACTGGATGAAACTTGATCAAGAGGATTAAAAGCATGAACGGATTGATAGAAAGCCCATGCGCTAAAGCTAAAGGGACAAAACTTAGGATTCTATATTTTGATTCGTGTAGTAAATGATTTACAACATTGTAATCCAGAATTAGCGGTGGAACTAAGTCCAAATAATGAACTTGCTGCAGATCAAATTTTTTATAAAGCACATTTTCCTGTATTATGGCGCTGCCCGGTCTGCAAAGATGAATATAAGAAAAAAGTCTGTAGTCGAGAAGTTGGTGACAATTCATGTATGGTTTGTAGCGGAAAAAAGCTATTACCTGGATTTAATTCTCTTGATGTGACAAAACCGGATTTAGTTCCCTAATGGTCAGTCAACAATCCAGATCCTATGTCAAGCTATATGTAAAACTCATGGCATCGCGCATTATGGATCTACCAATGTCACATTATTTGAATAATTCATATTACCGAACACTCTGGAAATGCCCTGATTGTGGTGGCGAATATATACGTTCTATTCGAGATATGGCAACGGGAAACGTGGATTGTGTGTAAACGTCAAATCCTGCGCCTACCGGCAGCATCTTCAAGCATGAAGCACCTCCTGCAACAGCCTGCAAAGCAGGGACTCTGAAATATCGTTTGATAATTCCAGCGTCAGGCGGCCTGATCTGATCACTGCAACTGGAGTCATTGCTGCTGGGACGGTTGGCACCGGTGCTGTGCCCAGAGCAGTTTTTACCGGGATTTCTACAAAAGAGAGGGCA
>ULUL01060369.1_pt1 | contig 12351 bp, 12 predicted proteins | sample 1958481 | NCBI WGS metagenome assembly ULUL01 (sample SAMEA4835759, study PRJEB28245) | human gut metagenome | biome: gut microbiome; material: fecal sample | place: Denmark | collected 2008 | reverse complement strand
AGCATGAACGGCTTTTTGACCTTTTGACCCTGGCATCATTAAATAAAGGTGAGCAAAAGAGCAAGCTGATCAGAGTAAACTTTTTACTCATTGGACTGTAAACGAAAACTTCCCGGTATTATAATGCGCCCTTGGTGCTTAATACATCATTGATGCGCTCATCCCTGCTGCAGGCCATGTCCAGCGCCTTGGCGAAGGCTTTAAACATGGCTTCGATCATGTGATGGGCGTTTCCTTCGCTTAGCATCTTAATGTGGAGATTCATTCCTGCGCTATAGGACACCGCATAGAAAAATTCTTTAATAAGCTCCGTATCCAATGAACCTACTCTTTCCACCGGGAAATCACACTCAAAGCGAAGGTAAGGACGTCCACACAGATCTACAGCGCATAGGGCAAGAGTTTCATCCATGGGAAGAATAAAATAACCGTAACGGCGGATTCCCTTTTTATCTCCCACTGCTTCCTTAATGGCCTGCCCCAGCACGATACCGGTATCCTCCACCGTGTGGTGTCCATCCACATAAAGATCTCCCTTTACCTGACAGAAAAGGTCAAAAAAGCCATGCTTGGAAAAGCCCTCCAGCATATGGTCGAAAAAGCCGATCCCGGTCTGGATATCGGATTTGCCGCTGCCGTCGATATTTAAAGTGATATGGATGTCCGTTTCCTTTGTAGTGCGGTCTACTTGTGCAATGCGTGATGGCATAATATTTTCCCTTTCTGGATAGTGCAAAATGCTCCAATACTTATATGCCCGGATGCCCGCCTTGGAGTTTTGCCTATTCTGTTATATCTGTTTTAGATTTTTTCTCAGAATTTACTGTTCATCTTCAAAGCGCACTTTGATGCTGTTGGCATGGGCGGTCAGTCCTTCACTCTTGGCAAAGGTTTCAATATCCTTGTGTACCTTAAAAAGCGCTTCCCTGGAATAGGAAATGATGCTTGTCTTTTTGATAAAGTCATCCACATTTACCGGAGAGAAGAATTTGGCAGTGCCGTTGGTGGGCAGGATGTGGTTGGGACCTGCAAAATAGTCTCCCAGAGGCTCTGAAGCATATTCTCCCAGGAAGATAGCGCCTGCATTGTGGATCCTGGTCATAATGTCAAAGGGATTGGCAGTCAAGATCTCCAAGTGTTCAGAAGCAATTTCATTAGCAGCTTCGATAGCTTCTACCATATTTTCTGCAAGAAGGATGTAACCGTAATTGTCCAGGGACTTTTGGATAATTTCCTTCCTTTCCAGCTGTGCGGTAAAGAGGTCCGCCTGTCTGGAAACCTCTTCTGCCAAGGTGCGGGAGGTAGTGATCAGAATGGCGCTTGCCAGCTCGTCATGCTCAGCCTGGGAAAGTAAGTCAGCAGCCACATATCTGGGATTGGCAGTTTCGTCAGCCAGCACCAGGATTTCACTGGGACCTGCAATGGAATCAATGCTCACATAGCCGTAAACGGCCTTCTTGGCCAGAGCTACGAAGATGTTGCCGGGGCCGGTGATCTTATCTACCTTAGGGATGGACTGGGTGCCAAAGGCCATAGCTGCGATAGCCTGTGCGCCGCCTACCTTATAAATGGTATCCACGCCAGCGATATCAGCTGCCACCAGGGTGCCGGGATTGACCTTTCCTTCTGCAGAGGGAGGAGTAGTCATAATGATCTCAGAAACCCCTGCTACCTTAGCAGGCACCACGTTCATCAATACACTGGAGGGATAGGCTGCCTTTCCACCAGGAACATAAACCCCTGCTCTTTGGATGGGAGTGATCTTCATACCAAGGATGGTGCCATCCTCCCTGGAATCAAACCAGCTGTTTCTAAGCTGTTTGGTGTGGAAAGAACGGATATTTTCCGCAGATTTACGGATCACCTCCACGAGAACAGGATCCATCTGGGCATAAGCTTCCTTGATCTCTTCCTTTGTAACTTTGATATTTTCGCCGGACAGAGGGAATTTATCAAAGGCAAGGGTATATTCAAACAGTGCTTTATCTCCATTTTCCCGTACATTTTTGATAATATCATTTACAGTTGCCTCGTACTGGCCGTAATTGTTGGGACTTCTTTTTAAAAGGTCATTTAAGATATTTTTGCGGGTTTGCCTGGTAAGCTCTACGATACGCATCTATATTACCTCCTACTTCTTTTTGCTGTTATTTTAATCCTTTTGTTATTCATAAGATCTTAAGAAACCTCCTGCTGTACCCTGCGGATTGCGGCAATCAGCTTTTTGATCCGTTCCATGTCCATCTGCATGCTGACGGGATTGACGATCATCCTGGCGGAAAGGGGACAGACCTCCTCTAAGACCATAAGCCCGTTTTCCTTCAAAGTAGAGCCGGTTTCCACGATATCCACGATCACATCGGAAAGCTCTACCAAGGGGCCTAGCTCCACAGAGCCGTTTAACTTGATGATATCAATGGTCTGGTATTTCTGATTGTAAAAATAATCCTTGGCGATATTGGGATATTTGCTTGCCACCCGGATGCGTTCATGGTGCTTTAACAGCTCCTTTGCAGATTCCGGGCCGCACACACACATGCGGCATTTTCCAAAGCCAAGATCTAAAACCTCGTATACATTCCGGTTTTCCTCCAGGATGGTGTCCTCTCCTACTACGCCGATATCCGCCGCACCGTATTCCACATAGGTGGGCACATCAGGCCCCTTGGCCAGGAAGAATTTGAATTTCAGCTCTTCATTGACGAAGATCAGCTTGCGGGAGCTTTTATCCTTCATCTCCTCACAGGTAATGCCAATCTTTTCAAATAACTCCAATGTTTTATTTGCAAGCCTGCCCTTACCCAGGGCAAAGGTCAGATATCTTTCTTCACTCATTGTATGTAAACTGCCTTTCCATAAAATGCGTCATCCCCAAAGGATGAAAGGTGCAATCCTTACAAATCAGCCGGATCCCGGATCAGCTCCACACGAATACCTTTGGCACGAAGCGCCAGAGTCTCCTGCAGCTTTTCGGCATAATCTTCTGTATGGTAAGTAATAGTCTGCTTCTTTTGAGGAAGGCTTACCGCTACCTTCTGTCTGCCAAGAGCCTCCATCAGATCGTCAATGACTACCATAAAGCCGATAGCAGGAGCTTCCTTGCCGAATTTCTGAAGGAGGTTATCATAGCGTCCGCCCTTTACCACAGCGTCGCCCAAGCCATAGGTGTAGGCTTTGAAGATTACGCCGGTATAATAATTGTAGCGGCTCAGCATCCCAAGATCAAAGGAGACATACTCTTCCACTCCATAGAGCTTTAGAACCTCATAGATGGCTTCCAGCCGTTTCACAGCCCGGAGGGAACGCTCATTGGAGACTAAGCTTCTGGCCTCAGAAAGAGAATGCATATCGCCAAACAGGTCTGCTACCTTCAAAAGCACACCGGAATAGGGCTCTTTGACCTTTTTCTGATTTAAAAGCTCTTGTACGGCAAAGTAATTCTTGCCGGAAATATATTCCCGAAGCTCATATTCTGTCTCTTCGTCAAGCCCTGCTTCCTGGCAAAGTCCCTTAAAGTATTCCACCTGTCCGATGCTTACCTGGAAACGGGTAAGTCCAGCCATCTTTAAAAGGGTGATCACCAGGCTGATCATTTCTGCATCAGCTTCTACAGATGAATCGTTGATCAGTTCAGCGCCCATCTGGGTCACTTCCTTTAATTTCCCCTGGAGATTGGAGGTGTTAGTAAAGGTGTTGCCACTGTAGCAGAACCGGATAGGATGCTTTTCTTCCATAAAATACTTGGCGGCACATCTTGCAATGGAGGGAGTAAAATCAGGCCGAAGAACCAGGGTGTTTCCCTCTTTATCGAAAAATTTATAGAGCTCCTTGCTGGGTGTGGTGCCGATTTCTTTGGAAAATACATCAAAAAATTCAAAGGTGGGAGTCTGTATGGGCTCGTAACCGAAGCCTTGAATGGTTGCCTTCAGGTTATCCTCTATGGTCAGCTTGGCGGCATATTCGCGTCCGTAAATATCCCGTACTCCTTCAGGAGTATGGAGCAGCTTCTTACTCATGGAAACCTCCTTCTTTAGCTAAAGACTTTAACACATTAACGTGATAATTCGCTACTAAATTAAATTCTTTTTGTAGTATATACAACTTTTTAAATTCTGTCAAGGGATAATCAGCTTTCCCATGCGCTCCACACTGGTTCCGGCAGGCAGATTTTGGCGAAAGGAGGAATCAGGGTCTGCCTAAAGGCGCCTACATTCCTCTGTCATCCAGATCTTTCTGTAAAATATCCAGATACGGAACCAGAATGCCGTACTTCTTGGGAAGAGTGTATTCGGGGTTGAGCTCATCAAAGCGGAAGCTCTTGCGCCCCCCGTTTTGTGCCCGGTCCCAGAAAAAATGGAGCATTTCATAGGGAAGATAATACAAAAGATCCTTATGAGTATAGTAGATCAGGAAAAAGGCGATTCCACCCTGCTTTTCAAAAAGCTGCATAAACTCCACCTGATGAGGGTGGATATTTTGCAGAGCAAAGGTATCTGCTGCGCACTCCTTGGCATCGAAGCACACAGGAAGCCCCTGCACGGCGCCGATATAATCCACAGTACTCTTTTGATCGAAATAGGCCAGAGTGATCTGATGATGCTCCTTATCCATCTTGATGGGAGTGATGGGAGTAGGGATCTTCTGGATCAGCGCCAGCCCGTTCTGGGCATATTTTTCATTGGTTCTGTTGATCATATCCTCCAGCGTGGAGCCTCTAAGACCTCTTGAATTCCAGGTAGCCATTATCATAAATCCTTTCTCAAAGCCTTTATATGGCAGCTGTGCCAAAAAGGCAGTCGGAAATCTTAAGAAACTGCTTCGGCAAAGGTGCAATATAGGTATGACCGCTGCATTCTGACAATACGTTTGGCTGCTTCAAAGTAGGAAACTCCAGGCGGTATGCGTGGAGCAGCTGGGAAGAAAGCCGGAAATCCTCCTGGAAAAGGCGGTTTATGGCGGGCTTTCCGTATTTGGTATCTCCGATGAGCGGATGTCCTGTAGAAGATAGATGAGCACGGATCTGATGAGTCTTACCAGTAATCAGCTCTACCTCCAACAGGGTAAATTGCTGTCCTTTGTAGGTACCATGGGCAAGGGGATGATATGCGGTGCAGATAGGATCTCCTGCAGGCTTCCCCTTAGAGGAAGATGGGCTCTTAAGAATCTGAACCGTATTATTCCCAGTATTTTTTTCAAGAAAGCCTTCTATGCGCTCTGCCTTTTTTATCTCTCCCACAGCGATGGTGCGATAAAATTTATGTACGATCCTGTCCTTGAGCATATGGGAAATTTCCTGGCTGCCGGGCAGAGACTTCCCACACAGCACCAGCCCACTGGTATTTCTATCCAGCCTGTTCAATACGGAAGGGTGAAAAGAATGAAATTCCTGCGGGGTAATGGCCTCCTTATCCAGAAGATAGCCTATCAGCCATTCATTCAGGCTAAGATCTGAAGGAGAGGCTTTCTGGGTCAGGATGCCTACAGGTTTATTCAAAAGCAACATATGTGCATCCTCATAAATCACAGAAATCCCTTTCAGGGAAGAAAAGGCCTTTTGATAGCCTGTAGTATTGTCTTTCCAGACAGAAGGTGTGGAAGCAGCAGGAATGCCGGAAAACTTTTCAAAGGTTTCATCTGAGAAAAAAAGCTTCACCTCATCTCCTACTCTGAGCATTTCCTTCCCTTCCGCCTTTTTTCCGTTTAAGGTAATATTCTTTTTCCTGAGCATCTTATAAAGAAAACTGCCGGGAGCTTCCGGCAGATATTTGTGTAAAAATTTGTCAAAACGCTGTCCGGCCTGATTGGGGCCGATGCTGATCTGTTTCATAAGATTAAGTTACCTTTCAAAAATTGACCATCTTATAAGGAAACACTCTTCAGAGTAGCCAGTATCCCCTGGGTGTTGGCTTCATCCGTATCCAGTGCCTGAAGCTGATCCAGGCGGGCGGTATACTTTTTCAGATCGGTAAAAATCTTGACGTTAGTTTCTGTAAAACGATCTGTTTTTAAAACCCTGTCAATATGCTTATAAAAAGCGTTTTCCTCAAATTTGGCGTCTTCGGTATAGCCGCAGATGGTGTTGCCCTTTATGGCAAGGTGGGCTACCGGGTAATTCTTTTCATAAGAGGTAAAGATGAAGTCGTAACCTGCGGTCAGGGTGCCTACATGGGCATCGATTGCATCTGCTGCCACCGTGGAGCAGCTGCGGAAGCGAAGAAACATAATGGCATCTACAGCGCTCTTGCTTGCCGGGAGGCAGCCTAGAACTGCTACGATGGTCAGAAGATTCATCTTGGACTTGGTGGTGATCCACCCGGCGAAAAAGAGGCTGAGGGAAATGGCAAAATAAAGAACAGTCCTTAAAACCTCATATCGCTTCTGGGTGTTTACATAATTTCTGGTACCCTTATACTTTTCTTTGGAAAACATTCGTGTAAGCTGTGTCATATGTGTTCTTTATCCTTATCTGTGTTTTCGTTATCTGTGCTTATTTTTTTGCGCTTTCTTCATTCCCAGGACAATGGAAAGAAGAAGGCTGGTGGGAAGAAACTTGGAGACCAGGAAAAAGGCCTTGATAGGAAGACTGCATATACTCATGGTTTTGTGTCTTGCACTGTCCGAAAGGGCCTGCCGCACCACTCTTTTGGGAGAAACCATGGTAAGCTGTTTGACTGCCAGGGTGGTTCCGCCCTTTTCGGCAATATCAAAGAAGGGAGTATCCACCGGACCGGGACATACGCTGGTGACATAGATGCCTTTTTCGGACAGCTCTGCGCCAAGAGCTCTGCTGAAGCTTAAAACATAGGATTTGGAAGCTGCGTATACAGCAAAGGCAGGCTGGGGCAGAAAGGCTGCACTAGAGGCAAGCTGGATAATATGGCTTCCTTTTTTTAAGAAGGGCAGGCAGCTTAGGGTTACATGAGTAAGCGCCTCGCAGTTTAACCGTACCATGCCAAGCTGACCGGGAATGTCAATAGCGTCTGCATTGCCCATCAGCCCATAGCCTGCGCAGTTTATCAGCACCCGGATAATGGCGTCATGATCCTTTAAAGTGTCGGTAAGTCTTTCAATCTGGGCTTCGTTTGTCAGGTCCATGGCCAGGATCTTTGTAGGATGTTTTAAGGAGGCTGCCAGCTCCTTAAGCTTATCCTTGGAACGGGCGATCAGCCAGAATTCATCTATACTCTGAAAATAAGGATCCATTTGCAGGGCAAATTCCTTTCCAATCCCGGAGGAAGCCCCTGTGATGATAACAATATTTTTTGCCATAACAGATATCCTTTCTTTACTACTTGGTTTGCCTGTTAAGATTATATACCAATGTTTTTCTTGTGGCAAGGCTATTAAAACTCCGTTCCATAAAGGGATATACTTAATTGCTTATTTTTTTCTGGAACGGTTTTGCTCCTTTTGAACCATAGTTCTGGAAGCCTTTGTGGTTTTGAGATTCCTTGACTTTTGGGCGCTTTTTGGAGCTTTAGAAGTCTTTGAGCGCTTTTCTGTCAAAGCACTCTGCTGCCGTTCGCCGGAAAGCTTCCTTGGACGGATGAGGCATTTTGGATCAAAGCCGATCAGGTCAGTGCGGCCGGCTTTTGTGAGAGCTTCGTATACCAGGTCATAGTTCTTGGGGTTGCGATATTGGATCAGGGCTCTTTGCATAGCCTTCTCGTGAGGGTTACGACATACATAGACAGGCTTCATATCCCTGGGGTCTAAGCCTGTATAATACATAACCGTGGAGATTGTGGAGGGCGTGGGATAAAAGTCCTGTACCTGCTCCGGCATATAGCCCAAGTCCCGCAGATATTCTGCAAGCTCGACAGCTTCCTTCAAGGTAGAGCCCGGATGGGAGCTCATCAGGTAGGGCACCAAAAACTGATTCTTGGAAAGCTCCTTATTCAGACGCTTGTACTTTGCCACAAAGCGCTCGTAAACAGCATTTTCCGGCTTACCCATACGCCTTAAGACCGCATCGGAAATATGCTCCGGCGCAACCTTTAACTGACCGCTGATATGGTATTGCACCAGTTCCCTGAAGAAGGTATCGTCCGGGTCTGCCAGAAGATAATCGAAACGGATTCCGGAACGGATAAAGACCTTCTTGACGCCGGGAAGGGCTCGGAGCTTTCTTAAAAGTGCCAGATAATCGCTATGGTCGGCATGGAGATTCTGGCAGGGAGAAGGAAACAGACATTGCTTGTTCTTGCAGACACCATAGGTCAGCTGCTTTTGGCAGGAGGGTTGGCGGAAATTAGCAGTGGGACCGCCCACATCATGGATATAGCCTTTAAAATCGGGATCCCGGATCAGAAGCCTTGCCTCTGCAAGGATGGATTCGTGGCTTCTGACTTGGACGGTTCTTCCCTGGTGGAAGGTAAGGGCGCAGAAGCTGCAGCCGCCAAAGCAGCCTCTGTTGCTGATCAGGGAGAATTTGATCTCTGAAATAGCGGGAACGCCGCCCTGGGCCTCGTAAGAGGGATGATAGGTTCTCATATAGGGGAGAGCATAAACGTCATCCATTTCCTGGGTGGTCAAAGGAGGCTGCGGAGGATTCTGGACTACATAAAGGTCTTTTCCATAGCACTCTGCCATAGGCTTTCCATTGCAGAAATCGGTATTCTGGTTCTGGATGGCAAAGCTTCTGGCATACAGGGAAGGCTCAGCCTTCATTTCTTCATAGGAGGGCAGTTCGATACACTGATAAACGCCGGAAATGTCCTTTGTCTTATAGACAGTGCCCGGAATAAAGGTGATATCATGGACGGCAATGCCGCTTGCCAATGCATCTGCAATCTCCACAATGGACTTCTCTCCCATTCCATAGGAAATCAGGTCTGCCTGACTGTCTAACAGGATGGAGCGCTTGAAGCTGTTGGTCCAATAGTCATAATGGGCCATCCTGCGCAGGCTGGCTTCGATCCCGCCAATGATAATGGGGGTGTTTTTATAGGTTTTGCGGATCAGATTTCCGTAAACCACCGTGGCATGATCCGGGCGCTTGCCCATAACACCGCCGGGAGTGTAGGCGTCCATACTTCTTCTCTTCTTGGATACAGAATAGTGATTGACACAGCTGTCCATATTTCCGGCACTGATCAAAAAGCCAAGCTTAGGCTCCCCTAAAATGGTAATGCTCTGATCGTCCTTCCAGTCCGGCTGGGCAATGATCCCTACCGTGTAGCCATGGGCCTCCAGTACACGGCTGATGATGGCATGACCAAAGGAAGGGTGATCCACATAAGCATCACCACAGATATAGACAAAATCCAGTTGCTCTATCCCACGCTTTTGCATATCTGCCTTGGAAATAGGAAGAAAGTCTGTACCAAGGTTTAAGTGGGGACCGAAATCCTCAGGATCTGCAGTTGTGTTTTTTTGTTGATTTATTTGTTTGCCTGAAGTGTTTGTCTTGGGAAGCTTGTCTGTGTGCTTATCCCGAGAGTTTATTTTGCCGGAGGCTTGTATGGGTTGTTTTGGTACACTATTGTTTTGGCGCTTCGTGGCATGTCCTTTTGGGGACCTTGTGTTTTGGTTATTCAAAGGGTATCTCCTTCCCACAGATGGTTAAAATCTACGATATAATAATCTGCCAATTTTTCCTTTTCTTCTCTTTCAGCCAAGGAGTAGGCATCCTCCACGGCGCAGACCTCCATGCCTGCCCGCTTACCTGCCTGAATGCCCGGAATGATGTCCTCGAAAACAAGGCAGTCTGCAGGGGAAACACCCAGGCTGTCTGCTACGGCAAGGTAGATATCGGGCCAGGGCTTGCCATGTGCCACTTCGCAACCTGTCATGATGCACCGAAAATAATTGTGCAGCCCATGGGTATCTGCCACCGCTTCCACCAGCTCTCTGGAATTGCTGGTGGCGATACCAAGAAGGATATTTCGGTCAAGACAGCCCTTTAAGAAGGTAGAAGCGCCGGGCTTTAATGGAACCTGATGCAGATATTTGTCCCAGGCCATGGCATTCCAATCTGCCTTCATCTGTTCGATAGAATCAGGAATCTGAAACCGTTCCTTGAAATAGACGGCAGTCTCGGAAAAGCTCATGCCCTCGATACAAGACTGCAGGTCCTCCGGGAGAGGAATATGAAAACGTCCCAGATATTCAATATCGATTTGACGCCACATCCACATGGAATCCACCAGGGAACCATCCAGATCAAAGATAACAGCTTTTTTATTTTTCAGCATGGGGTGCATGGGCGATTTCTCCTTTCTTTCCCAATAAATCATCCAGCTCTTTGTCAGTAAGGGAGCGGAAGGCTCCGGGAGCCAGGGAAGGATCCAGAAAAAGAGAGCCAAAGGACAGTCTTTTTAAATATAATACCTCATTGCCTACAGCCTGAAGCATCCGCTTTACCTGGTGGAACCGTCCTTCATGGATGGTAAGAAGCAGGGTGTGTTTAATATTTTTATTTTCCTGCAAAGAAACCTCTACTAGTTTCAAGAGCTTGTCATCCCGGCAGGAAGTGGCTGGATAAAGGACTTTAGCAGGCAAAGTTGGTTTTTCATCCCCGATATCGACTCCCTTAGCAAGCTGTTTGCAGGCCTCCTTTGTCAAAGGAGAACGCAGGAATGCCAGATAGGTTTTGTCCACATGCTTTTTGGGGGAAAGAAGTTCATGGGCCAGTTTCCCATCATTGGTAAGTAAAAGCAGTCCCTCGGTGTCCTTATCCAGGCGTCCTACAGGGAAGAGATCCTTTGTATTGACGTCCTTTAACAGGAAAAGGACCGTCTTTTCTTTTTTATCTTCTGTGGCAGAAACCACTCCGGCGGGCTTATGTAAAAGATAATAGGAATATTTTTCGTAATGGCAGACCTTTCCCTGTACAGTAACGGTATCTGCGCTTTCATCTACCTTAAGCTCAGGCTTTTTGGCAGGAAGAGAGTTGACGCAGACCAGTCCCTTACGGATCAACTCCTTTACCTGACTTCTTGTGCCAATTCCCAGATCACATAGATATTTATCCAGTCTTACCATTTTATTTTGCACCTTTCCGTAGAATTTACTGCCTTTTGGAAGCTTATCCCACATATATGTTCATTTAGTTGAAGTTTACCCAAATAGAGCAGACTTTTATCTTGAAAAAACAGTCTGCATAAGATTTCATACTACTCCCATTCTTCTCATAAAATGAAGAGAATAAACATTATGGTTCACATGCCAAAAAATGCTGCAAAAATGTGCAAGTGTACCGTAATTCAAAACCGGATGCAGGCAGGAAACAGTGAAAAAGCGTGTGGCAGGAGGCCTTGTGAGCCTCTTATTGCTCCTCATTTTAAGAAATCCGCAAAGAAGCATGTATTATGCTCTTTCGGGACTGAATCTGTGGTTTACAAGGATGGTGCCCGCACTCTTTCCCTTTATGATCCTATCAGACATCATGGTACGTCTGGGACTGACAGAGCGCTTTGCCGCACTCTTTTTCCCATTGGTACACCCCTTATGGAGAGTATCGAAAAACGGCGCCTACGTCATGTTCATGGGATTTTTGTGTGGCTTTCCTATGGGAGCCAAGGTGACGGCCCAGCTGGTACAAGAAAAGAAGCTTCCTTCCAGGGAAGGGGAATTTCTGCTGGCCTTTTGTAATAATATTGGGCCAGTGTATTTCCTAAGCTATGTGCTGCCATTACTTAAGCTGACAAAAAGTCTGCCTTATCTGATCGGAATGTATGGGATACCTTTATTATATGGTATTTTTCTACAGCATGCATTTTCAGGTAAGATTTCTATGGAAGAAAATCCTCATAGCAATATAAAAAAAGATGCAATCTCTTTTACAGGGACTTCCGTAATCATAGCAATGGATGAAGCGGTTCTGTCCTCCGGACGGAGTATCCTTACCTTAGGAGGGTATATGATCCTTTTTAATCTGCTCAATCTCCTGCCCTATGAAGCCGGAAAACTGTTGCTTTTGGGAGAAAGACTTCAAAAGGGCTCCAACAGCGTATCCTTATACCGGATAGCTTCCTTTACAGAAAAAATTTGCGCTCCCTTCTTAGAAATTACAGGAGGAATCGGAAGACTAAAAGGGGAAATGCCTCTCCTTGTTCTGCTCCTGCTGCCCCTTGGGGGGCTGTGCTGTCTGGCCCAGACAGGAAGCTGTATACGGAATACGGAGCTTTCCCTGGGAAACTATGTGTTGCACAAATGTATTCTGGTGCTTTTAACGGCAGGGTTTTACTTGGGATGGTATTTGCTCTTTCCGGGAAGCTTCCTAAAGTGATTTCCCCTGCATTTTCTGCAAAGTTCTCGGACATTTTATCTGTAAGATAATGCATATATAGGATACATTGTTTTGGGGAAGCCGAAGAACACAATCCCATATTTAAGTCAGGGTGTTTT
>ULUL01019500.1_pt1 | contig 12351 bp, 13 predicted proteins | sample 1958481 | NCBI WGS metagenome assembly ULUL01 (sample SAMEA4835759, study PRJEB28245) | human gut metagenome | biome: gut microbiome; material: fecal sample | place: Denmark | collected 2008 | reverse complement strand
TCACAGAGCCTATAAGTACGAATCTGATCATCCATGGGCATAATATGAAAAGCGGCGCCATGTTCGGTACCCTGCCCAAGTACGAGGATGCAGAGTATTGTAAGGAGCATCAGTATATCAAGCTCTACACCAGGGAAGAGGAGAAGATCTACCAGGTCATCTGTGTATTTCGGTCCCAGGTGTATAAGAAGTCGGACCAAGTGTTCAAATTCTACAATTTCTTCCAGGCAGATACCCAGGAGGAATTTGATGACTGGTATGACAATATCAAAAAGCTGGCAGAATTTGATACTGGTGTGACAGCTCAGTTTGGAGACCACTTTCTTACACTTTCCACCTGTGTTTACCATGTAGAAAACGGCAGACTGGTGGTAGTGGCTAAGGAGATGCAGGAATAAGTAAATGCTGCTTCTTTGAAGGCAGAAATAGAAAAAATCCAAAAGGGAAAAATGGAGGAAAATATAGAATGAAGTGGGTAAAATTCAGAATAAAGACGGTGACAGATGCAGAGGATATTATCATCAGCACGTTGTATGACATTGGTCTGGAAGGGGCACAGATTGAGGACAAAATTCCCCTTACACCTCTTGAAAAGGAGCAGATGTTTGTAGATATCCTGCCGGATGGACCGGAGGATGACGGCATTGCTTACTTAAGCTTCTTTGTAGAAGAGAAGGAGGATGGCAGCCTGGAGGTAAACGGAGAGCGCACAGATGTGGAAAGCGTACTGGCTTCCGTAAAAGAGCAGTTGGAAGATCTGAAGCAGTTTATGGATATCGGAGAAGGCAGCGTGGCTGTAGATGAGACAGAGGATATCGATTGGATCAATAACTGGAAGCAGTACTTCCATCAGTTCTACATTGATGATATCCTGGTGATCCCTTCCTGGGAGGATGTAAAGCCCTCTGACGAGGATAAGCTGGTGCTGCATATTGATCCGGGCACTGCCTTCGGAACAGGAATGCATGAGACCACCCAGCTTTGTATCAGACAGCTTAGAAAGTTCATCACACCCAAGACGGAGATTCTGGACGTAGGAACAGGCAGCGGTATCCTTGCCATTCTGTCCCTGATGTTCGGCGCAAAGCACGCGGTAGGAACCGATCTGGATATCTGCGCTATTGAGGCAGTGGAGCAGAACTGCGAGGCTAACGGGATCGACAAGGATAAGTTTGAAATGATGATCGGCAATATTATCACGGATAAGGAAGTACAGGATAAGGTGGGATATGAGCGCTATGATATCGTAGTAGCTAATATCCTGGCAGATGTGCTGGTTCCCTTAACACCTGTGATCTTGCATCAGCTGAAAAAGGGCGGCATTTATATCACCTCCGGCATTATCGATGATAAGGAGCAGACAGTGGTGGATGCGGTGAAGGCAGCAGGACTGGAAGTATTGGAAGTGACCTATCAGGGTGAGTGGGTCAGCGTCACAGCGAGGAAAAATTAAATGTACCAGTTTTTTGTAGAGCCTTATCAGATCAACGGCAAGGAGATCGTGATCACGGGAACTGATGTGAATCATATCAAAAATGTGCTCCGCATGAAAATAGGAGAAGAACTGTCCGTCAGCAACGGACAGGATGGAAAGGAATACCGATGCGGCATTGTGTCCATGGATGAAGAGAAAGTAAAGTGTGAACTTCGCTTTATCAAGGAGGATGGCGTGGAACTGTCTTCTAAGGTATACCTGTTCCAGGGCCTTCCCAAGGCAGACAAGATGGAGCTTATCGTCCAGAAGATGGTGGAGCTTGGCGTCTATGAGATCATTCCGGTGGCAGCGAAAAGATGCGTGGTAAAGCTGGATGAAAAGAAGGCCAAGTCAAAGGTAGCCAGATGGCAGGCTATCGCAGAAGCGGCCGCTAAGCAGAGTAAGCGGGGCGTTATTCCACAGGTGAGAGAGGTCTGCAGCTTTGCAGAGGCAGTCAAAAGAGCCTCTGCCATGGAGGTAAAGCTGATTCCCTACGAGCTGGCAGAGGGCATGGAAAAGACCAAGAAGCTGATAGAAAGCGTAAAGCCGGGACAGAATATTGCAATCTTTATCGGGCCGGAGGGTGGCTTTGAGGAAGATGAGGTAAGCGAAGCTTTGGCAGAGGGCATTGAGCCTGTAACCTTAGGACGCAGGATTTTGCGCACAGAGACAGCAGGATTTACAGTGATGAGCTGGCTGATGTATCAGCTGGAGGCGTAGCCGGCTTACAGGCATCAAAATGTGTTGAAAACACTTTCTGTGTGCATTGAATGGTAGATTGCTGTGAATGGAGTAAACAAGAGTCTTTGTATGCTTGAGCATGGAATGAACAGTTGAAAATAAAAAACATATATTGTAAATAAAGGATGATGGAGACGGCAATGGAAGTTTATCTTGATAATTCGGCGACCACTAGGGTATTCCCCCAGGTGGCAGAGCTGATGACCAAAATTATGTGCGAGGACTATGGAAATCCTTCCAGTCTTCACAAAAAGGGCGTGGAGGCGGAGCAGTATCTAAGGGAAGCCAGGGAAACCCTTGCAAGGATCATGAAGGTTTCGGAAAAGGAGATTCTTTTTACCTCAGGAGGAACCGAGTCGGATAATATGGCGCTTCAAGGCTGTGTGAGAGCAAACAGCAGAAGAGGAAACCACATTATCACTACCCAGGTGGAGCATCCTGCTATCTTAAATACGGCAGCTTATCTGGAATCGGAAGGGTATCGGGTGACATATCTTCCTGTGGATGAAAGCGGACGGATCCGTCTGGAGGACCTCCACAGAGCCATGACTCCGGAAACCATATTGGTGTCCATCATGCACACCAATAACGAGGTAGGAGCAAGACAGCCCATTGAGGAAGCCGGAAGCCTGATCAAGCAGATGAATCCCCAGACGCTGTTCCATGTAGATGCAGTGCAGGGCTTTGGCAAGGCAAAAATCTATCCTAAAAAGCTGCATGTGGATCTGATGTCAGTGAGCAGCCATAAGATCCATGGTCCTAAGGGCGTGGGATTTTTGTATATCGGAGATAAAGTAAAAATCCAGCCCATCCTCTTTGGCGGAGGCCAGCAGCAGAATCTGCGTTCAGGTACGGACAATGTTCCAGGTATTGCGGGAATGGCTAAGGCAGCGCAGATGATGTATGAGAATCTGGACGAGGATATCGCAAGGCTTTACCGGTTAAAGAAGCTGTTTATCGAAGAAGTGAAAAAAATCGATGGTACTCAGGTGAACGGCCTGGTAAACGGCGGGATTGAGGGGACAGCTCCCCACATTGTCAGCGTGTCCATTGAGGGTGTGAGAAGCGAGGTGCTTTTGCATGCGCTGGAGGATAAGGGCATCTTTGTGTCCGCAGGAAGCGCCTGCTCCGCCCACAAGCCCCAGCCCTCCGCTACCTTGAAGGCAATGGGACTTAATAAGGAGCTGCTTGGTTCCACCCTGCGTTTTAGCTTTTCTGTATTTACAACGGAGGAAGAAATCCTCTATACATTGCAGCAAATGTATGTTATGATTCCTATGTTACGCAGATATATCAGAAGGTAGGATACTGCTTTTGGGGCGGTAAGATAATACAATTTTGTAAGAATTGCAAACAATCACATTGCAAAGCATGTTGCCGAGAACGTGGTAAACAGTAATGTTTCGGAAAAACGTATGGAGAGATAAGGAGAAGTATGTTTACAGCATTTTTGATCAAGTATGCCGAGATTGGCATAAAAGGAAGGAACCGGTATCTGTTTGAGGATGCGTTGGTACACCAGATCAAGCACTCCCTGAAGAAGTGTGAAGGGGAGTTTGTGGTGCACAAGACCCAGGGCAGAATCTATGTAGATGCTTTAAGCGAGTTTGATTTTGACGAGGTAGTGGAGCAGCTGAAGCTGGTGTTCGGTATTTCCGGCATCTGTCCTGTAGTTTATGTAGAGGACGAGGGCTTTGAAAAGCTGTGTGAGACAGTAGTAAATTATATCGATCAGGTATATCCGGACAAAAATAAGACCTTTAAAGTACAGGCCAGAAGAGCCAGGAAGAACTATCCCAAGGATTCCATGACCATCAATATGGATATGGGAGAGGCTATCCTGAAGGCATATCCACAGATGAAGGTGGATGTGCATAAGCCGGATATTTTATTAAATATTGAAGTAAGAGAGAAGATTTATATTTATTCTGAGATCATTCCCGGACCCGGCGGTATGCCTGTGGGCACTGGCGGCAAGGCTATGCTTCTTTTGTCCGGCGGCATTGATTCCCCGGTAGCAGGCTATATGATCTCCAAGAGAGGCGTCAAGATCGATGCAGTATATTTCCATGCGCCGCCATATACCAGCGAGCGTGCAAAGCAGAAGGTAGTGGATCTGGCAAGGATCGTTTCCAAGTATACCGGACCTATTTATTTGCATGTGATCAACTTTACGGATATCCAGCTCTATATTTATGAGAAATGTCCCCATGAGGAGCTGACCATTATCATGCGCCGTTATATGATGCGGATCGCAGAGCACATTGCAAAGGAAAATGAATGCTTAGGACTGATCACCGGAGAGAGTATTGGACAGGTTGCATCCCAGACCATGGCTTCCTTAGTAGCCAACAACGAGGTATGCGAGCTGCCGGTTTATCGTCCGCTGATCGGTTTTGACAAGCAGGAGATCGTGGAGGTATCTGAAAAGATTGGAACCTATGAGACCTCCATCCAGCCATTTGAGGATTGTTGCACCATCTTTGTGGCAAAGCATCCTGTGACCAAGCCTAACCTGAATATTATCCGCAGACATGAGCACAATCTGGATGAAAAGATTGACGAGTTGGTTAAGACTGCACTGGAGACAGATGAAGTGATTATAGTGGAATAGCGGGGGCAGTTCACTCGCGCCATCCGCAAAAAATACCAACAAGAATGCATGAGTGAATTGGAGCAAAAAAACATCCCGATGGAGAAATCCACCGGGATGTTAAAAAATCATTGTAAGTTTATGATTTCTGATTAGATCATGTAAGGCTTCAGAACCTGCAGAACTTCATCTACATTTTCCTCGGCATGAATGTTCAGGTCGATGGGCTTGGACAGATCCAGGCTGAAGATTCCCATGATAGACTTAGCATCGATAACATATCTGCCGGATACTAAATCGAAATCATAATCAAATTTGGTAATATCATTAACGAAGGACTTTACCTTGTCAATGGAATTTAAAGAAATCTGAACTGTTTTCATTATGTTTACCTCCTTAATGTGTGTCATACCTTCTTTCTACATCTTAAAGGGTAAAGGGGTAAAAGTCAAGGAGAAAACAGTACAAAAAAAGTGAGGAATACTATGAAAAATGTTGCATTGCATAATTTGGGCTGTAAGGTAAATTCCTACGAACTGGAAGTAATCCAACAAATGTTACAAGAAAAGGGATACCACATTGTACCATTTGATGAGACAGCCGATATCTATATTATTAATACCTGTACTGTGACTAATATTGCGGACAGAAAGAGCCGTCAGATGCTCCATAAAGCTAAGGCAAAGAACCCGGATGCCATCGTGGTAGCCATGGGCTGCTATGTCCAGACCGGCGGGGAAAAGGCTGTCATGGACGATAGTATTGACTTGGCAGTGGGCAATAACCGCAAGAAGGATGTGGTGGCGCTTTTAGAGGAATTTATCAAAAGAAAAGAAGCCGGAGAAAGCATCGGACATCTGGAGGGCAACGGGGTTATTGTCAGAGTGGAAGAAACAGCAGAGCATGCTTTGGAAAGCACAAAGGAAACAAAAGAAAAGCTCTCCAGAGAAGAAAAGCAGAAGCAGCAGGCCCAAAAGAAGGCCAGGGAGGAAGAAAAGCTTCGTGCAGTCTGGGAAAAAAAGACTCTGGGGAATGTCTCCGTGGTGGATGTGAACAAGAAGTGCGAGTATGAGGAAATGCAGTTAAAGTCCACTGCAGAGCACACCAGAGCCTATATCAAGGTACAGGATGGCTGCAACCAGTTTTGCTCCTATTGCATCATTCCCTTTGCAAGAGGACGGGTGCGCAGCAGAAAAATGGAGGATATTTTAACAGAGGTAAGAAGTCTGGCGAAGGCAGGCTACAAGGAGGTAGTGCTTACCGGGATCCATATCAGCTCCTATGGAATTGACTTTGACGAGGAAGGGGAAGAAAGAGGGGATTATCTGGGAAGAAGCCGTGTGCTTGACCTGGTGGAGGCTATTCAGCGGGTGGAGGGTATTCAAAGGATCCGCTTAGGCTCCTTAGAGCCCAGGATCATCACAGAAGAAAATGCCCGCAGAATGGCAGCGATGGAGAAACTTTGCCCCCATTTCCATCTTTCTTTGCAAAGCGGCTGCAACAGCGTTTTAAAGCGGATGAATAGGCACTATACAACGGAGGAATACTATAGAAGTGTAGAGCTTATCCGGAAGGTATATGAGCACCCGGCCATCACAACAGATGTGATCGTGGGCTTTCCACAGGAGACGGAGGAAGAATTTGAAAATACGGTGGCATTTTTAGAGAAAATCCGGTTTTACGAGATGCATGTTTTCAAATATTCTGCAAGACAGGGCACCAGGGCTGCGTCCATGTCCGGTCAGCTGACAGAAAAGGAAAAGACTAAGAGAAGCGCAAGGCTTCTTGCCATGGAAGAGTCCCAGTCCAAGGAGTATCGAAGCTTTTATCTGGGCAGGGAAGTGGAGGCTTTGTTTGAAGAAGCAAAAGAAATAAATGGGGAGATCTATCAGATCGGCCATACCCCAAATTATGTGAAAGTTGCCCTGAAAACCTCTGAGGATTTGTCAAATTGCTTGAAAAAAGTAAGGGCGGAAAGCTTCTTGACGGATGAAATACTGAATTGCAATTCTGTGGATTGAATTTTTTGAAGATATGGGGTAAGATAAAAAGGATAAAGCATGACCGCGGTACGGAAGGGCTAAGAGCGGATGCAGGCTAAGAAAGATATGAGGAAAACGGAATATGGAGGATTTAGGAAACACACAGTTTTTCAGGGTGGAGACAGAGCCTGAAACCGGTGTAAAGGCAGTGCTTGCTACAGTATATGAAGCGCTGACAGAAAAAGGGTACAATCCGGTGAACCAGATTGTGGGATATATCATGAGCGGGGATCCTACCTATATCACCAGCCATAGAAATGCAAGAAGCCTGATCATGAAGGTGGAACGGGATGAGCTGGTGGAGGAGCTTTTGACAGAATACATCAAGAACAATGATTGGAAATGAGGGAAAACGTGCGAATAATGGGATTAGACTTTGGCTCTAAGACAGTGGGGGTTGCAGTAAGTGATCCATTGCTTCTTACTGCCCAGGGAGTGGAGATCATCCGCCGCAAGGAGGAAAACAAGCTGCGCCAGACATTGGCCCGGATCGAAGAGCTGATCGTGGAATATGAAGTGGAAAAAATCGTGCTGGGACTGCCCAAGAATATGAATGCTTCAGAGGGCATGCGCGTAGAATTAACAGAGGAATTTAAGGAAAAGCTGGAGAGGAGAACAGGACTGTCTGTTGTCTTCTGGGATGAGCGCCTGACAACGGTGGCTGCCGACAAGGCAATGATGGAGGCCGGGATCCGCAGGGAAAACCGCAAGGATTATGTGGATATGATCGCAGCTTCCCTTATTTTGCAAGGGTATCTGGACAGGTGCAGGAACGAACAGGAAGGAACGATTTAAGTGGAGAAGATTACATTCAGACCGGAAGGTGAAGAAGCAGTAGAATTTTATGTGCTGGAGCAGACCAGAATAGGAGGCTTTAACTACATCCTTGTGACGGACAGTGAAAAAGGAGACGGGGAAGCCCTTATTATGAAGGATATTTCTGCAGACGGCGAGGAAGAAAGTATTTTTGATATCGTGACGGATGATGCAGAGTTAGATGCAGTGGCAGGTGTATTTTCCAATATGCTGGACGATGTCGAGCTGGAAAAGTAATAGAGCAGAAATACAAAATGATTTTGAAAACTGCCAAGTCCGGGAAAATTGCTGATGAAAGAAAGCAGGCAGCAGGAAAAAGCAGAATAGCCTTTGAATCCTGAAAATAAGCTTGTGGACAAGGATCAGGCAGTGGAAAATGAATAACAATGAGCGGAAATAAATAAGAATTCAAATTATGATAGATGGAGGTAATTTACTTGAAAAAGAAAAAAGATAATAATGGCGCTTCCAAGCTAAAGATCATCCCGCTGGGAGGATTGGAGCAGATTGGAATGAACATTACTGCCTTCGAATACGAGGACAGTATTGTTGTGGTGGATTGTGGACTTGCCTTCCCCGCAGACGATATGCTGGGAATCGACCTGGTGATCCCTGATACCACCTATCTGGAGAACAATATCGACAGAGTAAAGGGCTTTGTGATTACCCACGGACATGAGGATCACATCGGCGCTCTGCCTTACGTGCTTCGCAAGATCAATGTGCCTGTGTACGCTACCAGGCTTACCATGGGAATTATCGAGAACAAATTAAAGGAGCATAACTTGCTTCGCAATACCAAGAGAAAGGTGATCAAGTTTGGACAGTCCATCAATTTAGGACAGTTTCGTGTAGAGTTTATCAAGACCAATCACAGTATCGTGGATGCGGCAGCTCTGGCAATCTATTCTCCTGCGGGTATAGTGGTGCATACGGGAGACTTTAAGGTGGATTATACGCCGGTATACGGAGACGCCATTGATCTGCAGAGATTTGCAGAGATCGGCAGAAAGGGCGTGCTTGCGCTGATGTGCGATTCCACCAACGCTGAGAGACCTGGCTTTACCCCTTCGGAAAAGACGGTAGGAAAGACCTTTGACAGCCTGTTTGAGGAGCATAAGAACACCAGGATCATCGTGGCTACGTTTGCTTCCAATGTGGACAGAGTACAGCAGATCATCAATACGGCCTACAAATTCGGACGAAAGGTATCTGTAGAGGGCCGCAGCATGGTTAATATCATAGAGACAGCGATTAATCTGGATTGCATCAAGATACCGGAAAATACACTGGTGGATCTGGACCAGCTGAAAAATTACCCTGACGAGCAGCAGGTGATCATTACCACAGGAAGCCAGGGAGAGAGTATGGCGGCTTTAAGCCGTATGGCAAGCAATGTGCACAAGAAGATTACCATCGGCGCAGGAGATACAGTTATCTTCTCATCCAACCCCATTCCAGGCAATGAAAAGTCAGTCACCAAGGTGATTAATGAGCTGCTTAGGAAGGGTGCAGACGTTATTTTCCAAGACGCTCATGTATCCGGACATGCTTGCCAGGAGGAGATCAAGCTGATCTATACCCTGGTACATCCCAAGTATTCTATTCCGGTACACGGTGAGTTCAAGCACTTGACTGCACAGGCCAAGATCGCAAACAGTTTAGGGATCGACAAGGACAATATCTTTATCCTGTCCTCCGGAGATGTGTTAGAGCTTGACGAGGACAGCGCAGAGGTGACAAAAAGAGTACCTGTGGGGGCTATCCTGGTAGACGGATTGGGCGTAGGTGATGTAGGAAACGTGGTACTGCGGGACAGACAGCATCTGGCAGAGGACGGCATCATGATCGTGGTCATGAGCCTGGATAAGGCTACCGGAGAGCTGGTAGCAGGACCGGATATTGTGTCCAGAGGCTTTGTCTATGTGAGAGAATCTGACGAGCTGATGGATGAGGCCAGGTATACTGTGGACACAGCCATTCAGGCATGTCTTGACAGAGGCATCACCGACTGGGGCAAGCTTAAGGCTACCACTAAGGATGTGCTGGGCGATTATGTGTGGAAAAAGACAAAGAGACGTCCCATGATCTTACCTATTATCATGGAGGTTTAAGAGGCTTCAAGATGGAAAAACTGGAGAATGCGGTGGTGGATCTGATCGGCGCCATCAAGGATACAGAAGAATACAGAAAGTATGTGGAGCAGAAGGAAGGTTTAAAGCAGTTTCCGGAGCTTAAAACACAGATAGATGAATACCGCCGCCGCAACTTTGCAATGCAGATGGAAAACAGCCCTGCCTTTGAAAAGATCGAACAGTTTGAACGGGAGTATGAAGGCTTCCGGGAGGACCGCCGCGTGTCAGACTTCCTGGCCGCCGAGCTGGCCTTCTGCCGCATGATGCAGAAAATGGAGTTAAGAATTATCGATAGCTTGGATTTTGAGTAATCGTAAATGGAAGGAGACCGAGTATGGAAGGGATGGAAGTGGTAAAGGCGGTCCTGGGAGCGATCCTTAGGGCTGTGATAGCAGTGGCTGTGGTGGCGGTGATCTATAAGGGCGCTATGCGTGGCTATGAATTTGGCTATAAGGTATTTGCAGATGAGCCCATGACTACAGGAGAGGGCCGCAGTGTCACAGTGACTGTGACAGAGGGCATGTCTGCCAAGGAAATGGGAGAGCTTTTATATGACAGAGGACTGATCGATGACAAGCAGCTTTTCAATGTCCAGTATATGCTGTCTGAGTACCGCAAGGACTTAAAAGCAGGCACCTATGAGCTAAGCACCTCCATGACAGTGGACGAGATGCTTAAGACTATGGCCCAGAAAGAGGATATCGCATGATCATAGACGAGAGGATGGCTGCCTTTATCAACTCCTTTGATAAGGGAAATACTGTCTTTTTAGATGAATTGGAGAAATATGCCAGGGAAACTGATGTGCCCATCATCCGCAAGCAGATGCAGGGGCTTTTAAAGTTCCTCCTGGCTTTCTTAAAGCCTGCTTCTATCCTGGAGGTAGGGACGGCGATCGGATTCTCTGCAATCCTGATGAGCGAATACGGACCAAAGGACTGCCATATCACTACCATAGAAAAATATGAAAAAAGAATTCCTTTGGCCAGGGAAAATTTCAAAAAGGCAGGGAGGGAAGATCAGATCACTCTGCTAGAGGGGGATGCCACAGACATCCTAAAGGAGCTTAAGGAACCCTACGACATGATCTTCATGGATGCAGCCAAGGGGCAGTATATCCACTTTATGCCGGATATCCTGCGACTGTTAAAGCCTGGAGGACTCTTGGTATCGGACAATGTGCTCCAGGACGGGGATATCATAGAATCCCGTTTTGCCGTAACCAGAAGGAACCGTACCATTCACTCCAGGATGCGGGAGTACCTCTACGAGCTGACTCACAACGAGGCGCTGGAGACCTGTATTTTACCTGTAGGAGATGGTGTAACATTAAGTGTAAAGAAAATCCTGGTGGGAAAAGACAAAGTTATGTAGGAAGGAAAGAAAGCGATGAATAGAAAGAAGCCGGAGCTGCTGATACCGGCAAGCAGCCTTGAGGTATTGAAAACAGCGGTGATCTTTGGGGCGGATGCGGTATATATTGGCGGGGAAGCCTTTGGACTGCGGGCCAAGGCAAAGAATTTTTCCGAAGAAGAGATGGCGGAGGGCATTGCCTTTGCTCATGAGCATGGGGTAAAGGTGTATGTGACAGCCAACATCCTGGCCCATAATGAAGATCTTTCAGGAGCAAGAGCGTATTTTGAAGAGCTTCGGGACTTAAAACCTGCACCACCGGATGCACTGATCATTTCCGATCCCGGAATGTTTACCATTGCAAAGGAAATCTGGCCCGATGTGGAGGTGCATATTTCTACCCAGGCCAATAATACCAACTATGAAACCTATCTGTTCTGGTGGAGGCTTGGCGCAAAGCGTGTGGTTTGTGCAAGAGAGCTTTCCTTAGAGGAGATCAGGCAGATCCGGGAGAAGATCCCACAGGAGATGGAGATAGAAAGCTTCGTTCATGGAGCTATGTGTATTTCTTATTCCGGCAGATGCTTATTGAGTAATTTTCTCACCGGAAGGGACGCTAACCAGGGCGCCTGCACCCATCCCTGCCGTTGGAAATATTCCATTGTGGAGGAGACCAGACCCGGGGAATATATGCCGGTCTTTGAAAATGAAAGAGGAACCTACATCTTTAATTCCAAGGATCTTTGCATGATCGAGCATATCCCACAGCTTGTGGAGGCAGGGATCGACAGTCTGAAGATCGAGGGCAGGATGAAGACGGCGCTTTATGTGGCAACCGTGGCCAGAACTTATAGAAAGGCCATTGACGATTACTTCGATTCACCGGATAAGTATAGGGAAAATATGTCCTGGTACAAGGAAGAAATCTCCAAATGTACCTACAGGCAGTTTACTACAGGCTTCTATTTCGGAAAGCCTGATCAGAACACTCAGATCTATGACAACAACACTTATGTGAACGAATATATCTATTTAGGCATCATTGAGGAGGTAAAGGACGGCCTTGCAAGGATCGAGCAGCGCAACAAATTCTGCGTGGGAGATCAGATTGAAATTATGAAACCTGACGGAAAGAATATTGCAGTAACGGTCAAGTCCATGTATAATGATGCAAAAGAGGCGGTAGAGAGTGCGCCT
>ULUL01002609.1_pt1 | contig 12365 bp, 9 predicted proteins | sample 1958481 | NCBI WGS metagenome assembly ULUL01 (sample SAMEA4835759, study PRJEB28245) | human gut metagenome | biome: gut microbiome; material: fecal sample | place: Denmark | collected 2008 | reverse complement strand
GCCTTCCACTTGGGCTTGCATTCTGACTGCTCTCTGTGCTTCCTTCAGAATTTCCCTGCGCATTATTCTGGGAATCACTGCTGCTCTGACCGAAGCTTCCTGGCCTGCTGCCAAAGGAACCAAATCCTCCTTCCATACCTCCTCCAAAGCCTCCGAAACTGTCGGAGCCGAAGATTATACAGGATTGGGAAGCCTCCAGATTCATTCCCATGCTGCTGCCGCCTCCCGCTGCCAGGACGATACCACCGGAAATGGTAATGGTTCCATCTGCATCCAAGGGTTCATTGTCTGCGCTGTTTGCGGACCATACTACCACAGTACCGCCGGAGATATTCATATCTGCGTTGGAGTCAAAGCCATCTCCGTTTGAGGTGTAGGCATTGATCGTGCCGCCGGAAATATTTATTTCAAAATCATAGCCGTTTAAGCTGGAATTGCCTGCATTGATACAATCATCTGAGGCGGTAATGTCAATCTCTCCAGAAACAATATTTACAGTTGCTCCCTCAAGTCCTTCATTGCACTCTGTAATGGCAATGGACGGTCCCTGTGTCCCTTCCTCACCGATATTCAGCACCAGATCGCAGTGCACCGCATCATCTGCTGCGGAAATTGTCAGGCTGCCGCTTTCCACATTCAAAAGCTGCTCTGCATTGATCGCATCATTTACAGGAGCCGTAATGTTCAAGGTAAGCTCTTTGATGGTCAGGGAAGCTTCTCCTTCTTCTGTGGTGGTTGCACCGGATTTGATGCCGTTCTTGCCATTGGCATTGATGTTCAAAATACCGGTTCCGCAAAGCACTACCTGGGAACCATCCTTGCACTTGAGCACTGCATTCTCGACATTTTCGTTATCCGGATAATTGTCCTCGTTATTCTGTGCACTATCTGTCAGCGTATTCTCACTTCCTGCCGCCACCTCTATCGTCACCTGGCTGGATTTATTACAGGCGATAACTGCAGTATCTGCGCTGGTCAGCGTCAGTCCGTTTAATACCAATACCACTCCTGTGGTACCCTTCTTCACTTTCACACTTCCATCGGTGCAGGAACCTGCCAACACATAGACTCCCGCTTCCTTGATCACCAGGCTGGTGTCAGCTATCTCATATTTTTCAGAAGTGCTCTCATCTCCAAGGCTGGTAAGGGCTGCCTCAATCCCACTGTCAGAAAAGGTAAATGTCACTTCTGCCTTGGACAAATTCTCAGAAGTGCTCTGGGAGGTGCTTGCTGCGCCAGTTCCGGTACCTATGTTGCTTATATTAGATGCTGTGATACTCCGTGTGGCGCTAATACTGTCTGTCACACTGCTATCCGTGCTTATATTACCGCATCCGGTCAGCAGTCCCGGTACCAACATGGCTGCTGTTGTCCAGACTGCCAGAGCTTTTATGTTCTGTTTTCCTGTCTTTGCCTTCCTTTGATATCCTATATTTCCACCGATTATTTGATTTTCTTTCTGTATCCTGGTATTTCTATACCATATCATCCATCTATTTTCTTTACGCATATTGCATTCTCCTTTCCTTTTATGTTCTCGATTACTTTTTATTCTTTTTATATTTTCTTCTTTCCATATTTTCTTCTTTTTCTATTTCACTTGCTTTCTATTTGCCTTTTTGCTCTCTGTTTTTTTGCACTTTTTCCCCAAAAAACAGATTCCTTATAAAACCATTCCCTCTTTTCCAACAGACGCAACGCCACAGGAGATCTCCAGATTTCCGTTTCTGCAGCGCATCTGATCAATCAGCTCCTTTTCCTTTTTGACATCCTTCAGGCTCACTCTATAATGCAGGCAAAACAGACTTCCCATGTTGACTGTTTTTACCTGAATCAGGCTTGCATTTTCTGTGTAGGTATCAAACAGATCTGTAAAAAGATCGCTGTAATCTAAGTTTTCCGGGACAGTCACCCGGATTTCCCGCTCACCCGGCATTCCCTTTTTCTTTTCCACCTGCTGTAAAAGCATCAGTCCGCATACCACAATGCCTGCCAGCACTGCCAATGCCACATAGCCCATTCCACAGGCCAGTCCTACTGTCATGGCCAGGAAAATTGTCATAATGTCTCCTGCAGTCCCCGGTGCGGAACGGAATCTTACCAGACTGAAGGCACCTGCTACAGCTACTCCAGCGCCAAGATTTCCATTTACCAAAAGAATGACCAACTGTACCAAGAAAGGCAGGCAGATCAAAGTCATTCCCATGGTGCCTTCCTCCTTTGTCACCTTTTTGTATACATAAGAAATGACAAATCCCAAAACCAGGGAAACAATCGTTGTGGCCAAAAAAGCCGGCATTGTGATGGTATTTCCATATACACTTGCAAATAATCCATTGAACATTTTTCTATCCTCCATAATTTCCTATTTATTTTTATGTATTTTTTGATGCAGTTTTTTTATCTTTTTTCTGTTCCTGTATAGCGAAGCTGCGTCTGACATCTTTCTTTATTTTCCGTGTAGCAAAGTTCGGTCTGATGCTTTTTCTTATTTTCTGTGCAGCGAAGTCCGGTCTGATGCTTTTCCTTATTTTCCGTATATTGAAGCTGCGTCTGATACTTCTCCCAGGCTCCTGCATCTAGGAACTCTGTCTGGTATTTTTCCCCGGTTTCCATATTTGGAAGCTCAGCTTGGTACCTTTCTTTGATATCCTGAAGGTAAAGCACCCTTCTTTCCACTTCCTCCTGATAGATTCCACACATTCTTTCGTAGGCTCTTCCATATTTGGAAAAGGACACCGGGAAAATGGAAAGCTCTGACAACGCCTCCGCCAGCCATAAAGGCATAGCGTTTGGAATTTTGATTTCCATCAGAGTCTGACCCGGCTGCAGCAGCGCTTCGCCTTCCGTTCCAAGTCTTAAATCCAGCTTCTTCGTTCTCCACCGGATCTCCTGATCCAAGGTCAGTCGAAGATTGGGATCCTCCTTTCCTTTTAAGGAGTCTCTTTCATAGGAAAGGAAAACTCTTGGCTTTAGCTCCTTATAATACTGAAGCATCCAGTCAAGCTCGTGAAAGATCTGGCTGCTGCCGCCTCCTCCCTTGCCGTTTAAATAGAAAAGGGCCTGATCGTAGGGAATGCTTTCTCTTCTTTTATATACAATGCCCTTTGCCTTTTTCTTGATCTCCAGAAAAGCCTGGGTCTGTGCATCCGGCACGGTGTAGCACCGAAGCCTTAACTTTTCCTTGTATTTCGGCTTTTCCAGAGAATGCCTGATCAGGTAGTAATCCGGTGTATCATAATATAAATTCAGGATACTGCTGTGTGGAAAATCATCCGGCCGCATATGCTCATATAGTATGGGCAGCAGCGCCTCCTTATGCTCCTTCGTCAGCAGATATTTTACTTCCTTTCTTTGAAAAACATTTTGGTAGCTGCTCATATGCTTTTCCTCCCTGTTTGTCTTGTTTTTTGTATGGCTCTTATTATCCATAAGATTCTGAAAAAGTTCTGAAGGTCTGCAAAAACTTTTTTCAGAACGCTTTCAGAACTTTTGCTATAATGATAAAATAAGATGTTGGGGTCAAAAATGTGGGAAAAGGACACGGAAAGGAAGGACAGGCGATGACTATTTTGATCGTTGAGGATGAGGCTTCTCTGGCAGAAGCGTTGGAACATATTTTACAGAAGGCCGGGCATGTGACGGACTGGGTAGTTGACGGTCAGTCGGCGTTAGATTATATCCGCGGCTTTTCTTATGATCTGATCCTTTTGGATGTGATGCTCCCAAAGCTGGACGGCTTTTCTGTGGTAAAACAGATCCGGATGGAGCAGATTGCCACGCCTGTCCTGATGCTTACTGCAAGGACCACCGTTCCCGACAAGGTAGCCGGTTTAAATGCAGGCGCAGACGATTACCTCACCAAGCCCTTCGACCCGGAGGAGCTTTTGGCCAGAGTAAATGCCATGACACGCCGAAAGGGCACTGTTGTGATGGATGAGATCTGCTTTGAAGATCTGACCTTATCCTTAAATTCCGCCCTTATTACCTGCGGCTCCAAGGAGGTTCAGCTAAGCCCAAGGGAATTTCAGGTGGCCCGCCTTTTGCTTTCCGAGCCCCGGATGACCTTTACCAAGGAGCTGATCATCAATAGAGCCTGGGGTATGGATTCCGACGCCACTGACAATAACGTGGAGGCCTATATTTCTTTCTTACGAAAAAAACTGCGCTATTTAAAATCCAGAGTATCCATAAAAAATCTGCAAAAAATCGGATACCGGCTGGAAATCACAGCCCAGTGACAAAGATAGCCTTATCCCGGAAATAAAAAGTAAAAACTTTCAGTTAGAAAGGACAACTTAAGAAGTATCATGAAAGAATACAGAAAACGCTTCGTTCAGTTTAATATGCTTTTGATCGGATTGGTACTATTAATCATGATGACAGTCATTGCCGTCTATATGTATAGAGATTATTATGAAAACTTGAAAAACACCATGGAGCAGGTGGTAAGGCCTCTTGACTTTCTGTCAGATACAAGACCTGACTTTTCTCATATGGGTGTACACGATATCTTTTCCCAGTCTGCGGATTCTTCTACCGACAATCTGCAAAACAATGACCAGAAAAACTACGAAGGACTACAAGACAAAACTGCGGATTCTTCTGCCAACAATTTGCAAAACAATGACCAGAAATCCGACAGCGGATTTCAAGAAAAAAATACTGATTCTTCTTCCGAAAATTTCCAGACAGAGAATCTGCCTGCAGATCAGTCCGTTGCTCAAAAACAGCCGAATGCCCTGCCCAAAAACGGGAAAAATTTTCCGGACGATAAGCCTTTCTTTGAACAGCAGAAAGAGATCATGACTGTTTTCTACACACCGGCAAGCGGTAGTCAGGAAGAAAGTATCTCCGTTTTATCCCAAACGGATAGCTTTGATGAGGACGTCCTATCCTTGCTTCTTTCCGATGTGATCACCCAAAATAAATCCTTTGGGGTGCTTTCCTCCTATCATGCCATCTACTACTATACCGGCGATCAGAATCTCTACCGCATTGCGCTGATCCCCTCCAGTTATATCACCCATTCCATGCTCAGCCTCCTTTTAGTGCTGGCGCTGATCTTTATAGGTGCTATGGGCTGCTTTCTTCTTGTGAGCATCCGCCTTTCCAAGGTAGCCGTGCGTCCCATGGAGGAAGCCATGCAACGGGAAAAGCAGTTCGTGGCAGATGCTTCCCATGACTTAAAGACTCCTCTGTCCGTGATCCTGGCCAATAACAGCATCCTGATGGAAAATCCTAGCGCCTCGGTCGGAAGCTTAAGCCGTTGGACGGACAGCACCCGGGCCGCTGCCAAGAAGATGCAGCAGCTGATCAGTGAGATGCTCACCCTGGCTGACGTTGAGCGTAAGGACACTCCCCTGCCCATACGCCCCCTGGACGCTGCCAGCGTTGTCACAAAAGCTGCCCTGCAGCTGGAATCTGTAGCTTATGAAAAAAATGTGGAGCTGGATACCGAAGGCATCCCCGAGGAGCTTTCCTTTTCTTCCAATGAGGATTACCTGCAGCGCATTGCCTCCAGCCTAATAGAAAATGCCATCAAATACGAGCCCGCGGGCGGCGCTGTCAAGATCACCCTTACCTGGGAAAAGAAAAGCGTCATCCTCTCCGTTCACAACAAAAGCTCCTTTATTTCCGCAGAGGATCTCCCCCACATCTTCGACCGCTTTTACCGGGCTGACAAAAGCCGCCAGGCAAACAGCGGAAGCCATGGACTGGGACTTGCCATTACCAAGGAAATGACCGAGCGCTTAGGCGGCAGACTCTCTGCTACCAGTTTTCCCGAAACCGGCACCTGCTTCCAGGCCGTTTTCCAGCTGTAACACTTTCTTTGCTTTTGCGCTTCTTTTTCTGTCCGTTATCCCTTCACACTGCGTTACAGTTCACTTGCGCCCTTTGTGAAGCATTTTTAATTGCATTTTCCTAGTCTCTATGCTACACTAAAGCAACTGAACGTTTTGGAGGTTACAATGAAAAACAAACGAAGTACTTTTTCCGGAAAGCTGGGCTTTGTCCTGTCTGCAGCCGGCGCTTCCGTAGGTCTGGGAAATATCTGGAGATTTCCTTATCTTGCCGCCAAGTACGGAGGCGGCATCTTTTTGCTGATCTATATTCTGTTGGCACTGACCTTTGGTTATACCATGATCATGGCTGAGACTTCCCTGGGACGCCTTACCAGGAAAAGTCCTGTAGGCGCTTATGAAAGCTTTGGGAAATCCAGGTGGCTGTCCCTGGGCGGCTGGATCAACGCCATTATCCCTATTCTCATCGTTCCTTACTATTCTGTGATCGGTGGATGGGTGATCAAATATTTGTGGGAATATGTATTAGGACATGGACAGGAGCTTGCCTCTGATACCTATTTCTCTTCTTTTATTTCCAATGGAATGTCTGCGGAAATCTGCTTTGTTATATTTACCCTGTTTACTGTTGGGATTATTTATGCAGGCGTAAGAAACGGTATTGAGAGAGTCTCCAAATTTATGATGCCCATTCTGGTCATCCTGTCGGTGATCATTGCTATTTATTCCGTTACAAGACCCGGTGCTCTGGCAGGCGTAAAGTATTTTCTGGTGCCTAACCCGGCAAATTTTTCCTGGATGACTGTGGTATCTGCCATGGGACAGATGTTCTATTCCCTTTCTATCGCCATGGGTATTCTTGTGACCTTCGGCTCCTATATGAAGAAGGAAATGTCCATTGAGGATTCTACCCGTAATGTAGAGGTCTTTGATACTGCCATCGCTATCATGGCGGGACTCATGATCATTCCCGCTGTGTTTGCCTTTTCAGGCGGGGATCCCGATACCCTGCAGGCAGGCCCTTCCTTGATGTTTATCACCATTCCAAAGGTTTTCGCCAACATGGACTTTGGTACTGTTGTAGGTATCCTTTTCTTCCTTCTGGTGCTCTTTGCCGCCATGACCAGCTCCATCGCCCTGACAGAAAGTGCTGTGTCCACCTTTGAGGATGAGCTGCACTGGAGCAGGAAAAAGGCCACCCTTTTTATGGCTGTGATCATGCTTCTCTTAGGTTCGCTTTCCTGCTTAGGCTATGGCCCTCTTTCCAATGTAAAGATCATCGGGATGCAATTTCTGGATTTCTTCGACTTTCTGACCAACTCTGTAATGATGCCTATTGCAGCCCTTGCAACCTGCCTTCTGATCTCCAGAGTAGCCGGAGTTGACAAAATTGAGGAGGAGGTCACACAAAACGGACAGCCCTTCCGCCGCCGGAAGATTTTCCGCTTCATGCTCCGTTACCTCTGCCCTATCTTTGCAGTGATCATTCTTTTAAGCTCCGTGGCAAATGCATTTGGGTGGATTTCAATGTAAAGTAAAAATCGTCTCAAAAGCTTGTAATCCGGCAAGCTTTTGAGACGATTTGATTTTTTAAGCTTTTGCATTTTCCATTTTTTCTTTAAATTCCTGTACTGTCATATTAATCCGGCTTGCTGCAGCATCAATGCTTAGCAAACCATCTTTCACAAGACCGATTAAGGTAAACAAAGTACCTTCCTGGCGGCCTTTGCTAAGTCCCTGTTCTATTCCCTGTTCAAATCCAATAGCAATGCCCTTATCTTCAATCCCCTGGCTCAGATTACACATAACACTCACATCCTTCCTAAAATTTTCTTCCATTGGAATCTCATATTCCTTTCCAAGGATATTTAATTTTTCATTGATTGTCAGTTCCTGGGATAATAAGGCTCCCAACAGCCTATGCAATTCATACATTTCATTATGTGCAGGAATCTCTTTGGATAGACCGATCAATACCACGGTTCAAAATCTTATATTTCTTCTTCTAAACAAATTTATACTAGCATGGGACAAGTTTTGAAAGCAAGCAACATTTATGAAATTTTATTAAAAAGCTGGCGCTTCTTGGAAATTCAACTGAAGCGCCAGCCTGTTAGATTTGTTTCTTATGTTTTAGGATATTAATCCTTCCAGTTTTGGGTTATTTCGGCTTGAGAGGATTTTATCTGCCTCCAACGTTTACAGAATATTCACTGTTGGCAAGGCACTTTTCATACCCCTCCACCGGTGCATCATAGGAACTACTTCCGTAAGAAACATAGTAATCACCATAAGCACACCAATAATATCCAGCTTCATCGAAATACTTTCCTGCAACTTCTTTCTTAACATCCTCACCACTTGCCTGATCATTTGATTTAAAGGTTGCAAGACCCTTAACATCTACATAACTGCCATCCGGATAATAATTCACGGTAATATTTTCTACGGTACAGTTTTCTACTTTTCCGTTGTCCACACCATTTTTACGCTGGATCATGCCTGCAAGACCACCCATATCATATGCTGCATTGATGGTATTATTCTTGGATACGCAATCTCTAAAAGTAACGGATACTCCAGGATCTGCTCCCATACCTAACATGATACCAATCTTACCGTAGCCCCAGATTTCACTGTTTGTTACGGAAACATTTTCAAATACAGTTGTTCCATAGGTATATCCCATAACGATGCCGCCAACATTTCCCGCATATTGCTTTCGATATTCAGCAAACCATACATCGGCACTATCAAATTTTAAATCCTTAATTGTAATATTTCCACTAGTATCACCGATAAATCCAGTACCATAACAGCCGTCCTTAGTTATCAATGTGCAACTACGAACCATCATATTACTAATAGTATGACCGTTTCCATTGATGGTAATGCCTGACATTTTTCCATTTCCTTTGATAGGCTTCCACAGATGTTCTGCCAGATCAATGTCCGCTGTAATATTCACAGTATAGCCACTATAATTCTTTCCATTATCAGTAATTTCCGTTGCAAACAAGGCCAGTTCTTCTGCGCTGGACATGGTAACTGTTTTCTCTGTGGTGTTCACAGGTGTTGCATAACCTGTTGCTACATCTGTACTCCATTCTCCCTTATCATATACTGCGGAAAAAGGAGAGAAGGAATTAACCTTCATTGTTACCATACCGGTGTCAGCATTATAAATATAATGATCAACATTATCTGTGAGAGTGTCTCCATCATCTGTCATCAAAATACTTCTATGATATACTTTAAGTCCGGTACGATTTTTTCCAATATTCATTTCTACTTCAAAGAGAGTATCTTCCTTTGCAGAAACTTTATTGCCTGACTGATCCTTCAAGATAACTTCAAATGTACTTGCGTTCCTCAAATCTGTCACTTCGATATTAGCCGGGGTAGCGGCCGTCTCTACTGTCAAAATTACAGAAGTAATATCTTCTGTCAATGAACCTACCGGTGCAGTAAGCTTTACATTATAATCATTCTCTTTGTCTGTTAAGACAGTATCCCTTTCTGCCTCCACTTTTCCTGTCGCAACTACCGGATAAATTGCATCCAGGTCATAATACTTGTCATTACTGTCAGATTCCACTGTATCCTGTGTTGCAACAACTGTAATGATTATGCCATCAATTGTCATATTCTGATAATCGTTATTTGCATTTTTACTCATCTTGCCGCTGATCGTAATCACTCCGGATGTCTCCCCAGCTGCCAGATGATGATCTTCATCCAGTGAAAATTCATTTGTCACTGCCACATTATTTTCCATTGTTTCTTCGCTGAACGTAAAGTCGATGACTTCCAGTAACTTAGCATTTCCATCCTGAATTCCAGAAATCAATACCTTATACTTTAATGCAAGATTGCCTTTGTTCTGAATCCTGAATTTCTGCAAATTATAGGTTGCGCCCGGCTCCCAGAGAACTTCTTCCGCTTCATGTCCTGCTGCCTTTTCCCACTGTAAAGGAGCTGTCAGGTCATTTCCATCCTCATCCACAATAGCTACTTCTAACGTACCGGATACAATCTTATTTACTGCTGAAGTCGCTGTATCCGTAAACCATGCAAATGTTGTACCAATCAGCATTGTCAAACACATCATAAGAGCTACAATACTAGATATCAAAGCACGTTTTGTTGTTTTTTTGCTTTTCATACCACTTTTCCCCTTACTGTTATAATTTGCCTATTTTATATCATGTGCAAAACCAGCACATGATTGGCATTCGCCACTCGTCAAGCTCTATTACATTATAAGCCAAGCTTACTCAATGATAATCACTGGATATCCAAAGCTTACGGCTTCATTTCCAGATACATCACCTGCGGACACATCTGCTATCTGATCTTTAGAAACATCCATATCTTCTAAAGCTCCTGCGGCAAGTGCTGACTGTTCTGAATCTTCTATACTGACTACATCAGAACCAGATACATCATATGTCGACACTAAATCGAAATTATCATTGCCGCTTACATCCTCCAACAGAATGTAAGTTTCATAATCTGCTTTGGTTTCCCATGTACCCCAGTATCCTTGGATTTGAATATCACATGGCTCTTCTGTTTTACAAACAATTCCAAATTCAATTGATCTGTCCTGTCCACCCCGGTTAGTTTCAATTTTAGCTACATATTTTTCATCATTTACAGAATTGGAAATTACAATGTACCCATTTACTGTTCCGTTATTTGTTACCCTGACACGATAAACCGTATTTCCAACTATCTGCAGCTGAAATGTTTCTTCTCCCGGTATTGCAATAAAGCTTTCTGTTTCCTGCAAACTTCGCTCCTGCTGTACTTCTGCATAGGAAACCTCCAACTGTACTTTCCCGGTTTTGATTACGCCCAAACTATTGGAGACAGAATCAGCAAACCATGCCCATGTAAGTCCGCACAGGCATATAATACTCAGGCATATGCTCAGAATAGATGGCGCCAGCAAAGTAAGCAGACTGGGAGACTTTGCTTTTAAGTTCTCTTCACTTTTCTCTCTTTCTTTGCTTCTTGGCGTCATATGATAATATTTCCTCCCATATGCCTGAATAACTTTACACAGTGTCTTACTATCTCTTATCTACCAGCAGATATAATAACATCCCTGCTAATCTACTGTCATTACTTTACTGCTTTTCTAACTCGGATTTATTCCGGAACAACGGTGTACCAGATATCTCCATTGGCTTGTGTTTCAGAAACAACCTTGTATCCGTCAGCTACGAAGTTACCGTGCAAATGGTCATCGCCCAGACTGGGATCTTGGTTTACAAAGGTACCGCCTTTTACAGTAATTGTTCCAGAATGACTGTTGTTCTGATTTAACACATAATACTTACCACCATATTGATAATCTGTCTTAAAGAATCCGCCTTCAATTATAATGTTGCCATCATAACTCTCGATTACAGAATTTCCTATTCCATTTGCATCTGCTCCAACGGTAAAGGTACCATTCTTAATCGTAACTGTTGCGCCTTTTTCTACATAGATACTCACATTATTGCCGCCACTTCCACCATCAAAGAAGCCGTTTTCAATTGTTACATTAGTATCTGATCCTGTTACCTTTAACGCTATAGCATTTGCATCCTTAGCAACTACACCTTTATTAATTGTAACAGTTCCGGAAGATATGGTCTTACCTGTGGCAATTTCTTCTGCATAGGAAGCATCCTTGTCATACTCATTATCATAGCTGTCATATTCTACAGTAGCCTGTGTTGCATATACCGTAATGCTGACACCTTCCACTGTCAAACCCTGATAATCGTTATTAGCATTCTTATCCATTTGCGCGGATATGGTAATGTACTCTGATGCTTCATTCTTTGGCAACTGGTGTTCTGTATCCATATCATAAACAGCACCACTATCACCTATCTTATAGGTAAATTCCAGAACATCTCTTAAATCTTTTTCTGCTGTATTTGGGCTCTCAATTCCAGAAATTTCAATCTTATACTTAATAGCTAATTTTCCTTCATTCACTATTTTGAAAGGGGTCAGCTCATAAGTAGCACCAGGCTCCCACAAAATATCCTCTTGAGCCCTGCCATCTTTAGCCTGCCATTCCAGCGTTCCTCCATCCAAAGATTGATTCTCTTTATTCTGGATATCCACATCCAAAGTACCGGACTGAATCTTGTTTACATTAGTTTGTGCCGTATCGGTAAACCATGCAAAGGTTGTCCCAATAAGCATTGTCAGGCAAGTCAGCATTGCCAATGAACTGGTAATCAATGATTTTTTTGTAGTTCTGTCTTTTGACATATTATAGCATCCTCCTTAATTTGTTCTTGCCTCTTCTTTTTACTTTTTTACCTTTCGTTCCTATTTATTGCAAACGATCATTTACCTTTACTTGCTAACAGTATACCAGGTATCGCTTCCATCTGTTTTAGAAGTAGTGGTGCAGCCTGCACCAAGAACTATCTTACCGGTCTTGGCATTTACAGGATCTACCTCTGTCACACCGGGATTATAATTTTTGAAAGTACCGCCGTTTACAGTAATAGTACAACCTGCAGTAGCATTATCCTGATGATTTAA
>ULUL01004864.1_pt1 | contig 12380 bp, 7 predicted proteins | sample 1958481 | NCBI WGS metagenome assembly ULUL01 (sample SAMEA4835759, study PRJEB28245) | human gut metagenome | biome: gut microbiome; material: fecal sample | place: Denmark | collected 2008 | reverse complement strand
GGGAAATTTTATCTTTCACAGCGCTCTTGCGGGACATTTTATCACTTCCCTGGGCTTTTTGTGCCCCTTCTTTTACTTAGATTCCATCCTCTCTAGTATCCTCCAGGGCCTGGGAAAGGCGGGCAGCCTTTTTGTCATGAACCTGTTCTGCTTGAGCCTGCGGCTTTTTTTCGTCTTTTGGGTCATTCCCCTTATCGGGATTCAGGGGTACCTGTGGGGGATTTTCCTAAGCCAGTTGGCCCAAACCTTTTTTTATCTTCTTTCCCTGCGTTATACACTGCGACACAGCCCAATAAAACACACTTTGTAGCTGCTTACAGCAATTCGAAACAAAACTTTGTTACTGTTCACTCGTGCTCTTTAATCTTCCCTCTTATCGAAAAAGACCTTGAAATTCTTCCAAAATCGTCCCAAAGCCACCGACCTTTCAGAGCGCTTTAAAAAGCTCTGTCCCTTAGGAATATCATCCGTCACAATGCCGTCTGCTCCTGCATCCACCACCATCTGCATTCCCTGATAGCTGTTCACGGTCCAGCCGTAGAGCAGCTTTTGCTGACTATGAAGGGACTCCACCAGCTCTGGACTGATATTGACTGCCTCCACGCTGTAGCTGTCCGCATAGGAAAGCTCATACTGTTTTGGCTCGATCCTGTGAGAGATCAGCACCGTAGTGATTCCTTCATCCAGCGCCTTGATATTTTGCAAAATTTCCTCGTCAAAGGAGCCTATGATGCACCAATCCTCCAGCTGGTGTTTGTTAAGCAGCTCCACCACAGAGTCCTCTAAGTCCGTTTCATGACCTGTTTTCTTAAGCTCTATCATCAGACAGATCCTTCGGCCTGCCACGTCAAGCATTTCATCCAGCGTTGGAATGGCTTCTCTTTCCATTCCAGTTCCAAACTCCCACCTGGTGTTCCATTCAAGCACTTCCTCCCAGTCTGTGTCCCACACTGCCCTGTTGATCCCGGCCTTTCTCTGAAAGTTGGAATCATGCATCACGATCAGTGTGCCGTCTGCCAGCTGCTGTACATCAATCTCTGCAATGGATGCACCGTCTGCAATAGTTCTCTCCAAGGCTGCTACCGTATTTTCCGCCGCATAAGCAGCACCTGCCCTGTGGGATACCAGGATCATGGGCCGCTTTTCCTTTACAGACTGATGCGCAGCCTTTAAAAGGACCTCGGATCCAAGGACAATCCCAGACACGATGACAATTCCAAGACATAAACTGCCTATTTTGAAAAGAATTCTGCTGATTTTTTTCTTACATTTCTTTTTCATCACTGTTCCCTTAGTTCTTCCGCCATTCCTTTAAATAGCTGCTCCTTTGCCTTTTCGTATTCCCCAAGCGCTCCGGTAGCAGCCTTACTCTTTCCACCCTTTTCACTGTTTTCCCGAAGCTTTTGATATTCCTTCTTTATTTTATCCCGTATGTCCGTCAGGCATTCCAGTAAAAGGGGATTAAAGATGCCGCACTCTCCGTTTAGGATCATCCTTACAGCAGTTTCATGGCTGAACGCCTTTTTGTATACCCGCTCGCTCACTAGGGCGTCATAGACATCCGCCAGCGCCACCACCTGGGCTGAAATAGGGATTTCCTCTCCTTCAAGGCCGTCCGGATAACCTTTGCCGTCATAACGCTCATGGTGCCAGCGGCAGATTTCATACGCTACCTTCACCAATGGCTCGTCCCTGTACATAGTAAGCCTCTCCAGCATGGAAGCGCCGATCAGGGTATGGGGCTTGATTACATCAAATTCTTCCTTCGTAAGCCGCCCCGGCTTATTTAAAATCTTATCATCAATACTGATCTTTCCAATATCATGCAATACAGAGGCCGTTGTAATCAGGGATCTCTTCGCCCAGGACAGGTCATACTTGTCCGTCTTTCTGGCCAGATTTTCCAGAAGCATTCCTGTCAAAAGCTCAATATGCAGCACATGCAAGCTGCTCTCTCCGTTTCTAAATTCCACAATCTGGCTTAAGATATCAATCAAAAGTCTGCTGTTTTTTTCCTTCTCATAGACCTGATCCTTTACCAGGTTCATCAGCCTTCTCTGCTTTGCATATAAGGTAATAGCATTCTTCACCCGGCGGTATACCACCTGGGCGTCAAAGGGGCGCTTAATATAATCCGATGCCCCCAGATCAAAGGCTCTCTTGATATATTCCAGGGAATCCTCACTGGAAATCATGATAACAGGGATATCTTCGATCCACTTTTTCCTGCTCATGTAAGTTAGGACCTCAAAGCCGTCCATCACCGGCATCACAATGTCCAAAAGCACCAGTGCAATCCCTGTCTCATATTCCCGAAGATACCTAATGGCCTCTTCCCCGTTTTCCGCCTCCAGGATTTCATACTCTTCCTCAATGATGGCAGAAAGGATCTCTCGATTCATCCGGGAATCGTCTACCAGAAGCACTCTTAGCTTTTTCTTGGCCCTGGGACTGGCTGCCCCGGCTGAACCCTCCACCAACTGGACAGATTCCTCCGTGACTACCATATCCTTATTGATCTTGGCCTGATACATCAGACTATCGGCCCGCATAACGGCTTCTCCCACCGTCTGCCCGTCCGTCATCACACCACCGATGCTCACAGAAAGACGTATCTGCGTATACCCCGGCACCTTTGCTTCATGAATTTTCTGCCGGATCTGCCTTAGTTTTTCTGTAAAGGACTCCTCCTGCATCTGAGGCAGCACCAGCAGAAATTCATCTCCTCCGTAACGGATCAGGATATCCGTTTTCCGGATGCAGTCCTTGATGATCCTTACAACAACATCCAGCACCATATCTCCTGCATTATGGCCATAGGTATCGTTGTACAGCTTAAAATCATCCAAATCAATCATGGCAACGCCTGCCTTTTTGTCAGACATCTTGACCCGGTCTTCAAAGTATCTTCTATTGTATACGCCTGTTAAAGCATCCGTATACAGCTCCCTGTCATAGCCGGATAGTCTCTTGATCAACGTCTCTCTTCCGCTGGCATCCACTAAAATATCCTCATCCAAAGGATTGATCAGTTCCAAAACGCCTGCCTTTTGATCTATCTCCACATATTTTGCAATCACCTGATAGATTCCGGACTCCATGAATTCCAGCTTGATCTTCTGCTGCTTCTCCATCAGCGCCTTTTGGGCAATACAGTTGACACATTTGTGATCCTTCTGCCAGAATGCAAAACACTGACAGTCTTCTGTAGTCTCTCCTGTCGGCGTGCCATCCACGGAAAGCACTTTTCCATATCCATCCACCAAGCGTACGATCTGAAAAATAGCCCGTAATTTCTCCATGGCAACCTTCATTTCCTCCCAGCTTATTGCCATGCTCATTGTAATGCCTGTTGCAGTGTCCGTAGCATTACCTGTTTCCTTACTTTCTGATGATTCCTTACTTTCTGCTGTTTCCTTCATTGGCTCCTTATCCAGCTCTCTCTCCATCTTTTTCCCCTTCCAGTCATTCCCCTGTTTTTTCCTTTGGTTTGTACAGCAATTTTTATGATGTTGGGGTCAAAAGGTCTTTTGCCCCCAACTGATGTCCACGAATTGCTCCGCAGCAAGCTGCTCCCGCAATTCTGCAAACATTCGGAATCCGTTGATTTGCTACACAAATCACTCCTTCCTCATGTTTGGCGGGTCCCAAGTTCAAAAGCCTTATCATGCAAGCATGAACGGCTTTTTGACCTTTTGACCCTGGCATCATTTTTTTAATTATAGCATTATTTCCCCCTGGATACAACGGTGGAACTGTCATATACCTTGACTTTTAATCAAGTTTTGTTATAATGTTTGGAAAAAAGGAAAAAAGTTATGATTGAGCGAATATTGATCATGGTGGTCTGCGTACTGCTCTCCGCCTATTTTTCTGCAACAGAAACTGCATTTTCATCTGCAAATAAAACTCGTTTAAAGGCTATGGCTGAAAAGGGGAACAAAAAAGCTAAGCTTGCCTTGCGTCTTTCTGAGGATTATGATCACCTGATCTCCACTATTTTGATTGGAAATAATATCGTAAACATTGCACTTGCTTCCATCGGCACGCTGGTGTTTGTGGCCGTGTGGGAGGATGCAGGTGCTACCATCTCCACTATCGTGATCACCATTGTAGTTCTGATCTTCGGTGAGATTACGCCCAAGAGCGTAGCCAAGGACATTCCGGAACAGTTTGCCATGTTCTCCGCTCCCTTTATCAATCTGTTAATGATCCTTATGACGCCACTTACCTTCCTTTTCGGAAAGTGGAAGCTTTTAGTCAGCAGGCTTTTTAACTCAAACCAAGATACCAAGATGTCCCAGGACGAGCTTTTGCTTCTTTTAAACGAGGTACAGCAGGAGGGCACCATCGATGAATCTGAGGGAGAGCTTCTGAAAAATGCCGTCACCTTCGGAGACATGGAGGCCCAGGACATCCTGACCCATAGAGTGGATCTGGAGGCTGTCAGCGAGGACGCCACCTTTGAAGAAATCGCCAATAAATTCACCAAGACACAATTCTCCAGGCTTTTGGTCTATCGGGAAAATATCGACCAGATCATTGGGGTGATCCACCAGAAGGATTTCTATGTAGGAACCGGCATCACCCATGCTTCCTTAAAGGATATCATGACCCTTCCCGTATATGTGCATCCTGCTAAGAAATTGGATTCCCTGCTGCAGCTGATGCGCTCCAGAAAATCCCATGTAGCGGTGATCATCGACGAATATGGCGGCACTTTGGGTATTGTTACCATGGAGGATATTTTAGAAGAGCTTGTGGGAGAAATCTGGGATGAGCATGACGAGGTGGAAGAGCCTTTCCGTAAGCTGGATGAAAATACTTACCTTATCAACTGTAGCGTTCCCATGACTACCTTCTGTGAGCATTTCGATATCGAAGATACCTCCGAAAGTTCCTCTGTGGGCGGCTGGGTCATGGAACAGTTAAAGAAGATCCCGAGCCAGGGAGATTACTTCGATTATCAGCATCTGACAGTCACCGTCACTTCCACAGATGATCTGAGGGTAGAAGAGGTCAAGGTGATCATTCACCCGGAACTGCTTCCTAAAGAAGAGGTCTGATATGCAAAACAAGCGCCGGAATCGTGTGTGATCACCATCCCGGCGCTTGTTTTTTGAATTACAAAAGCTCCTTCTCGAATAAAAATCTTTCAGGCAGCTCCACATGGAAGCTTTTAGCCAGATCTCTGAAGTTTTGGGCTGTTATAGTCTGTCTCTTGTGAGGAGTCATGGCTAATACTTTGCAAAGGATCTCTGCGGATTTTTCCACTGTATGCATCAGTCCAAACGTCAGGTCATAGTCCTCACCGGAGCAGAACATTCCATGATGAGCCCAGATAGCCACATCATATTTTTCCATCATCTTGCTGGTAGCAATCGCAATCTCTTCTCCGCCGGGAACCATCCAGCCGATCACACCGACGCCCTTGGGGAACACCACCGGGCACTCTGTTGCCATCTCCCAAAGCTCTCTTGTAAAGGTCACATCATCCAGTGGAAGCACAAAGGTAAGGGCTATGGTATTGGTGGTATGAGCATGGTAAATAACCCTGTGCTTTCCATTGGTAACACGCTTTTTTACCTCGTGGTTCATCAGATGGGCAGGCAGCTCACTGGTAGGTCTTCCACCTTCCACAAGTCCCCAACGCAGGCGGTAATTTTCTCCCTTATCATCCAGCTCGATAATGGCAATGCAGGCCTCCGGATCCACGATGATATTACGGAAATACTTGCCACTTCCTGTCACCAGGAAAAATTCTCCGGCCAATCCTGGTACATGTGCCCCGATTGGCTGCCACTCTCCAGGGGAATTCAGACGATTCCGAATACTCTCCACCTCTTCCGGCTTGATACGGTAGGAAAGATTTCCACCGTTTCTTTCATGCCAGCCCTGCTGAAATCCATCATCTGCCATTTTAATAAAACCCTTTACAAATTTCGCATCCAGAATCTTCATATTCATTACCTCCATAATAGTGGTTTTGTGTTTACTGATTTTGTTTCATGTTGGTTTTTGTTTTAATATTCTTTGTTTCTATTGTGATTATATTGTATTATATGTGGTTTTATATTGCAATATGTGGTTTTCATTATTTTTTTGTGGTTTTCGTTCTGATTTTCGTCAATTTGCTGTGGTTTTGTGCCCATTATGCTTTTATAACACAACTTATCCTGCAGTGGGAACTCAATATTACAATTCAACCCCACCTCGTAAAGTAACGACAAGCCACGAAGTCTTGCTTTATCGCTGCTTCGTGGCTTGTCACTTCTTTGTTGCTCAAGAAACCTTACTATGGCCGATATGCCATCTTACTCTGTGACTTTGCTTCACTGTCTGGGACGCTTTTGTCTCCTGCTCCTGAGCGTTTTTCTTTCTTCTTTTTTTCTGTAGGCTCTCCATTCCCTGTATGGCGCGGAATTTGTGGAGCTCCGCTACTCTTTTATGTCTCCTGTACAGGCTCCCCAGTCTGTTATAAAACCAGAAGGACTCCACCAGAAGATGATTCACAGGGCCAATCTTTTCCTTGGTAGTACCTTTATAATAGGAACCACCGCAGTCGCCCACCTCATGCTTTTTCACACAGGCGATCACATCCGATTCACAGCTTACTGTATCCGGAAATTCTGTATAAGCCAAGCCGATACAATCTAACTTATGGGCATCGCTGCCGCCAAAGCAGGGTTTTCCAAAGTTTTCCCCAAGCATTCTTGCCCTTGCATTGCTTTCCGGGCTTTCACAGGCGTTAAAGGCCTCCACAAAGTCAAACTTGTCCATCACTGCCAGCTGGTTTCGATGCTTTCTGGTATTGGTAATGCTCAAATACTTTTCCCCGCAAGGATGGGCAGGTCCCAGAATCCCCTGATGCTTATGGACAATATCTATCAAAAACTGTACGGGCAACCCTCTTAGCTCCAGGATCTTCAGCTTTACATTTTCCGGCATCATGACCAGTATATGCCCAGCGTCTATGGTGTCATACTCAATTCCCTTCAAAACCACAAAGTCCTGAAATTTTTTTCCCTTGATGGTATTCTTCCATTTTCTGTAGCCATTGTAGGAATTGTGGTCGCTGACCATCATTCCTCCGAACCCCTTGTTCTTCAGGGTAGTGATGTAATCTTCTATAGCTACCTTACCATCCAAGGAGCCCTCCTTTGTATGACAATGCATGTCAAATTTCATGTTGCGCTCACACCTTTCTATAATCCTTTAGTCCACAGATTTCAAGGATTCTGTCATATTGACGCGGTCGATCTTCTTTCTCATGAAGAGGTTGACGCAGGCGGCAAAGCCGATGGTCAGTAAGAAACTGTAAAGATAACTCAAGGGCTCTACCCGCACATCATAAGCGATCATATCAATATTGATCTTATCCATTACAAACACATGCAAAAACTTGCCAAGCACCAGGCCGACTAACGCTCCCAAAAGTGTCAGGACGATATTTTCCCGGAAAATGTAGGCTGATGTTTCATTTTTGTAAAAGCCTAACACCTTGATGGTGGCAATCTCCCTGATACGCTCTGTGATGTTGATATTAGTCAGGTTATACAAAACTACAAAGGCCAGGCCCCCTGCGCAGAAAATGATCACCACGACGATCAGGTTTAAGCTGTCCATCATGCTGCTGAAGCGCACCTTGGAATCCTGTAATACGTTTACGGAAGCCACGTCATCTAACTTCATGATCGCTGCAGACATTTCATGTACATCCGCATCCCCTGCCTTGTTTAACATCACCATCTTGCACTCAGGTGCCTTCCCCATGCCTTCCTCGAAGGTCTGTGTGCTGACATAAAGATAATTATAGATAAAGTTCTGGCTGATTGCAACTACTTTAACCTCCATCTCCTTCATTTCTTCATCCCGCACCTTTACAAGATCTCCCACCTTAATGTTATACTGCTGTGCGATCTTGTTGGTGACTACGCACTCTCCCTTTCCGGGATAGGAAATAGCTTCCCCTTTTTCCGTATGGATATTCAAGTAAGGAGTAATATCCTCGGTATCATCTGCTACGATCACATACAGGCTCTTCACACCCTGATCCGTCACAAGATCCATATTCTTTTCCATGATCGTCATAGAACCGGCAAGGGCTGTTCCCAGGGTTTTCTGAAGAGTATCCTCCTCTTTCTGTGTCACAGCATTTTTATAAGTAATGCCGATATCATAGACCTGGATCTTTTCAAACTGATCCTTTGCGATATTGGCAATGGAGTCCTTCAAACCAAAACCGGTGACCAGAAGGGCCGTACAGCCGCTGATACCGATGATCATCATAAAGAAACGCTTCTTATACCGGAAAATATTTCTATAAGAAACCTTGTGCAGGAAAGGAAGTCTCTTCCAGATAAAGGGGATACGCTCTAGCAGTACCCTCTTGCCTGCCTTAGGCGCCTTGGGACGCATCAGTTCTGCAGCCACCTCAGCAAACTCATACCGACAGGAAATCCAGGTAGTACCTATGGAGCACAGAAGAGAAACGCTAAGAGCAATCAGCGCAAGCTTTAAGTCAAACACATACAGAATATCGTCCACCCGGTACATCATATTGTAGGAATACCAGATCACCTTAGGGAACATAAAGGTTCCTCCAAAATACCCCAGAATACATCCGGCTGCGGCTGCGGTGCCGGAATAGAACAGGTATTTGCCCATAATGCTTCTTTCGCTATAGCCCAAGGCCTTCAGCACACCGATCTGGGTTCTCTGCTCCTCCACCATACGGTTCATAGTAGTGATACACACAAGGGCTGCCACTGCAAAGAAGAACACCGGGAAAATATTGGCTACACCGTTTACGATATCGGAGTCGCTCTCAAAGCACACATATCCCACATTGGTGTCCCTGCCCAGCACATAGGTATCCGGTTTTGCAAGCTCGGAAAGCTGCTTTTCACCGTCAGCGATCTTTTCTTCTGCTTCCTGTATCTGATCCTGATACTCCGCATAACCCTTATCATACTCCTCTAAGCCATCCTCATACTCCTTCTTGCCATCCTCGTATTCTTGTTCTTTTTCGGAAAGCTCCTGTTCTCCCTCAGAAAGCTGCTTCTTGGCATCAGCAATCTGGGATTTGCCATCCAGGATGGTCTGATCAGCATCGGAAAGCTGGGATTTTCCATCTGTTAACTGGTTCTGGGCATCCGTAATCTGTTCCCAGGCGTCTGCAAGCTGAGAGTCTGCATTAGAAAGCTGGCTTCTGCCGCTGTCAATCTGGGACTGGTAATCCGCAATCTGAGCTTTTCCGGCCTCTATCGCAGCTTTCCCCTGAGTAATCTCTTCCCTGGCTGCATCCAGCTGTGTCCTGCCATCTGCTAGCTGCTGCTTATAAGAAGCCAACTGTTCCTTTCCTGCCGCAAGCTGTTCTTTTCCTGTTGAAATCTGGGCCAGACCGTCATCTATCTGGCTGATGCCATCCTCAATCTGGGTCAGTCCATCCTCTATCTGAGCCTTACCTGCAGTAATCTGAGCCAGACCATCTTCTGCCTGCTGTTTATATTCCTGAAGCTGCTGCTTTGCCGTTTCAATCTGCTCTCTGGCTACACGGATGGCAGTGGCAAATGGCTCCGGCACAAAACCATACCGTTCTGCCAGGCCATTCTCCCAGGCATCGATCTGGGCCTCTCTATCCTCTAACTGTGCTTCTGCCGCTTCAAGCTGCGCCAGCTGGTCTGATACTTCTTTTTCCTTAGCCTCCAGCTCCTCCTTCTGTGAAAGGAGCGTCTGCTTCTGTTCCACAAGTGTCTGCCTTGTGGCCTGCAGCTGGGCTTCCTTTTCCTCCAACTGCGTTTCCTGGGCATTCAGCTGGGCTTCCTTTTCTGAAAGTGTTTCCTCATTCTTGGAAAGCTCTGCTTCCTTCTGGGCTAAAAGTTCCTCTCCTGCGGCAAGCTCTGCTTCCTTTTGCTCTAATAGCGCCTGCTGCTCCTTTAGCTGCTGTTCGTTATTATTTAGCTGCTGCTTGGCATTCTCCACCTGATTGTTGGATTCCTGCCATTTTGCTACGCTCTCTGAAAGCTTTTCCTCTCCGTCAGAAAGCTCTTTTTTCTTTTCTGCCAGGATCTTTTCCCCATCAAGAAGCTCCTGCTCCTTTTCAGAAAGCTCCTGTTTTCCTGCGCTAAGCTGCTCCTTTGCATCTGAAAGCTGCTTTCCGCCATCCTCTAGTTGTTCCTTTGCATCTGAAAGCTTCTCTCTTGCATCTGAAAGCTCCTTTTCTCCTTCTTTCTTTCCATCGGCAAGCTCTTTTTTCGCATCTGCAAGTGTGCTTTGGCCTTCCTCATACAGCCTGTTGTATCTGTTTTCGGAAGCTTTAGATGCAAGAGACTCCCATTCTTCCTCCTTTGCCGCCATGTAATCGTCATATTCCTGGCTGTAAAGGGCATAATCCTGATCGAATCTTACATAAATATCGGTATAATACGATACGTCAAAGCCATCCTTAGGAATGTAAATAAAGCCCGCCACTCTGCCTGTTCCAAGGGAGCTGTTTCCTCTTTCGTACTGGATATACAGAGAAGACTGCACAACACCTACAATGGTATATTCCTTGTAAGCAAAATCATTCAGTGTATCCTCCTCGTTTTCGTCTGAAAGGGTCAGCTTCTGTCCGATTCTTTCCTTGGAATACAGATTTGAATCCACCACACACTCATCCGGGCTTTCCGGCAATCTTCCTGCCTTGAGCACGATCTGATTTACATGCTCCGGGATGCTGTGGACCTTCACCACGCTTTCGTTTCCTTCCTCAGTCTTGCACAGAACATCCATGGTGATGGAGCCTTCTGCATACCGGACGTCTGGCTGCCCGGCCAGGAAATCCACATCCTCCTGCTCAAATCCCAGGGTGGACAGGATCCTGTAATCATAGAAATTATTCTCCTGCAAATATTTGTCGGTGGTCTTAACCATTGCTGTCTTTGACACCTTCAAGCCGGAGAAGAAACTGACGCCCAATGCCACAATGGCCAGGATCGCCACAAACCTTCCCAGACTTTGTTTGATTTCCCGTAATGTGGACTTCCACATTTCTGACTTCATATTTTACTGCCCTTTGCCTTTCTGATTCCATTCCCGTTTGCTTTTTTCAGACTGTTCTCTTTCCTGCCTGATCCATTTCCATTTTGTCCTTTATACAAAGCTGTATATGTGTTACCACTCGATGTCTGCCACGTCCACGATATGCTGATTCTTTTCCATCTTCACTACAGTACCGCTTTTAACTGTGATAACCCTGTCTGCCATGGCTGTCAGGGCCTGGTTGTGGGTGATGACGATGACTGTCTTTCCTTTTTTGCGGCAGGTGTCCTGCAAAAGCTTTAAGACAGCTTTACCGGTATTGTAATCCAGTGCACCAGTAGGCTCGTCGCACAGAAGAACCTTGGGATTCTTGGCCATGGCTCTTGCAATAGCAACTCGCTGCTGTTCTCCCCCGGAAAGCTGCGCCGGAAAGTTGTTTAACCGCTCCCCCAGTCCTACTTCCTTTAATACCTCTTCTGCGCTTAAGGGCTCCTTGCAGATCTGGGCCGCCAGCTCTACATTCTCAAGCGCTGTCAGGTTCGGCACCAGATTATAAAACTGGAATACAAAGCCGATATCAAAACGTCTGTAGGTTGTCAGCTGTCTCTTATTATAAGCAGACACCTCACTGCCGTCCATCCACACATGCCCCTCTGTCAGGGTATCCATTCCCCCTAAAATATTCAGGATTGTTGTCTTTCCTGCACCGGAAGCTCCTACAATTACACAGAACTCTCCTTTTTCTATCTCAAAATTTACATCATGCAAGGCTGCGATTTCCACTTCACCTGTCTTATAGATTTTACTTACATTTTCAAATTTTACAAATGCGCTCATGCTTTCCCTCCAACAGCTCTTTCCCTGAAAAATATCTGTCAATCCTATTCTTTTTCCTCAATTTGGGTTTCAAAGTTCAAAAACCTTATCAGACAAACGAAAACAGCATTTTGAACCTGGCATCATCCTATGATGTTCAAAAGCCTTATCCTGCAAGCATGCACGGCTTTTTGACCTTTTGAATCCGGTATCATCCTAATAAAGTCAGTATAACACAATTAAGAGCCGACATAAATCGCCGGCCCTTAAAATTTATTTTCTTTTTAGATTATTTGTTACAGATATTATTTCCTTAAACTAACATTCATGTAACGCCCAATATTATGTAAATTCATCGAGTCCTCTACAAACTGAAGTTCATCCCAATATGCAGACCTTTGATTATACACGCTTATAAATTATTGGTTCATCATATCCAAAAGTTCTCTTTCCATTAACTTCCATGCTTTCCGATACTTCCAGAAAATTGTTGGAAAACTTTTCCCAAAGTTTGAATGTCATTACCGGAGAGAACTGGC
>ULUL01020344.1_pt1 | contig 12386 bp, 10 predicted proteins | sample 1958481 | NCBI WGS metagenome assembly ULUL01 (sample SAMEA4835759, study PRJEB28245) | human gut metagenome | biome: gut microbiome; material: fecal sample | place: Denmark | collected 2008 | reverse complement strand
CTCCTATTTTCATAGACAAAGTAATTACGAAAAACATAAATTCAATTATTATCATATCACATTTACGAAAAACATAAAAGTAAAAATTACATAATTTTAGAATTACGAAAACCGTAAAATAATATTTACGAAGTATTGACATTATTTACGGACAGTGATAATATGAATTTACGAAAACCGTACACAACAAAAATACAAGAGTTGTAACGGAATTGTAGAATGAGAAGGGAGGATGAATATATGGCGAACTATCAATATATGATGAGTGCGGATGATGTGGCTAAGGAACTGGATTGTTCCAAGTCGTATGCTTACAAGTTGGTTAAGGCAATGAATAAGGAACTTGCGGAGCAGGGATATATCACAATGGCAGGACGGATTCCAAGAGCATATTGGGCAAAAAAGATGTTCGGATACGAGCTGGCTGCGAACTAAGAGAGGAGAAGAAAGGAATGGCTTACAAAGAAAAAGACACGAAGAAATGGACTGCCCAGTGGTTTGAAACGAATGCAAAGGGCGAAAAGAAAAAACGAAGAAAGAGAGGATTTTCCACAAAAAAGGAAGCTCTGGAATATGAGCGACAGAAAAAACTCAATAGCAGTCGAAGTATGGATATGAAATTGAGTGAATTTATGGAGGTATATTTTGAGGACAAACAGAATGAACTCAAAGAACGTACCATGAAAAACAAACGTTATATGATGGAACAGCATATTATTCCGTATTTTGGAAATCAAATGATGAGTGAAATATCAGCTTCGCAGATTATTCAGTGGCAGAATGAAATGCAGACAAAAGGCTTTTCGGAATCATATCTGCGAATGATACAAAATCAGCTAACCAGCTTGTTTACTCATGCTTCAAGGATTTACGATTTGCATACAAATCCTTGCAAGAAGGTAAAGCGGATGGGAAACTCGGACAGCAGAAGCTTGGATTTCTGGACAACAGAGGAGTATCAGCAGTTTATTCAAACTATAGAACCGGGAACAAGATATTATCTCATCTTTGAAATTCTTTTCTGGACTGGATGCAGAATTGGAGAACTACTTGCATTAACTCCGGCAGATATAAACTTTGAAAGAAATCAAATCAGCATCACAAAAACGTACTATAGGACAGAACGAAAGGATGTGATTACAGAACCAAAGACAAAACAATCTGTGCGAACAATAGAAATACCGGAATTTTTGAAGCAGGAAATAAAGCAATTTATTGAAGGACATTACGGTATGCCGGAGAATGAAAGACTTTTCCCTATTGTGCAGGAAGCAGTACAGCATAAGATGAAGCACAATATGGTGAAAGCCGGAGTAAAGAAAATCCGAGTGCATGATTTAAGACATTCACATGTAGCATATCTCATCAACAAAGGGATTGAGCCGATTCTGATAAAGGAAAGATTAGGGCATAAGGATATAAGAATTACCCTAAATACTTATGGTCACTTATATCCGAATCAGCAACGGAGAATTGCAGATTTGCTGGATAATGAACAAGAAAAAAGTCCCAACAGCGGCAACTGTCAGGACTAAAGATAACCGGATAAACCTCTGTTATCCTATGTATATACAAGCTAAGTATAGCAGAGGTTTTCTCCGGTAGCAATTATAAAATTATAATTGGAGGAGAAAATGACAGAACAGAAGATTGAATTAAAGATGATTAGAATGTCAGAGGTACAGTCGCAGGAGATTGAGTGGCTGTGGTATCCATTCATTCCTTATGGCAAGCTGACAATTATTCAGGGTGATCCGGGTGACGGAAAGACAACAATGGTCTTGAATCTGGCGGCAAAGCTGTCAAAGGGCGAAGCACTGGATGAAAATATGAAAGTCACAGAGCCGGTCAATGTAATATACCAGACTGCGGAGGATGGTCTTGCGGATACAGTAAAACCAAGATTAGAACTTGCCGGAGCAGACTGCGAGAGAATTATCGTTATTGATGAGAGTGACAAGTCACTGTCTATGGTAGATGAACGCTTGGAAGAAGCGATTGTAAGGACTGGTGCAAGGCTCTTGATTTTAGACCCGATACAAGCATATTTGGGCGGTGGCATGGATATGAACCGAGCAAACGAAGCAAGGGATATGACAAAGAAATTAGGAGCATTGGCAGAGAAAACAAAGTGTGCAATTATCCTTATCGGTCATATGAATAAGGCTTCCGGCAATAAAGCGGCATACCGGGGCATGGGTTCCATAGATTTCTTTGCAGTGGCAAGAAGCGTATTACTGGTCGGACGGGTAGAGGGAGAACCGAATACCAGAGCTGTTGTCCAGATAAAAAATAACCTTGCGGCATTCGGGCACCCGAAGGCATTTGCCTTATCAGAGGAAGGCTTTCAGTGGATTGGAGATTATGAGATTACTGTGGATGAGGTGCTTGGCGGCATTGCACCAAAGGCAAATAAAATGGAGCTGGCAAAGCAGATGTTACGGGAACTTGCAGAAACACAGAATGCGGTTTTGAGCAACGAAATCTTTGACCGGGCAGAAGAACTGGGAATTTCCAAACGAACACTGGAAAACGCAAAGAAAGAGCTGGGTATCCGGGCAAGAAAAATCAATAACGCTTGGTACTGGGAACTGGATAAGGTAAAGCAGGAATAGAGGAAGAACGCAACAATGCAGAGTATACAGAAATGCGGTCTTGAAGATTGCAAGGTTGCAAAAGATATAGACATTGCGTTGTTGCGGTCTTGCAGAAAGGATTGGTCGATTGAAATGAAGAATGTGCAGATTTCGCAGGAACTGTTCTTTTTGCTCGTGAGATATTTTCTCATAGGGCAGGAAGAAACGGAGCCGGAGATAGTTAAGGCATTGGAGAAAAAGATGGATGCCCTGGTAATGAGAGAGCTGTATACGCAGTATAAAACTGCACCGACAGAGGAAGAAAAGGAAAAGGCACGCAGGGAATATCTAGACAGGCGTGGTGTGCCGGACAGCTTCCGATGGTAATTTCCTTAGACGAATAAAACGGGAGCGTGGCACGCACCCGTAGGAAACGATTAAGGAAAAATGGTGCGGTGACAGCGATGACAATGTGACCGGAACAGGCACAACTGCCGCAGGCAGAAAAAGCTTCCGGCAGGACGCAAAACCCGATTTATCGGGTTGCATTTTTGATGGCGAAGCTGTCAAAAGTGCTTTTGCGTTACTTTTGACAAAAGTAACAAAACTTATGTGCCTGTTCGGCATTATTATGATAGATAAAAGAGGAGGAGTGTTTATTGGAGAGAACGATTAGCGGCATGATGGGAAAGGGGGCTATCAATCATAATACGAGAGCTTTTAATGCAAAAAATGTTGACCCGGAACGGAGCATTTACAATGTGCAGTTTTGCAATACCAGTATCAAAAAGGTATATCACGAATTATTTGATGAAGCATTGGAGCGGTATAATGCAAAGCAGAAACGAAGTAACCGGAAGATTGATAATTATTATGAAAAAATCAGACAGAGTAAGCAGGAGAAGCTGTTCCATGAGGTTATTTTGCAAATTGGCAATAAAGACGATATGAACTCAAAAAGCAAAGAGGGAGAGCTTGCAAAGGAAATTCTGATTGATTATATGCAGGATTTTCAGAAACGAAATCCGAATCTCTATGTGTTTTCGGCTCATCTGCACATGGATGAGGAAACACCGCATATTCACATTGATTTTGTTCCTTTTATCCGTAACAGTAAGCGTGGACTTGATACCAGAGTTTCCCTAAAGGGAGCATTGGCAGAGCAGGGCTTTAAGGGCGGTACAAGAGGGGCAACGGAATGGAATCAGTGGATGGAATCGGAAAAGCAGGAGCTTTCAAAGGTCATGGAGCGGTATGATGTGCAATGGAAACATTTGGGAACACACAACAAGCATTTGTCGGTACTTGATTTTGAGAAGCAGGAGCGACAGAAAGAGGTTGCACAGCTGGAACAGACACTTTCAGATAATAAAGTGGAATTAAACAATATCTTATATCAGCAGATTATGGCAGAGGAGAAAACAGAGCAGATACGCAAAGAGGGCGAAGTAATACGGCAGGAGGTGTCAGAGCTTTCAGCAGAAAGTGACTGGCTGAAAGAGCAGACAGAAATATTGTCGGAGGATAAGGAAAAACTGCTATCGGAAAATGAAAATTTGGAGAGCCAGCAGAAGAAATTACAGCGGGAAATCAATAAGATGGTGCAGTCTAAGGAAACTATGGAGCGGAATATTCACACTTATGATGAAGATGAGAAGTGGCAGTTACCGGAACCGGGTACGTTGATGAGCGCAAAGGCATACCGGGATAAAAAGGCTCTGCCGCTTGTGCAAAAGCTGAAAGAACTGGTAAAAAATCTGACACTCAAGTGTATACAGCTTACAGAGCAGGTCAAGAAGCTGACTGTTAAGGTGGACAGACAGCAGAATCAGATTAGCAGGCTGACAGACAAAGCTATGGAGCAGAATGATATGATTGAAAGATTGCAGGAAAAAGTATCGGATTTGGGGCATTTGGAGCGTTATTTCGGCAAGGAACGGGTACAGGCGATAGTGGAACAGTCAAAGACAATCGAGCAGGCTGAAAGAGCAGAGAAACGCCCGAAACGAGCCTATGATATGGGCAGATAGGAAAGGATGGGATTGCTGGAATGACAGATATGGAGAAGAAAGTTATGGTGCGGTTATGTGCCAAAATTCTGACGGAAACAGATCTTTACGATACCGATAAAGAGGTACAAAATCTGATAGACTGGGTGCTGGTGTCGGAGCAGATGAAAGAGAACAATAATGTAATCCGTAATCTGACCGGAGAATATAAGCAGATAGAGCCGGATTGCCGGGCGAGAGTAAAGGAGAAGCTGGAGCGTATGAAAGAGCTTTGCAAAGAGCGTAACAGCCTGTATGAAAAACAGAATGATTTGAAAGGACAGAAATGGAAACTGGAGAAGGCGTTGGAACGATAGGAAAGAGGGGCATGGTGGTTGTCATGCCCTGTTTTTTATGGTAGTCGGGATGAGGGAAAAGTGCTACAATTAAAAGGAAAAAATTGTAGAGAAAATTAAAAACATAGGAGGAAACGTATTTGTGAATGGTTTTACAGATGCATTGGAACAAAGAAATCTGGAAGAGTTAAGAAAGTATCCTAAGGCAGATTTGCACAATCATTTTGTGCTTGGCGGAAATAGACGGTTCATATATCAGGAAACTCGAAAAAAAATTGAGCCATTAGCTAATCCTTTGTCATCAATGGATGAGATGAATCAATGGAGTCAAAAATATATTAGTCAAGACTTTAATAGCACTGCGATGAGAAAATTTTTGATCAGAGCAACATTTCAACAAGCCAGAGAGGATGGAGTAACTGTGCTTGAAATTGGTGAAGATGTGTGGGGCTTAAACGAATTTTTTAATAATGATATTGATGAGTTGGTTAATGCTTTTACAAGTGCTCAAAAAGAAATCGCTCCCGATATAGAATTAAGGCTTCAAATTGGATTATCAAGACATTGTTCGATCAGTTATTTAGAAGATTGTTTATCATATTTTTGGGGAAATAAGAATTTTTATTCTATTGATTTGTACGGTGATGAATTAGCACAACCTATCGAAAATTTTAAAGGAATTTATCGGCGTGCAAAAAAAGAAGGATTAAGGCTAAAAGCACACGTCGGAGAATGGGGGACTGCTAAAGACGTAAGAACAGCCGTAGAAGAATTAGAACTTGATGAGGTTCAGCATGGGATAGCGGCAGTCAGTGATGAATCAGTAATCCGTTTTTTGGCAGATAATAAAATTAGATTAAATATTACACCAACAAGTAATATTTTACTTGGAAGGGTAGCAGATATGTCTATGCATCCGATTGGAAAACTGTATCGTAGTGGTGTTGATGTTACTATAAATTCCGATGATGTATTAATATTTGATTCAGATGTATCCAAAGAATATCTACGGCTTTATGAGTTTCAGTGCTTAACAGCAGAAGAATTAGAAAACATAAGAAAAAATGGACTAAAACCTATAATTATATAGACAAATTGAAATTGCAGACTTCCTTATTGATCATATCTAAACATGGTGCTAGCACCATGTAATAAAGGTAATTAAGGAGAAAATCGGTATTTTTGGAGTGGCTCTATTTTGGCTCTAAAATTTTTTGTAATCACAAAAATAAAGAGAAAAAATGGAGAATGTGAATAAAAATATGCAGTAAAATCAACGAAAAACATTCCGATTTAATTTCCTAAAGCTCGTGAAGGTGGTAGAACCGTTGGTTCCGGTCGTGTAGCTACTATCATCGAGTAATCATAACTGATTATTGATAAATGCAATAAAATCAAGGCTTCCAAGGTTTTCCTTGGGAGCCTTTTTGCGGTGTGCCGAGCATGGCACTAATCTTACTGGTGCAAGTCCAGTGGTGGCAATAGAGGTGGCAGATAGGAAATTATATAATCATATTGACAAATGAGACTACAGGTGATAGTCTATACATAAGACTACTACTTGTGGTCTGTTGACTTTTAGGAGGATACTATATGGAAGTTCAATTAGGTGTTATTGAGGCAAGATATGCAGATATGATTTGGGAACATGAACCTGTTACTTCATCGGAACTGGTAAAGATGACAGCTGTGGAGTTTAACTGGAAGCGCACAACGGCACACAATGTTTTGAGAAGATTGATTGATAAGGGATTGTTTCAGAATGAAAACGGACTGGTAACAGCCGTAATATCCAGAGAGAATTTTTATGCAAGACAGAGCAGACAGTATGTAGAAGACACCTTTGCAGGGTCTCTTCCGGCATTTATTGCAGCATTTACGCAGGATGCAAAACTGACACCAGAAGAAGCTGAGGAAATTCGTAAGATGATTGACCAGGCGGAGGAAAAATGAGTATGGGAGTAATTTTCTTAAATCTATTGAATATGAGCATCACAGCCAGTTGGTTAATTTTAGCAGTATTAGGTATTCGACTTCTATTTAGGAGGATACCAAAGTGGATTACCTGTTTATTATGGGGTGTGGTAGCAATCCGACTAATATTTCCGTTTTCCATAGAAAGTGGATTTAGTCTGCAACCAAGTGCAGAGCCTATCAGAACCAGTACCATGGTAGAGGGAGAACTGATACCTTATGTGCCGTCCGTAGACAGTAACATAGGTGTTGTAGAAAATACTGTAAATCCTTTATTGGCAGAAGCCTTTGCATATCAGGAAACAGAAAGTGTGGCTCCATTACAGATAGCGACAGGAATCGCAGGAAGTGTCTGGCTGTGCGGAATGGTAGTACTTCTTATTTTTGCACTGGTGAGTATGATAAAATTACTTCTATGTGTAAGGGAAGCTGTGTGCTATAAAGAAAACATCTATATTTGTGATACAGTAAAGTCCCCCTTTATTTTGGGAATTATCAAGCCAAGGATTTATCTTTCTTCTGCTATAAATGAGGAGAAAATGGATTTCATTCTTGCACATGAAAGGGCGCATTTACGAAGAAAAGATCATTTGTGGAAGCCTTTTGGATACCTGCTTTTGTGCATCTATTGGTTCAATCCTTTGTGCTGGATTGCCTATATTATGTTGTGCAAGGATATTGAACTGGCTTGTGATGAAAAAGTAATTAAGGATATGAGTTTTGGGGATAAGAAGGAGTATTCGAGAGTATTGTTGTCCTGTGCTACACAGAGACGTTTGGTTTCGGTATGTCCCTTGGCTTTTGGAGAAGTGGGAGTGAAGGAAAGAGTGAAAACCGTATTGAATTATAAGAGACCGGCATTTTGGATTACCATACTGGCTATTATAGTATGTATTATTGTTGCGATTTGCTTTCTGACGAATCCACAAAAAGAATACTCTGTTAGGATTACAATCCCGGCAAGTAGTACAGAAGAAATTGTTTATCAGGAAGATTTTTTCTACTCAGGAGAAGAAATATCTCCAACCAGTAATAAGATTACCATTTCTCTAAGTGAGGGGATGGGAGATACAGAAGTGGTATTAAAACCGATAGAAGTCAAGGAAGAGAATGTCTATGAACCGATCTATATTACCCACGGCATGCCTGTTAAATTGGATGTGGAGAAGGGTGCATGGTATAAAATCGGTGTAAATATGCAGAATCCCACAGCAGAGGATATTGATGTTTATGTTACGGTTCGCGGTGTAGAGGTGAGAATTGAATCTAAAACAAAGGGTGAGAATGATTCCAATGGAGAAAGTGCTGAAGAGCAGAATTCAGTAACACCTCAGAATTTGGAAAGACCACAAGAACCGGATGCGAATGAGGACGAGGTCTATGAAGAATTGAACCGGGTGGTTAGTACCATTGGTTTGGAGAATGCTTATCCATGGAATAATACAGTAGAGTTTAAACCGAATGCGGATGTTCTCATTAAAATGGCAAGTGATGGGTCGGGTCGGTTTGAGATTTATGGTATTTTGAGTGAAAAATATGGAAGCTACGGGCTTTTGCTGAATGATTGGATAGGTGGAGAGCAGAATTGGAACTTTGCCCTTGTTCCCTGGTATTATTCAGGGAATCCTTCGGAACAGCCCATTTTAGAATCAGACGGGAAGGGAAGATACATTTTTGCATATGTGTATGATTACGATGATGTCCCATTGTGGCATGAGTGCGTTTTGGATTGTGGATATGATACCGGGCATATGGAGTTAATTCCCGAGAATGAATATCGTGCCATGTTGTTGGAAGAAGAGCAGACAGCATTACCTTTTGAAAGTCAAGGAGAAAATGGTAATAATCCAGAAGAAAAACCTATAGCCCCAACTGCTATGGTAGATACTTCAGTAATCGCCAGTATTGTAGTAACAAACGGCAATACGGGAGAGAAGATAACAATTACGGGAGAAGATACAAATAGTCAGGAATATTATAATTATCAATATTTACTAAAGCTATACTCGCAGTTGGATTTTACAGCAGAATGTGCAGAAAATGCAAGGGTTGGTTATCAATATAGCATGAAACTGCAGGATGCAGAGGGAAATAAATTGCAGTCGGTAACGCCCTATAAGGATGGTTTGACAGTTGACAGCTTTTTTTATCAGTACGGTCTTGCAGACAATGGGGCAGATGCTTCGTTAAGACTAATGGAGTATTTGGAGCACATTTTCTATCCGGAGAAAACATCAATGGCAATGTCTTTCAACGAAGCTCCAGTGAATACTTTGCCGGATGTGACTATGATAATGATCAAATATAAAAATTATGAGGGAGATATTGAAATTATTAATGGAAGTGACGGTGAACTTCAAACAGGTGAATGGTTTTGCATTCAGAAGTGGGAGGAGGGATCTTGGCATCGGGTAGATGAACTGATAGACGGAATATGGAAAGAGGTTGCCTATCGTCTTCCGGCTGGAGAAACAGCAGTTTTGCAGACCAGTTGGAAAACGTTGTTTGGGGAATTGCCGCCCGGCAAGTACCGTATTATAAAAAAAGTATATGTAGAGGCGGCTGATAGAACGGATATACACTATCTGGCAGCAGAGTTTGAAATTAACAAAAATAATTAGTTGTTTTGTATGAACTGGTGGCTTTTTGGTAAGCATTCTGTAAACTGATATTAAGTGCAAAATGTATATTAACTAGTCAGGAGCAAGTATTCCGGTGCCAAAACGGTGCCAAGAAACCATGCAAATAAAAATAGACCATGTAAAATCAACGAAACTATGCAGATTTCAGCCATAAAAAGCATAGAAAATATGTTGAAAAATGCTATTCAGATAACGTGAGGGTGGACGTACTGTAGGATCTGGTCGTGTTGCTACCATCATTGAGTAATTTTTGATCGTAGAACCTTATAAAGAGTAATCAATACCGCAATCCTTGAGTAATCAGGGATTGCGGTTTTTTTATATAAGTTGTATTTATTTGATTTTGCGAATGGTGCGAGTGAAGTGTAACGATTTTTCTGGGAAAATCTGAGAAAAAAACTTTCAAAGCATTCACAATGCATCATTTATAATGTATTATGAGAATATCAAAAGAGAAACAATGAGATTGGAGAGGAAACATGAAAAGAGAATCATTTAAGTCAAGACTAGGATTCTTGATGGTAAGCGCAGGATGTGCGATAGGGATTGGGAATGTATGGAGATTTCCCTATGTTGCAGGCCAGAATGGGGGCGGATTGTTTGTGTTGCTCTATCTGCTGTTTCTGGTGATCATGGGATTGCCGGTACTTACTATGGAACTGGCGGTAGGACGTGCAAGTCGAAAGAGTGCGGTTTTAGCGTACAAAGAATTGGAAAAGCCTGGAAGTAAATGGCATATTCATGGTTGGGCAGCTATCCTGGGGTGCTGTATGTTGATGATGTATTATACTACTGTGTCCGGATGGATGCTCAGTTACTTTTTGAAGTTTGTAACAGGAACTTTTCAGGCAGGAATGGATGCGGAAGCTGTTAGCAGCGTATTCGGGAAGCTTTTGGCCAATCCCGGAGAAATGGGAATCTGGATGGCAGTTACGGTATTCCTGGGATTTTGGGTATGTAGCAAAGGATTGCAAAATGGCTTGGAGAAGATCAGCAAAGTGATGATGACTGCACTTTTAGTGTTGATCGTTGTATTGGGGGTGCATAGCTTTATGCTTTCCGGAGCAGGAGAGGGGATTTCCTTTTACCTGGTTCCCAACCTTAAAACAGTACAGGAAACAGGAATCGCAAATGTGATCTCAGCTGCCATGAACCAGTCCTTCTTTACGCTAAGTCTGGGTGTGGCAGCGATGGAAATTTTTGGAAGTTATATGAGTAAGGATCATACTCTGGTGAGCGAGGGCATTCAGATCTGTGTGTTGGATACCTTTGTGGCTATTATGGCAGGGCTGATTATTTTCCCGGCATGTTTTAGTTATGGAGTAGAGGTGAATGCAGGCCCAAGCCTGATTTTTGTGACGTTACCAAATGTATTTGTGAATATGGCAGGTGGAAGAATCTGGGGAAGTCTGTTCTTTCTGTTTATGACATTTGCAAGTTTTTCGACTGTCATTGCAGTGTTTGAAAATATTATGTCCTTTTGTATGGACATGTTCGGCTGGAATCGGAAGAAAGCTTCTGTAATCGACTGTATCGTGATACTAATTACAAGTATTCCTTGCGTTCTGGGATACAATATCTGGAAAGATTTGAGTTTGATTGGAGGAAGAGATGTGCTCGACAGCGAGGATTTCATTGTAAGCAATCTGCTTTTACCTATCGGCTCTTTGATCTATCTTTTGTTCTGTGTAACAAAATGGGGTTGGAGCTTTGACAAATATCAGGAGGAAGTCAATACCGGTGTAGGAATCAAGTTAGGAAAATGGGTAAAGCCCTATTTGCAGTTTGTATTGCCGATTTTGATTCTGATCATTCTTGTACAGGGATTATTGTAAAGAACGATATCTGCAGAAGTGTAAAAGGATTTTGGGATAGGTCCTTGTGTTTTACTTGCTAATGGGGAACAATTTATTTTTTTACTGTAAAAAGAGAAGAGTAGTTAAGGCAGCCGTCCTGAAAAACAGGACAGGAGAGTGGAGGAATGACAGATGGCACAGTGTAGAATTGCGGTAGTGGGAAGCATTAATGTTGATATGACAGTACTGGCAGAGAGGATCCCCTTAAAGGGAGAAACTGTATATGGGGGTGATGTGCTCTACAGTCCCGGTGGTAAGGGCGCCAATCAGGCGGTTGCCTGCGCAAGGCTTGGGGCACAGGTCGAAATGTTTGGATGCGTGGGCAATGATGAGAATGGAAAAAGAATGTTTCATAATCTGGAAGAAAACGGTGTGGGAACCAGCCATATCAAAGTATTGGAGGGAGAGAATACAGGTCTTGCACTGATTACAGTAGGTGAGCAGGACAATACCATTGTCATTGTAGCGGGTGCCAATAAAAAAGTGGATTTGAATTATGTAGACAGTATCAAGGAGGAGCTCTGCAGCTTCGACATGGTGGTGCTTCAGCAGGAGATTCCCTTAGAAGCCATGCATGAGGTAGTTCGTTTCTGCTATGGCAGACAAATCCCTGTTATCTTAAACCCGGCTCCGGCAGCAAAGGTTCCTATGGAGATTGTGGACAAGGTAACATACTTAACACCGAATGAGCATGAAGCAGCATTAATTTTTAAGGAGCAATGTGAAAAGGATGGAAACATCATTGGCAGCGAAAATATGCATTCAGGGACAAAACAGACGAAAGAGACTTCAGAGGGTTTAGCAGTTTTTGGAGAGAAAATCGAAGAGAAAGGCAAGATTGGTACTTCAATGTCTTCTGCAGGAGAAAACAAAGTGACTGAGGAAGAAGCTTTCCTGGATAAGCTGCTTGTTAAGTATCCGGAAAAACTGATCATCACTCAGGGTTCCAGGGGAGTGAGCGTAGGTCTGAAGGACGGCAGTATTCTTAGAGTGC
>ULUL01048159.1_pt1 | contig 12436 bp, 12 predicted proteins | sample 1958481 | NCBI WGS metagenome assembly ULUL01 (sample SAMEA4835759, study PRJEB28245) | human gut metagenome | biome: gut microbiome; material: fecal sample | place: Denmark | collected 2008 | reverse complement strand
TCTGTGCGCTCTCCAGGTTTGCCTGGATGGCCGCCATATCCGGAGTATTGGCCGCCTGCTGCTGTTTGAAGGCTGCGATTGCCTGGTTCATCTGCTCTTCGGTCATGTTCTGCTGTTTGAAGTAAGCTTTCAGGGCCGTCTCTTCCTTGGCCTTCAGAGTACCCTCCAACATCTGTTGGATCTTGGAGTAGTCGATCTGGGGCGGCTGGCTGGCATTCCCCTGACCGGAAGCATTTCCCTGGCCGGAAGAATTGTTCTGGCCTGCCTGGCCGCTAGTTTGACTGCCTGCGCCGTTTCCCTGGGTGCCTGCACCTGCAGCGCCTCCCTGCCCTGCGTTTGGATCTAAGTAGCATCTGATTTTCTTGTAAAACATCTGGTTCTCCTTTCCGTTTTTAAGAGTGTCACTCTGTGTGTCCGTTTTCTTCGGTGTCACCGGCCACGCACCTTTTAGTGCCTTATCGTGTTTGGGCATAAAAATATTGCTTTTTTATGAATATTGTTGTAGAATATCCATAAGATATCTTAACAGGGAGAAATGATACCTGACCCCCACATTTTGGGTCGGGCCATTATTTCTCCCTGTTTCTTTCATATATCTTTCTTATTTTTCCATCTTTGATCACAATGATTTTCTGTACGAACATGGTGTGTCTTGACCAGTATATATCTTCTATCTGTCGCACAATCTCATTTTCATCTAATGGACTCTTTGAAATATCAAGTATAAAGTTTGATGACTGTCTCTTCTTTTTTGCGATTGCGTTATATACCAAATTCTTACTTGATCCAGATAATTCTTTCAAATCAAACGCTTCATCTCTGAATATGTAATCTGGCGTAGATACTCCCTGTGGATTCAGTACTCTGGGAACCAGGTATATTTTTCCACCGAGCTTCTCCTTTAACAACTCAGCAATTCGCCGTTCATTCTCTGAATAATCCAATAAAACATTTTTCCCATCTACTGCATATACAAAATCATCAATTTTATATTTATGTATTTCTTCAACAGGGTGAGAATTAGGTGTTGCTGTTTTTTCCCACTCATCCGTAACATCTTTAAAATCCTGTATCTTCTCTGAATCATATTCCTGGCTGTCCATATCACTCGTTCTCATTTGAACATCTTTCCATTCTTTTTGTTTCTGTTCATATTTCTGCTGGTTCTCCCCATCCAGTGAGTACATTGCCATCCTTGCATATTTGGCGGCTTGTCTTTCGGCATATTGCTGTTGTTCCTGCTGGCGGTGCTTGTCGGCAAGCTCCTGAAGCTGTTCCTGGGTGTAGGGGCTGTCTGAGGGCGGGGTGCTGATGCCTTCATAGTAGGTGGAGTGGTGGTCACGGCATCTGGGATGGTAGAGGCCTGCTGCCACGGCGGCGCTCATGAGGGGATAGGTAAGCCCTGTGACGGGAGAGACACCGCTTTTGGGTCCGCCGCTCCATACGTCATCAATGAATACCTTCCCACAGAAGGGAAGGCATTTGGGACAGGGATTGCCGCGCTTGTTCATCTTCACCGTGTAGATGCCCCATTGCTTTCTCTTTTCGCCTTCGCCCTGAAGGTAAGCTCTCTTGCCGGCTGTGCGAAGTGCCATGTCTGCATAGTCGGACAGGGTATGTCTTGCACCGTTTTTGTACTCCACGCAATTAATCCCTGCTGCCAGGAAATCCTTTGTGGCCATGTCCACTGCTTTCTCGTAGGTGCCTGCGCCTGTATTGGCATATACCTGGGCATCGAAGATCACCTGGCGGTATTTATCCTCTGCCATGCGAAGGATGGCTGTCTCGGCTCTCTCCATGTCCTTGGAGGTGGCCTTGATCAGCGCTTCCAGCTTACGGTTATTCAAACGGAAAAATTCACCTGTGCCGCCGGACATGACAGGTTTGTAGTGGAAGCCGTCCTTGATGTGCTTTAATATCTCCAGTTCCTGATCCATGCTGCCTTCGTCCTTTGCTGCCCGGATGAGGCCTTCTATCCTGGAATTGATATCCTTAAAGCGGGGCTGATACTTCTGGCGGTTTTCCTTCTTGTACTTTTCCAGGGCTTTGAGCTGCTCGACCTGCCACATGGTCCATTGCTTTTCTTCTTTGATCTCTTCTACCTTGTGCCTTCTCATGTTGCGGATCATGGAGGCGATCAGCTCGTTCTCGATCCTGTCGAAGGCTTTGCCGATATCGTAGCCGGTATTTACAGACATAGGATGCTACCTCCCGTTTGCGTATACCTTAAAGCCCTGGGAATTGTAGGCTCTTGTCATGGCTTTGAGCTGTGTGGTGCTGGTGCACTTGTCATTGCGAAGCTCGGCATAATCCCCTTTTTCTACAGCATAGATGCCTTTAGGCACCTGCTCCTTTGCTACCTCCAGAAGTCCCTGGTACTCCTTTTTGCTCATCCGGTAGATTCTCTTTGCCACTTTTACTTTCATATGTGCCTCCTATGTCTGTGAAAAAGTCTCCTGCCTCCAGGCTTACGGCAGGCTCTTCCATAGATACAATGCCAAGCTCTGCCTTGATGCGTCCGATCTCCTCCTGCTTCCAGGCATCATCCTTGTCATCCCCGTACAGCTCGTCCACGGCAGCGTCCACACTCATGATCTGGCCAGTGCGTGCCTTGGCTATGGTTTCTATCTGGCTTTCAAAGCTGGGATTTGCATAATCCCCAAACTCTGCGGTAACGCCGATCTTCGTCACAGGCTTATGGTAAAATTCGTTGTATGCGTTGATGGAAGCCTCCACCAGAAGGGGAAGGTCTACCTGGAGGGCATCTATCAGGGTGTCTCTGGTGTATAGGGTGGTCTTTTCCTTTTCCCTCTGGGCTTCTGCATTGTCCAGCTTCTTGGTATCGATACCTAAGGTGCTGGGAGAGATCAGGCCCTGGAGGCACAGGTCTAAGGCAGTGACGTAGGAAGCCAGGTAGCTTTCATGAGGAATGGCAGGCTGCTCCACATCGATCTTATTGACGCCGCCCTCTGCCATATCGTTGCCTATGGCAATATAGCGGTTGTCGAAGTGGTTGGGGCGGATCAGCTGTCCTGTCTCCGGATTCCTGGGGATCAGGCTTTCCGGGATGTATTCCTTGGAGCGCCCTGTGCGCACCGCATCCATCCACTGGCTCCACACCTCGTCTAAGGCGTCAAAGTTATCCACCTTCTTGTCGAAGATGCTCTGCCCTCTGCCCTCCCACTTGCCGGAGCCGTAGAACTGTAAGGGCACTGCCATCATGTACTTTTCTTCCGGCTTTTCAGAGCCGAAAGCTACATCCACAAGGCCTGCTGTCTGTGGAATGGCATCCAGCTTTACCTGGGCGCTGCCTTTGTAGAGCTCGTAGGTGATGTAGCCCTTTCCGTAGTGCTCATAGAGGACGTATTCCCTCTTCTCGTGGATGTAGGAGGTCTTGAACACGATCTCCTTTAGCCGTCCTCTGTCGGTCACAGTCTCGATCCGGTCTCCGGGGTAATATTCCAGGATGGGATACTGGCTTAAGTTGGTGTCAAAGCTTATTTTGAAAGCGCCGTCACCGATATAGAGGGTTTCCTTTACCGCCTTCTCCAGCATCTTTCGGAATTTATTGTCCTTTTCAATGGCTTCCCACAGCTCCTGATCTGCGCCGCTCTTCTCTACCTCCACTTTGATATCTGCCAGGGTGATGCCTGTCAGGATATCTACGATCAGGGCAGGAAGGCCGGTGTGGATCTTGCGGATTTCCTGTCCCGGACTGCTCTTACAGGCCCAGAACTTATATCTGTCTACGCCGGTATCGATCTGGCCATAGAGCTGCTGCAGCTCTTCGCTGTCGCCTCTGTACCAGATGCGGTTTTTGATGGCGTTGGTCTCATAATCCAGTGGCTCGTTGATCAGGATGGTTGTGGGGTTGGCTTCCTGAACATGGAGCCAGCTTCTAATGCCTTTTTTGATATTCTCACTCAATTTCTTCGTCCACCTCATTCCTCTTTTGGTGTACCTCCCTCTTCCTGCTGGAAGCCGATCAGATGCCTGTAAGGGATCCAGCTGTATTGATTGCTGTTGATGGTATGATCGTTTCTGTCCTCCGGCATATCCTTTTCCTCATCCCAGGAGTACTTTTCCAGCTCTGCTATGTGTTCCGTGCAGGTGTCTACTACCAGGTAACAGTCCTGCTGTATCCATCCAAGCTGCAGGTTGATCCTGTCTATGATGGTGACTTTCTTGTAGCTGTCATAAAAATTGTAAAGGCAGCCATGAAGGCGCTTGTACTTGCGAAGCTCCGTAATGGTCGCCTGGTCTGCGTTGTCTATGAAAACATCCCTGGCAAGGCCCCAGTCGACACGGCACTTTTCCAGAAAGGCAACATACTTTACCGCTGTGTCGGATGGTGCTAAGGGTGTGTCTAAGTCTGCGTTGCTGTAGACCTTTTCCGCCAGAGTGAGAAGCTTCCTGTCCTCTGTGATGCCCTGGAAGATCATGGCAATGGTGTCAGAAGACTTGGATGAGTAGGAGGTGTCCAGACCGCAGGTATATTTCTTGAAGGTAAGCTTTCCTGCCTTCACCTGCTGCCGCACCCAGCCTTCTGTGACCACATGGGCTTTCCTGCTGAAGTTGGGGAAGATCAGTCCAGTTGCTTTTCCTCGAAGGCCTTGGATCTTGTTCTTCCAGATCTTGGTGCCCTTGGGGGTGTTTCGGATGATCTGATCTATCTTCTCTTTGGGAAGTCCTGCATTGTCGGCAAAAGAAAAGAACCAATGGACCCAGCCGGGCTTTGGTTCTTCCTTCAACTCTTCCAGGATCTCTGTGGGGGTGTCCTTTTCCCACTCCGGCAGAGGTCTGCTGCAATTCACATATTCTTTGTATACGGCAAGGTTCGGATCATCCGGGTTTAAGGTCGCCATGAGATAGTCGCAACGCATGGAGGCTTCTCTTACGAAGTCAATGTCTGCTGTATTGATCTCGTCTATGTAGAGACAGCCGTACTGACCGCCCAGAGCCTTCTTCCATTTCTTCTTGTTGCCGTAGCCCAACACATATATAGTCTTATCTCCCCTGCTTGTGTGGAACAGTAGATGTGGTATTTTATCGTCCTTGGTGCCGGAGCCGTTGTACTCCACCAGAATGCCGAAATCATCCAGGATGCCCAGATCCTTCTGGATGATATTCTTCTCAGCGGTACCGGTATCGTCTGCGGCCAGGATGTGGAGCTTCTTTGGGGAGGCGGCCACCTTCAGCATAAACTTAAAAAGGCCTACGGTGGTCTTTCCTGCTGCTGTGGTGCCTTCCAGGAACTCTGCAGGAGCGGAACACTTTAAGAAGGCTTTGTACTTCTCTGAAAGGACCAGACCGCCGGGATTCATGGCGCTGTTTTGCGTTTGCTTTCCTGCTGTTTGCTTTTCTGCCTTTTGCCTTCCGGTCGTCTGTTTTCCTGCTTTGACTGCCGTTTTGGCGGTTGCGACTGCTTTTGTCCGGCCTTTTTTTGCCTGCATGGGAGCTTACTCCTCTTCCATCTGGGCGATCAGGTCATCTAGCTTGGACTTTTCCAGCTCCAGGGAGCCGCTTACCTGGGTATCCTGCTTGGTGGTGTAGCCGTATTTGCTCATCCATAGGCCTGCCAGCTGGGAAGGAACGATCTGTAATTCAAACTTTCTTCTGGCATCCACTTCACACTCTTCCTGCATACGCGTAACGATGTCCGAATATTTTTTTCGCTGTGCGTAGGTATCGTAAAAAGCGGAACGGGAAAGGCCTGCATATACACAGAAGCCTTCAATGGTATATGTGATCTTCTTTTGTAGCTCTTTGCTGACAAATTCACTGTTTTTGGAGGAAAACTCATGGGTCAGAACAACCTGGTTGTCGCAGACCTCTTTGTATTCTTCCCACTTATCCCATAGCTCTTCCGGGCTTTGAAATTTTAAATGCCTTCCCACAGGCTCACCTCCTTTTTGTATGTCCTGCTGCCTGGATGCCTCTCTTTGTAGCGCGTTTTGTGCTGTTATGCTTAGCTTCCGGATCGGAAACCGCATAAAAGGCATGAAAAAAGAGCCATACATTTGCTGTATCGCCCTTTGTTTATTCTAACACGGTACTATAATACCACAGGTTGACATGCGAAATGAGGCCATCTTTTCCGGATTGCCCTTTTTCTGACGTCATTTTGTATCTTTTTTAATCCGTCTAGGAGATTCTTACGGCTGCTCCTGTGTGGATTCCTTAGTTGATCTCACCGATATACCTTCCAACCTGCCAGATTACCTTGTTGACGATTCTGTGCATCTGGCGCTCGCTGTAGCTGCATTGAGGCATCCTGGAGTAGGGAATGGGCTTTCGCTTTCCTCTGGTCCAGTACCTTACCCGAATCACCTTCTGCTCCTCAGGCTGCAGGTTCCTGTAGACATTTTCTACGGCATTGATTTCCTTTTCGATTCTGTCGGCATAGGCAGAGGTCAGCTTCAGCGCCTTGGCCTCTGTGACTGACTGGGGCTTTTCCCTGGCTTCTGTAGGATCTGTTATCTTACTGCTGCCATCTGACGCTCCCATGATGTTTTCCAGATATTCCTTGTACTCTTCTTTTCTGTCAGGGTAGCGGAGGAGAACCGTTTCAATGATCCTCCAGCTGTCCCTGCGTATTCTGTTTCCCGGCATTTTTAACCTCCCTCTGCTTTGTACTTTTCTTTTAATGGCCGGAAGGGATCACTTCCTTGCGGCCTGTGTACTGGGTTCTGTTGACCTTGGTGGCCTTGTAACCGTTCTTTTCTTTCTTTAAGGCTTCCAGGGCTGGATCCTGGATGGCAAGCTTTAGTTCGATCAGCCTGGATGCGGTAAAGCACTTGCGGATGCCATTGTGTTCGACAAGGACATGATGGGGGAAGATTTCTTTTACTTCCCAGTCTTTGACTATCCTCTTTACACCGTCTATGTCCCTTTCTACTTCCGGGATGGATAGGATTGCTCCCGGTCTGATGTGTGTGAATATCATTGCCTTTTCCTCCTTTTTGCTACTGGTATTTTCTTATCCTTCATTCCTACTGCTGTGATTGGGATATTCTCCAAGTCTTTGCCTGAGGTGCGCAGACGCTTACAGACTTCTTCCCATTCGGCCTTGAATTGATCCATGTATTCCAAGTGCGGCTCCTTTCCGGGGCAGGGAGACAGTTCCCTGTCCCTGGGTATTCCCTTATGGGTGTGTATGTGAGACATTTCCAAAAGGCTGGTACAAATTATCGGTTAGTCCGGCAGGGATTTTTCCTGTTTTTACAACATTTTTGTTACTCTGCTCAAGCCGATATGCTTTATAAATAATTCTTGCGAAAGAGAAGCATCCATTCTTCATGGGAGTGTTTCTTTTCAAAGATCTGCTGGGCTTTTGTCTTTAGCAAGTTGTCATTCTTCTTGTTATTGTGGACAGCCTCCGGGCCTACGGTATGATGCTGCAGGCAGAGGTAGACCTTTAGGCCGTAACGCTCAGAGAGCTTCCTGTCTGCTGTGCCGAACATTACATGATGCTCCTGTAAGTCTGTGCGGCGGTGATAATCATCATTCAAGAGCATACACAGATAGCAGCATCCGCCCGTTTTATCCTGCATGATACTTTTCGCCATCAGTCTGCCTCCAGATCGGGAGCACTGGGGGCAGACTCCCATTGATATAGCTCGCCGCAGATGTAAGATAAGTTGGTGATCAGCCTTCCGGCATTTTGCAAAATTAAATCTGCTGTCTCCCTGGTGAGCGTGGCAAGGAAGGTGCTTTGCATCAGGGTATTGACTGTGCCTGAGGCAAGCCTTGCTTCATTCCAGGCACTTTGCAGGAGGGCGGTGCGCTCCTCCTCTGTGGCAGGTGTGGGAGGGTTCATGGCGGTGAAGGGCTCGGACTGGTCGACACAGGTTTCCCTGGTTGGGACAAACCTTATATGTTGCTCCTGGTGAAGGGCTTCCGGCTGGAAGAGTACCTTGCCGGGGGTGTCCTGCTGCCGGGAAGCTTCCAGTCTGCTTTCTGTGTGCTCTGTTTCAACTTCTGCGCATTTCGTTTCATTTTCTGGGTATCCAATTCCACTTTCTGCACATTCTGTTCCGGTTCCTGTATGCTCTGTTTCCGCAGGCAGCTCCCTGTATTCCGCTTCTACTACCACGCCTGGATAATCGCTTACATCCATCTGGCTGGGAAGCTGGTCTTCTGCTGCTTCCTGGGATGTAGCAGGCTCCTCTCGTGTCATCCCTTCTTTGGGATCCGGTGCTTTTCGCTTCTGTTGCGACGTCGCAATTTTGGCTTTGTCCTTTTCCTGATGCTGCTCTTGTGATGTTTCCTGATTCCTTGTTTCTTGGTTTTCTCCTTCTTCTGTCTTAGGCAGGATCGCTTCCTGCTCCTGCCGGATATCTTCCAGATTCATCTGCCCGGACAGTTCCTGTTGTCTGTTTTCTTCCTTGTCTTTCCCAAAGGCATTGTTCCAGGTCTCTCCGGTCTCATCCCGGTATCCTGCGAAGGTTCCGGCTATCTCCTGTATAAACTCATGCCAGGTCATTTTATCTGGCAGGGGCTTTCCCATCTTTTTATACTTTATGCCTGTCTCATAGCTGTACATGAAAAGATAGATCAGGCCCTTCTTATGTGTCCTGCTGCCTGCAGGATTCATTTCTTCACAGATCTGTCTGTCATAGCTTTCCGGCTCTTCATATTCCGGGAGGTTTACCGTGTTCATAATCATGTTCAATGTACTTCTGTTGCCCGGTTCCTTGAACAAATCCCTGATACAGCGGCGTAGCGGAGAAAGTACTGTTTCCTCAGCAGGAGCATTCCTGGCTTCCAGGATCTCCTTAGTTGCGTCTGCCTTGTTGAAGGCTTTCAGCTCTCTGATCTCGCTTACCTTGCTTTGGGGCGTCAAAAGCTCATAGTCTGTAACCGGGAGAGTGAGCACATCCTGGAGCTTACTGTAGGTGAGGCCCTTAAGCTCCGGAAGCAGCTCCACGCCGTTTCCGTCTACTGTCAGCTTGGCGCTGATATCCATAAAGCGGGATACGGTATCTCTTCTGAGGTTAAATTCTGCCTTGGCCATATCGCTCAGGCTTGCATAACCTTCCAGCTTGTAGCTTTGTGTCTCCTCGATCTCCCTAAGCTGATGCCCTATGATGAGGAAGGATTCTACGGTCTGGCTTAACTGCTGCCTGATGATCTCTTTTCTTTGCTGGTACTCTGATAATGTCAGCTGTTCCATTTCTTTCTCCTTTTATTTGTGGCATACGTTCACAAGTTTTCGATATACATCCTCGTAAAGTTCCTGTTTATCACCATTGTAAGTGTATTCAGCATAAATTCCGTCTCCATCAACACTTGATGAAACAAGACATTTATAATTTTGAAGTGTTTTACAGCACCAAACCACAAAGGTTTCACTATAATCAATCTGCCGTACATTGGAACCGTTGTACCACTCCACAAATTTCTTTCTGCAAATCTCCTGGAAATGCTCGTTACCGTTGATAAGCATCATTTTGTCTCCTTTTGCTTTCTATTGTTTTTAGGCCATGGCCAGAATCGGTGTTTGGACTGCTGCCATGCTCTCTTCCTGTATGCCTTCCTTACGGCATTTCAGCATGGTGGTATATCTGTTCAGCCATTTCTGCAGATTCTTCTCATCCGGCTTTCTGTCATGGGCTCCGTACCATTGCTTGATCTGAAACTTGGGATCGATCTCCACTGTGACGTAGGGCGCCTTGGGAGTTTCTTTAAATCGCAGGAAAAGGATAATGCTTTTCTGTTTATTATGTCTGTCCAGATAAGTATCACCACCTACGCAGTGGTGCAGGATACGGCCTTCATCAATAATCTCTGATGCTGACCTGGCAGGGCGTATGATGTAGGTGTCATCTACATAGCGGAATGTTTTACAGAGACTCTTGTATTTCTTTGCAATATCAGGATATCTTTCTTCCGCTTCCTGCTTCCTTTTGTCTGCTTCCCTGGCATTGCTTTCCGCTACCATACGGCTATGTGCGTCTGCTAAATTCCTGGGATACAGGTACACTGTGTTGGTCATGTCATAGCCCAGCTTGGCCCGCATATCCAAATAATCCAGGTATTCTCCCGCAATGCTTTGCAATCTTCCTGCTGCTGCCGAACAGACTTCCCTGTAGTCACAGCCTGCATACTTCGCTACTCTGTTTAAGAACTTTCGGATGGTCATTTCCTTAGGTATCTCATGGATGCTGTGAATCCTCAACAGCGCCAGATTTTCTATTTCTTCATCCGTGAAATGGGCATCCATTCTCTTTTCCTGCTGTAATAATTTCAATACTTCCAGATTTCCTCTTGTTTTCATAAGCAGGTTCAGGTGCTCTTTGCGGATGCCTAAGAAGCTGTCCAGTGTTTTGGCAGTAGTATCTACTACAATCCCATAGCGGTAACGGATCAGCTCCTCTGCTATGGCATAGAGCTTAAGCTTTACCAGATATTCCAGCTGGGGAGTACGCAGGTAGCAGTCAATGTAGGAAGAAGCATTTACCGGTGTGCCTGTAATGACTTCCCGCTTGTAGTACGCTTCCAGACCACTGTATTCCAGGATGGTTCCCTTGAGATTCTCAAAGGATTCCGGCAGGATCCTGGCGGGCTGTATCAGGATGTTGCTAAGACCATACAGGTTACAGTCATCCCAAAAATCCTTTCCTGTGTAACAATCATGTTTCTGGTAGTCAGTCTGGGGCTGTTTTCCAGGCTCTATATAGGTCCTTGCGATCTCTACGCCCTGTAAGGTTTCCTTAGCTCCAATCATTTCAGCGTGCTTGGTGCCAGGTATTTCCTCCAGGAAGTACCCCTTTTCTACCTGGATGTATCTGATCACAGCGCCTTTCGCCTTGTATTTCTCGATCAGGAATACATGAGTCTTGTTGATCCGTTCCCGTCCTGCATGACCCTGGGCCTTGAAGATCCCGGTCTTTCCACAGGTGGGGCATTCTCCTGCATGGCCTTCTATAGGCTCTTGGATGTGGGTAGCATAGGCCGAAGTATAACCGATCCCGTCTTTCCAGTAAGCTTCCCTGACGTTACCGCAGGCAGAGCAACATACGGTCGCCTTGTAGCGGCCCTTTTTGTAGTACAGAAAGTGGTAGCTTATGGCTCTTAGGGTGGAGGCATATTCCAGGATGCGCTCAGTAGGAAGAGGCGGTGTGTGAGCGATCCGCTCTTCCAGGCGGAGCTTTCTGCGCTCATAACGTCCGGAGCGCCTTGCATTACGGATATGCTGTTCATTGGCCGTAAAGTATTCCCACCAGCTTTGATCCCGCCAGCTTTCTTCTGTTACCTGGAAAAAGGCTTTGATCTGCTCTAAGCTTTCTGGCAGGAGGACATTGTCCTCTTGCTCTTCCTGGTAGCTTTTATACCTGGTATCTGTCCAGCAGAGCGTATTACTGTGCCATTGTTTAGTAATACTGTGAGTGCTCCATATCCCTTCTGCCGGATTGTAAACCGCCCAATCTCCCAGTGTGGCTGCGTATCTGATCTTTGGGACAGACAGGCTGTCCTTCTTGTTTTCATACACTTCCAAGAGTATATGAGGCTCCCCGGCGATTTCCAGGATTTGTACTGCACAGAGATATCCCACTTTCTGCTTTGTCATGGGTTTTGGGACGGTTATGTAAGGAATGGCTTCTATGGCTTTCTTTTTCATGGGTTACACCTGCTTTCCCAGGTAGTACTCCCTAAGGAGCTTCTTGGCAGTGCCCATGCCGGGGATGCCAAGGGTGCATTTACTTGCATTAATGTTAGCTTTTTTCAAGATCTCTTTGTCTACCGGTATCTGATGGCCAAAGCTCCACAGAAGCAGCGTGGCAAGAGCTTCTTTTAAGGTCTTTCCTTTTTGGCGGACTGCTCTGGCCAGATTTTCATTTTCACAACAGGCAACCCTTAGATACTCCACCCAGTCCCGCATGATTTCCTTCGGCTTCAGCGCTGCTGCCTCTACGTCGATTTTCCCTATTGCAGCACTGATGGGATCGCAGAGGTAAAGTGCCTCTCCTTCCAGGAAAACGTCTGCCACTTCTTCATCAATGCCATTTTCCTTTGCCAGGATGAAAAGGCTTTCCCTGTCTCCTTCTTTCCGCAGGTTCAGTGCTGTTTCATTGATCTCTTTTGCTGAATCCATTTCTCCAAATCTGTCAAACATTGCTCATTTCTCCTTTTTCTTTATTGCCACTGTGCCAAATCATGGCCACACAGTGTGTCGCTTTGTTGGTTTGCGTCCTGAATTGCAGGTTTTAAAATGCCATTCCCGTAGAGGATTGCTTCCACGAAAAGCTGTTTTTGCCATTGGTGGTAAAAAGGTCCTGGTTTGCATCGGTGCGGCCTTTTTTCACTTCGCTCTTCATCCAGTCCTGGTAGGGATTGCCTTTGGCAGGCATGGCGCGGATCCGGTGCTTGTGGAGCTTAGGTGCCAGCTCCTGCCATGTTGCGACGTCGCAAATCGGCTCACCTTTACTGTTCT
>ULUL01019265.1_pt1 | contig 12506 bp, 8 predicted proteins | sample 1958481 | NCBI WGS metagenome assembly ULUL01 (sample SAMEA4835759, study PRJEB28245) | human gut metagenome | biome: gut microbiome; material: fecal sample | place: Denmark | collected 2008 | reverse complement strand
GAAATTTGCGAAAAGCCAGCGGAAATAATGAGAAAAATCCACTTCCGTCGCCGGCCTAGATACCAATCCGTGCCAACTTTCAGAAGATTGAAGGAAAGGAACGACATGGTTCAATCCGATCGAAGTACCGCCTGCCGGAATAGAAAAAACAAGATTTCCGATCTTCCTCTCTAAATAGCTCGAAGAAAGGGCCTCTACTTCGTTACGTGAGTTTTCGAGAAAAGAAAGAAAAGCGCGTTCCGAGTGAATCTTGACGCCGTATAGATTAAGTAATTTGTTCATATTTCGCCTTTAAAGAACGCAACGACACTTCGAAATGTCGAAACGGCGACATTCCGCGTCATTGACTTAAGCGAAATATGAAAATTACGGCATATGTATGAAGAATCTAAATCATCTAATTTTTTAAGTTTAGTTTAAGAAATTCTCTTCTTCAAGATAACAAATTTTGGCGATAAAAAATCTTAGATTTGAAAAAAGGCTGCAGTCACCAAGACTGCAGCCTTTCTCTATATATTTTTGTTTTCGACTAATTCTCTAATCCCGCGCGACGAAACCTCGGAAAAAACGCACGAAATTTGTCGTTCGGTATGGAGAGAATAAAGAGGTTGGAAATGATGAGCGCGGCTCCTATGCACTCCACATAGTTAAACGAAGTTCCCAGAAGCAGAACGCATAAGACCACAGCGGACAAAGGTTCAAAGGAAGCAAGAATCGAAGTTAATGCCGGCGGAATGAATTCGGTGCTCCTCAAATAACACCAAAATGCTCCTACAGTCCCGAATACGACGACAAAAACCGCTGCCACGATTGCCATGGGCGTCCAGTGTCCGCTGATCGCCCAGGGCGGCGTCATGAAGCAAGTCAAAATGCCGCCGACAAACATTCCGAAGCTGACAACTTTGGTCACGCCGATCTTCTGGATCGCTCTTCTCGGCTGAATTGTCGCAAAAGCTCCGACTCCGGCAGAAACGAGTCCCAAAAAATACCCATTGCTGAAAAACTGAGAGAAGTGAAATTGCCTTTTGTGATCAGAAGCGTCACACCCACAAATGCAAAAATGACCGCCAGGATTTCCTTAGGGACAATCTTCTGTCGTTTCACAAGAATATTCCAAAGAATGATGAAGATCGGACCGAAGCCGACCATGATGGCCGCCGTTCCGGCATTACAGGCATGAATTGCCAAAAAGAAGGTGTACTGGATGACAAAGAGGCAAAGTCCGTAGAAACAGACATCACGGCAAACAGCTAAATCTCGGAGAGATCCGAAAAAATTCTTCTCCGTCAGCATACCGAGCACAAGCATCAGAATACCGGCGCCGGCAATTCTTACCGTCGTGAGTTCTTCGGCATTGAAGCCGCAGGCTGTAATCATGTATTGACCGCTGACTGCCATCGTGCCCCAAAAGCAGCCGGCCGCTACCGCCAATACAATTCCCGTCAAAGTTTTTGAACGAAGCATTTTTTGTCTCATGTGGTTTGAGATGAAAAAATGCTAACGAGAGAAAAAATCCTCAAATATCTAAGTTCTAAAAAATGAAACTTAGCAGATCACAATTTAGGTAGAAGTACCATTTGCTCCGGGAGATGAAGTCTTCGGTGCCAAGATTTCCAATCGTTCGGCTCTTGATGAAGTGCTAAATAACGAATGATCCCCATGGCCTCTCGGATTATCGGATCCTTTGAAGAGGATTTTCTGCAGCATATATGAAGAGGCCAAGGTTTCCGATGCCATCCGGGAAGGACAGGCTGGACTGTTCCGTCCAAAAGCTCTTCTGCAATAAAGTTTGGATTCATGTCGATTGCGACGCCCTTTCCTTCGATAAGAAGCTTTTTGCATGCGTCGGAATCACCGTAAAGGATTTTGTGCTCGGGCCCTATTTCATAATTGCAGAATTCGCATTGCAAGATTTGACTAAAAGATTCGTTAGCCGTGTCTCGCATGATGATGGGATGATTAATCAGATCCCCCACTTTTTTGATTTCGGCATGACTTTTGAGATACTTTGCCGATGCAACAAGAAAAGAAACGTTGTAACACATCGGAATGGCAACAAGGCCGCGTTCCTCGAGTTTATAGCCAAACCAAGCAATATCGGCTTTTCCTTCCAGAAGCGCCTGCTGTCCGACGTCGGCGCAAAATTCAAGCTGCAGACCGGGATGTTTAATAGGTAAGTTTTGCAGTGCCTCAAAAAAGACCGAACGGTCCATGTTGACCGGAAGACTGATCCTCAAAGATCGACGACTTAGGTCAAAGTTTCCTTTTCGAAGAGCATCCGCTTTCTCTCTTAGAATGCCCCATTGACTGATCAGTCCTTGTGTATCTAGAACAAGGGCCTGCCCCTCTGCAGTCAGCACGGCCGGTTTCTTTGTTCGATCTAAAAGTTGGAAGCCTAATTCGTCTTCCAAAGAAGAAATAAGACGAGAAGCTTTCGGCAATGGAAACGACAAAGCTTCTGCGGCAAGAGCCAGGGAGCCAAGCCTCGATGTTTCGATGAACAACTGCCAAGCACGAATCCGATCTAATTCCATATCACCAGAACAAAAGTCAAAACAACGAAATTTCCTTTTTGGTAGAAAGCCGGAAGGGTCGACCTTTGTTTTGATGACCGACCGTCAAAGCTCGTTCTACCGATTTTACCTTCATGTTTGCATAACAACTCGGAGGAGTTCTTTCGTTCAGGTCATCGACAAGTTCCGCTGTACTTAAAGTTTGGCAGTGTAGGAAAATGAATTAAGTCACTTCATGAGTTAACGAATCGACTCCGGAAAAACCAATTAGCCCGAATGTATTAATGAAGAAATAGTCTCAAAGCGCAGTACCAAAAGGCAGTTGGTTCGAGGTGCGTAGATTAAACTATGAAGTTATTCCATAAATAGAGGACGACGATGACCAAAGGTTTTTACAGCATTATGTTGGCGCAGTTTCTTTCTTCTCTGGCCGACAACGCCCTTCTCATCGCCGCGATCGCTCTGCTGACGACTCTGAATGAGCCGGCTTGGATGACTCCGCTCCTAAAATTGTTCTTTGTCGTGAGCTATGTCATCTTCGCTGCTTGGGTCGGCATCTTCGCAGATTCAATGCCCAAAGGCCGCGTGATGTTTATCACCAACGCGGTAAAAACCGTCGGCTGCATCATCATGCTGTTCGGTACCCATCCTCTTCTTGCTTACGCCATTGTCGGTCTGGGCGCTGCAGCTTACTCGCCTGCAAAATACGGCATTCTTACTGAGCTGCTTCCGCCCGAAAAACTTGTGAAAGCCAATGGCTGGATTGAAGGTCTGACGGTTGCCTCTATTATTTTGGGTACCGGCTTAGGCGGTTTGCTTATTTCTCCGATGGTTGACCATTTTGTTCAAGGTCATCATGTCTTCGGCGTCCATAACGCTGCTCAGGCCGCCATTGCCGTCATGATTTTTGTTTACGCCGCTGCGGCTGCTGTAAACCTTTTAATTCCGGATACCGGCGCCCGCTATCCAAAACAAGACTTCCGCCCGATCCATACGCTTGTTAATTTCGGAAAATCCTGCTCCCTGCTTTGGCACGACAAACTCGGTCAAATTTCGCTCTCGGTGACCACACTGTTCTGGGGCGCCGGCGCCACACTTCAGTTCCTCGTCTTGGCTTGGGCAGACTCCAACCTCGGACTCGACTTATCTAAAGCCGCTATTCTTCAAGGCGTCGTTGCTATCGGCATTGCGATCGGTGCCGTTCTTGCGGCTGCCTACGTCAGTTTAAGAAGGAGCGTTGACGTTCTTCCGATCGGTGTACTGATGGGCTTTTCTGTTGCCGTCATGTCTTTTTATAAAGCTTCCTGGATCCCGGGCGGCTTCGACATCTTCGGCTTCCATATCTCCTTTGCTATTGCGATTGCCTGCTTGCTGTTAGTCAGCGTGGGCATGATGGCCGGTTTCTTCGTCGTTCCGATGAACGCCTTATTACAGCACCGCGGACACGTTCTTATGAGCGCCGGTCGCTCCATTGCTGTTCAAAACTTCAACGAAAACTCTTCCATTCTCGTGATGCTCGGTCTCTACTCCCTGCTCATTAAGTCGGGTCTCGGAACCGTCACCATCATGGTGCTCTTCGGATGCTTTGTCGGCTGCTCGATGCTGGCGGTGATTTTCAAGCATCACTACAATCAATCCAAAGAAGACTCGCTCCATTTGATCGGTGAAGACAAGCGCCATTGAGGATCTGTTCTGACTTCTCAATAGTCGCGGTCTGCGTCATAATTGACAGATTGATTTCAAACAGACACGACAACAATGAAGTCTTTAACCGTTACACCTTTTATCCGAGACTCTTTTGAGAATTATCAAAAGAGCGCCTGCGGCATCACTCTGGATATCGGGCGGCAAAGAATTAACCAGGAGGAGCTCATTTCTCTTATTGACTTTGTCAAAGAGAAAAAGATGATCGAATCCTTTAACGAAATGCGTAAAGGAAAGATCGTTAACGCCAGCGAGCATCGCTCTGCCCTTCACACCTCTTTGCGCGACCCTTCTCCGGATGCCCCTCATGCCGCAGAAGTTCACCAGACACTCGAAGCTTTCTGTAAGTTTGCTGAAGATGTCCGCAACTGGAAATGGCGCGGCTGTTCAGGCGACCGAATCACCGATGTCATCAATATCGGAATCGGCGGCTCCGACATGGGTCCGAAATGCGTTTACAACGCACTTCGTCCCAATAAACCGGAAATCAAACTTCACTTTCTCGCTTCTGCCGACGGCGTGATCTTTGATCGAATCACTTCCGTTTTGGATCCTTTTTCCACGCTGATTGTCATCTCTTCCAAGAGCTTTAAGACTCAGGAAACGAGAGCCAATACCATGGAAATTTTGGATTGGCTGAAGAAAGCCGGTATTCCTGAAAAAGACTTCAAACATCACGTGGTTGTCGTCTCCGCAAAACCGGATGCCGCTGAACAGTTCGGACTTCCGAAAGAAAACTTCTTCCCTATCTGGGATTGGGTCGGCGGCCGCTTCTCTGTTTGGGGTGCGATCGGTTTACCCGTTGCGATCGCTTTAGGTGCAGATACATTCAAAAGATTCCTGGCCGGCGCCCATGCAATGGACCAGCACGCTTCGATCGCTCCGCTGCAGAACAATCTGCCGGCGCTCATGGCGATGTTTGCTTACTGGAATTCGGAAAAACTCGACGTTTCCTCTTACTGTTTCCTTCCCTATGACGAACGCCTTCGTGTCATGGTGGACTGGCTCCAGCAGCTGGAAATGGAGAGCTTAGGTAAGAGTACGGCTGCCGATGGAACGCCGGTGATCGGGAAAACCTCTCTGGCGGTTTGGGGCGGACACGGGAACGAATCTCAGCATTCTTTCTACCAGTTCTTGCGCGAAGGTACGGCAAAGAACGCTATTGACGTTTTCTGGTGCGAGAAACCGGGCCACGCGCACAAAGAACTGCACCGCGTCTTAATGGCCAACGCCAAAGCTCAGACGGAAGCTCTCGTGACCAGAGATCCGAAGAGCAAGTACTTCAATGTGGTTTCCACCGTTTCCATTGAAGAACTCACGCCTGAAACATTAGGCGCTTTAATGGCGATGTATGAGCATAAGACCACAATGCTCGGAACGCTTTTCGGCATTAACGCCTTTGACCAGCCCGGCGTTGAACTCGGTAAGAAACTGGCCAACGAAGCCTATAAGAAAATTTCTTAGTCGATACTCTGATTAAGCGGAAGGCCGAACCTTTGATGGATTCGGCCTTTTGTTTATTCCACAAAAACGGATGCCTCTAAAGGGAGAAATAGTATTGCTTCAGACGGGAGGAAATAAGTTCCCTGCGTTTTTGAAGAAATTCTTCGTAGTTGCATTCATCCATTTCTACCGTTTCAAAAGGAATACAGTTTTCCTCTAAATTCTTTTTGAAATCTGCAATATCCGTAATTCCTCCGTAGAGGCACTGTCCTCCTTCGCATTGAACATTAAGGACATAGCCAAGATAGTCATCCGGCGCTTTCTTTCCAATCTTTATATTAATTTCAGACTGAACGTAAGCGTAATTCGCCACTTGGTTATATTGCCCTTTTCCTAAGCCACCCTGTTTTAGATATTCTTTAGGAAAGACGTGATGAACGTCCCCTCTTTGTTCAATCAAATCCTTTACGAGAATATCTTTGGAAAGAAAGCCTCGGGCTCCGTTCTTACATTGAGCTGCTAAGAAGAGGTTAAAGACAGGGTTGTTTGCGTACGAAGACCTGAGTTTCTGAGGCAGAGCAACACTCCAGAATGACTCGGAGAGATTAACTTCTTCCTCGTCTGCTAGAACCTCTTCAATGGGACAGTCCTCAACGGCTTTAATGTCAGAGTCGAAGCGCGTTTCTGCACTTCCGCTATATCGGCTGGTAAGGATCGACAGGACTAACCAGCGGCGGACGAATTTTTCGATCTTCTCCGGAGAATAGTTCAAACTGCGCAATTTCAAGTACAGTGCGTAAGCAAAATTTAGCGCGTTGTCTGAAGTTATCAGTTTGGAATGGCAAAAGCCTGCAGAGCTAATAATCATGAGGAAGCGTTTGAAATTCGTTTCATTAACGAAATCCAAAACCGCAACCTTTAAGATCTTATAAGTGTTCTCTTCAATGCTTTGCTCAAACTCTCTGGTTTCGAAGTTTCGTCCGGAAAGCAGGCTCACCAAGTCACCTAATTTTCCACGGCTGAAACCATAGAGGAATGCAACGCGAATAATATCTGTGTAATCAGGATCGTAAATATCCTCATTCTCATTTTTTAGCCAAGCAATTGCCGGAAAATATTCGGAGTCAACAAATTCCTTATCGTTAGCCTTGAGGGACGAGAATTCCAGTTTGACTGAAAGATGGCTGAAATGATCAATACATTTTCTGAGAAGGTTTCCGCCGTAAGTTTCATTGGCTGCTATTTTTGACATCACAAAGTCTGCCTGACTTAGCGGTACTCCCTGGCTGTTGATTCTGATAAAAATCGAGGTTACGGCGTCGATATCTAAAGATCCGTTTAGCTGAATGACACCAACTTGTCTGTTTTTGATCGCTTTCAGCTCCTCCAAGACATCTTCTATCTCATCCTGATCCAAATCAGGGTTTGATGAGCAATACTCCTCTCTAACCTCTCTTAGCCTCTTTTGTCCGCTTAAAAACGGCGCTATATCCGAGATCCAAGTGACATCCTTCTGAATTGCAGGATTGCTTACCTCAAATTTCCGTTCTTTTGGATTGAAAGCGATCTTGATATGGACGTCCTCATATTCTGTATTCTTGACAGCTTTACCAAGAATTGCCGCCGTCAACGCCGTAATTCTCTGCTGCCCATCTATCAGGATCTTCTTGCCGCTGGAACTCTTGCCGTCCTTTAATTTCATATCTGGATTCTGCCAGGTAACGATAAAGCCGACCGGATAGCCTCTATAAAGACTGTCAATGAGGTCTCTAACCTTTGATGCGTTCCAAACGAAGGGTCTTTGGATTTCCGGTATCGCTATCTCTTTATTTTCTACGTAGGTAAGTAGCGCGGAAATCAAAAATGATTGACTGAGTATTGCTGTTCAATATCCATAATTTTCCTTGGTACAGAGCTCCATCCTAAAAACTGAAAGAAATCAAAACGAAAGCTCACATTATCTTTTTTACCTATTCTAAGTTTACAATTTTTTACAATGACCGACGGAAGAAGAATGCCGCAAACGGCAGCGTAACAACAGCGGTGACAAGCATCGGAATAATCTGTCCCCAAAGTTCGGAGATAGATAAGTTTTCCAGATACACGCCGTGAACGTACTCCAGAGCAAATCTCAAGGGATCAACATAGGTCAGAATCTGCAGAATCTCCGGCATGTTGTAAACCGGAGTGACCAAACCGGAAAGAATCACCATCGGAACAATCAGCACAAACGAGAAAATCATCGCCTGCTGCATGGTCTGAGAAATTGAAGAGATCGCCAAGCCTGTTCCCACCGTTGATAACGTAAAGATAAAAATACCGAAATACAGCGGCAGCAGCATCCCGCGCATCGGAATATCAAACCAGAAGACCGCAAAAAGAACCACGATAAAGGTCTGCGCGATACCGATCACAATCGGAGGCGTTGCTTTCGCCAAAAGAATCTCAAACGGTCTGTAGGGCGAAACCAGCAACTGGTCAAACGTTCCGTGCTCTCGCTCTCGAGCGACCGACAAGGCCGACAGCATAAGCACCTGAATAAAACTTAAGGTACCAATGAGCGCTGTCACAATGTTCCACTGGGTCTGCAGATTCGGGTTGTACCAGACCCGCGTCTCGATATCAATGCCTTCGGGAACACCGACATAACGGTGATTAAATTCTTGAATGATCGTAGAAAGTTCAGCTGCCGCCAGCCCTGCTGTCGTAGAGTTCCTGCCGTCAGTAATAATCTGCACCGGACCTTGTTTGCCCTGTGCGAGCTTGGAATCAAAATCCGACTGAATATGAACGATGGCAAGCGAATCACGAGGATTCAGTTCGTCCTTCATCTGAGAAGCATTGTCCAAATATCGGCGTATGTAAAAAGTCGGAGAAGCGCCGATTTGCGATATAAGCTGCTGCGAAAACCTTCCGTGAGACTCATTCAAAACGGCAATCGGAGCATGGTTTAAATCGAAGGTTGCGGTGTAGCCGAACAGAAAAATCTGAATGATCAGCGGCACGACCAAAATAAATCGAGAAGCAGGATCGATAAAGTACGTGAGAAATTCCTTCACGAACAGATTACTGAACCATCTTAGCCATTCACCAAAAGTCATTTCTTCTCCAACGTCTTCTTAAGTGTTCTTGTCACAAAGAAGAAAAACATAAAGGCGTAAGCAGCAAGAATCGCCGTGTCTTTGATCACCGTTTGCGCGTCCGTTCCCGAAAGGAATGAAGCTCGAATCAGTTCCATGAAGTAAGTCGGCGGAAGTACGTAAGAAACCGCCGCGATGGCTTCCGGTACGTTTCGCAAGTCAAAGACGAAGCCGCTCAGCATCACGCACGGCAGGAAACTGATCAGAATCACAAGCTGGGAAGCCAGGAACTGATTCTTTGTCAGCCCCGAAATCCAAAGCCCTGCCCCTAGTGCCGTTAAAAGATAAATGCACGAAGATCCGATAATGACAGCCAATGAGCCCTGGATCGGTACCTCAAAAATGAATCGTGCCGCAAAAAGACAAAGGAACAAGCCGCCCATACCGACAATGAAATATGGAATGACCTTAGAGAGCAGAATCTCGGAAGGCTTAACCGGCGTCGAAAACAGCATCTCCATAGTACCGCGCTCCCACTCTCGAGCAATCACAAGCGCAGTAAGGAATGCACCAACAATTGTAATCACAACGACCACAAGCCCGGGCACGAAGTACCAGGTCGAAGAATTTGCGGCGTTAAACCAAAGACGAACAACCGGTACGGCGCCCTTATCCGATGAATAGCCTAATTTACCGAGACTGATTTGGACCGACTGCTGGATGTAGCGTTCAAGCGATGAGGCGCTCACGGTGTCCACACCGTGCACGATGAGCTGAAGCTTGCCTTTGCCGACTTGAAATTGTCCTGCAAAGTTGCTCGGAATCACAACGATACCCTTGACGGTCTTCTTTCTCATCAGCCCTTCGGCTTCTTTGATGTTGCCGCAGTTAATCGGTGTGAGGTACGGCGACCCCTTAAATCCTTGCTCAATAGCGTAAGAAACATTGCCCGGCGCCTGGTTGATCACTGCGATCGGCGTATTGCCTAAGTCCAAAGACAGGCCGCTGCCGAAAATAAAGATCAAAACCAGCGGAAGCACTAGCCCCACGGCAAAAGAGCTCGGGTCTCGAACGAGCTGGCACCACTCTTTAATCGTCAGAGCGCGCAGACGGCGAAGAAAATCGGACTTAATCATCTGCAATCCCTGCCTTTTTACCGTAAGCCCTCACAATCTTGATGAAGGCTTCGTTCATACTCGTCGTCTCCGGCAGCCCGGCGGCTTCTTTAACCTCTTTAGGGCTTCCGATCGCAAGCATATGGCCGCGATCCTGAATGGCAATGCGCGTGCAGTACTCTGCTTCTTCCATGAAGTGGGTCGTCACAATAATGGCTTTGCCCTCGTCGGCAAGTTTGTTAATGCTTCGCCAGAACACTCTTCGCGCAAGCGGGTCAATCGAACTTGTCGGCTCATCAAGGAACAAAATACCCGGATCATGCATCAGAGCGGCAGCCATCGAAAGACGCTTTTTATAGCCGTCGTTCAAGCCGCCTGCTTTCTTGCCGAGCAAACCTGTCAGACCGAAACGCCTGACAACCGCATCCATAGCCGTCTTTAACTTGTCTCCGAATAATCCGTACGCACCGCCGTAAAACTTCAAATTAAATCCCACAGAGAAAATGCTGTACAAGGAGAAAAACTGAGCCACATAACCAACCGTTCGTCGCGCCGAAGCTCGAGCCGTTCGAAGGTCATACCCTGCCACTTCAACCTTTCCGGAAGTCGCCGGAATCAGACCGCAAAGAATGCGGAATGTGGTGGTTTTGCCGGCACCGTTCGGCCCCAGCAATCCGAAGATTTCTCCGCGTGTGACGCTAAACGATGTGTCATCGACCGCTGTAAAGTCCCCGAATTTCTTAACCAGGTTCTCAACCACAATCACAGGTTTGCTGTCATCACCTTTCGTATTCCGGACTTCGACGTTTTCCCCGAAATCTTTCTGTGGTTTATCCGCCGCAATCAGAAGAGACATAAAAGCGTCTTCCAGTCTCGGAGGCAGCGGGCTTAGAGACGGAACACCGAGTTCCTTTGCTGCTTCTTTCAGATCGGCATCTTTCGACAACAGCACTCGGACCCCGTCTCCTGACGGCGTGGAATCAAGAACAAGAGATGCTTGGGAAGCGGCGTCGAGCATTTGGCGCGCCGTTCTGCCCTCGGATTGAGCAAAATAAACTCGATCTTTATAAGGCTCCGTCAGCATCTCGGGCGTACCCTTTGCCAAAATCACGCCTTTATTGATGATGTAGACGTCATGACACATGGCCGCTTCTTCCAGATAAGCAGTGCTCACGAGAACACTCATACTTTTCTGAGCGACCGCAGTTTTAAGAATCTTCCAGAGTTCCTGACGAGAAACCGGGTCAACACCTGCCGTCGGTTCATCCAAAATCAATAAATCCGGGTCGTGAATCAGGGCGCAGGCCAGTGCGAGCTTTTGTTTCATACCGCCGGAGAGCCGTCCGGCCAACCGGTCGGTAAATGGTGCAAGCCCGGTCATCGCGAAGAGCTGATCATATTTTTCTTTTCGCTCGTCCTCAGGAACCCCCTGAAGGTTGGCAAAAAGGTCCATATTCTCTTTAATGCTCAAGTCCTGATAAAGCCCGAACCGCTGCGGCATATAAGCGATTCGCTCTTGAATCGCTTCTGAATCCGTCACGGTGTTCATACCGAACACTTCCAACTCGCCGGAGGTCGGAGTCAGAAGCCCGCAGACCAATCGCATAAAAGTCGTCTTACCGGCGCCGTCCGGACCGACCAAAGCAACGAGCCCTCCCTTCGGTACCGTTAAATCAATACCGTTGAGCGCAATCGAATCAAGTGCCGGATTCTTCTTATTAACAAAAACTTTTTTAAGCGATTTTGCGAAGACGGCCGGAACGTTGTTGTTCTCTGCCATCAGCCGTCCTTATTTAAAGCCCACGGTTGCCGGCATACCCAGTCTCAAACGATTGTCTTTGTCGTCAACCAAAATTCTGACTTCGTAAACAAGGTTAGTGCGCAAATCCGGCGTCTGAACGGTCTTAGGCGTGAATTCGGCTACAGAAGAAATGAAGCCGACATGACCGGGAATTTTGTCATTCGGATAGGCGTCAATCGTCACGTAGGCTTCCTGACCCGGTTTGATCTTGCCGAGATTGACTTCGTTGACGTAGGCCCTAACCCATTTAGGCGAGTTAATCGCCAAAGCCAAAACCGGCACCTGAGCGTTTGCCATGTCGCCGGGCTGCAGAAGTCTGGAACGAACCGTTGTATCGAGCGGGGCATAAAGCGTACTCTGCTTTAATTTCAACTCCAGCTGATCGACCTGAGCTTTGGTCTGCTGCCATTGCGCATAGCCTCTGGCGACGTCTTCGGCTCGCGGACCGATCTTAGCTAATTCCAAAGACTTCTCTGCGGAAAGCAGTTCGTTCTTAGCAACTTGCAGCTGGCTGCTCTGTGTATCCAAGGCCTGTTTGCTCACGCCCTGCCCTCGGGTAGATTTATAAATGCCGTCCACGCGTTCAAAATCTTTCTGGGCCAGATGCAAACGAGACTGCGCTACTAACACAGCGGCTTCAGCCTTGGCAATATCTTCAGGACGAGTACCGTTCTTCAATGCTAAATAGGTCTGATAAGCAGCTTGTTCGGCTGCTTTAGCCTGTTCAATTTCAATCTTAAGCGTGTCGGTTTCCTGTTCGGCAACCGGTTCTCCCGCCTTAACGACGTCGCCTTCTTCGACCAAAATCGACTTAAGGAATCTCTGCACAAAAGATGGGTGATATGCTATA
>ULUL01051572.1_pt1 | contig 12523 bp, 9 predicted proteins | sample 1958481 | NCBI WGS metagenome assembly ULUL01 (sample SAMEA4835759, study PRJEB28245) | human gut metagenome | biome: gut microbiome; material: fecal sample | place: Denmark | collected 2008 | reverse complement strand
TTTTAAAAAGTGTTGACACATTAGAAAAAGGATGGTATAGTAAATATCGTTGTGAGCGGATGTGGCGGAATTGGCAGACGCACAAGACTCAAAATCTTGCGGTGGTGACATCGTGCGGGTTCAAGTCCCGCCATCCGCACTCACTAAAAAGCACTAAAAACTACGAAAATCGTTGTTTCTAGTGCTTTTTTATTTAACGAATTAGATTCTAAAATAATTTGCTTGTAGCAAATATTTAATGACAATTTATTGGGATTCCAGTAATTTAAAAAAAAGACATTGTGACTCGTGGGTTTGAGTACGTCGGTATGTGGCACTGGTAATTTCAGTGCCCATACCGCTACGCACTCAATGAGCGGGAGCGCCCACGAGACGCAAAGTCTTTTTTCTAAATTACGGAGCCCAAAAAATTAGTCATATTTTTTACTGTTACATTTTGGGTATTTCGATGCAGTAAAATGATGTGTTTTTTTCATCACCGAACTCGATTTCAAAAAGTATGTATAATACGGTTTTTTGTTGGTGTTTGTGCCATTGATAATCGGGTCGTCAAAGGTCACATCAATGTGATACCACTTACCGGAAAGTTTCACCATATTCCATGCATGGCCGACGCTACCGCTTGAACCGGTTACAAAGCGGCACGGAATTTTAAGTTTTCGCATCACCATCTGAAAGGCACGCGAATAACCATCACACACTGCCACTTTTTTCAGCAGTGCTCCCTTTGCCGTGTGAGATACACTCGGTACATATCCGCGTTTGAGACTGTAATAATCATATTTTACATTTCGAATCATCCAATTATGTACTGCCTGTACTTTTTGATAATTCGTCATATCTTTTTTAATAACCGATTTGATAATCTGGTTTACCCGTTTTCCAACTGCTTTTCCGTATACCGTTACTTTGTACTGATATTTTTTACCGCCGGCAGATGACTGAATTATGGTGGTTCCTTTCTTTTTTGCGCGAATTTTACCGCTTTTTGTAACGGATACCACACTCTTTTTCTTACTCTTATACGTTACTGTATTAATGCAGTTAAGCAAAGGAATCGTGTCAGTATCTCCCGCAAGAAGGTAAATGTGGGAAGATGCAAATTTAATTTTGTTTGTCGTCGTAACGGCAATTCCTTTTTTCTCGGCATACGAATACGCCTTACTTAATTTTGGTGCTACAAAATTTAAGATTTTTCCACAGTCATAAAGGATATTGTCTGTCAATGTAACAGTTTCTTTTGGAAAAGAAATCACACGAAGCGATGAACATTTGGCAAAAGCATACTTTTCAACTGTCGTTACACTTGACGGAAGAATAATTTTCTTCACCTTTGAATTGTTATAAAAGGCAAGCGAAGAAACCACCGTTACCGTATTTGGTACGGCTACGGTCGTATCGCTTCCCCGATAAGAAATCAATCTGCCATTTTCAATCAAAAAATCCAAATTGTCGTAGGTACTGTCGCTGTTTTCTGTCGTTACCTCTCCAGACACAACGGAAAAGGATGCCGGCATGCGCTCTCCTAAGATTTCTCTTAAAATCGAAACCAGCACATCGGTATCTGACTGGCTTCCGTAAATTCTCGCATACTCGTCCTTTGTCACCTCATAGCGGACGTCATCCAGATAAACATAATAATGTGTCACCTCTGCCGCCCTGCTGTTTTTACAAAATACAGGCAAAAGCATACCGCATAAAATTAATAAAACAACAATTCCTCCGATTCTTCGGATTTTCTGATTTGTATTCATTCTAACCTCTTTTCCAATGCCTCCACAACAATTTCAAGGACTTTAATCCTTGCGTATAACTTGGAATTTGCCTCAATAATATGCCATGGGGCTTCTGTCGTCGATGTGCGTAACATCATCTCATCGACTGCTTTTTCGTAGTCATCCCATTTGTCACGGTTGCGCCAGTCTTCATCTGTAATTTTCCACTGTTTTTCTGGCGTTTCCATTCGCTGCTTAAAGCGTTTTTCCTGCTCATCTTTGTCGATGTGCATCCAGAATTTCAAAACAATTGTACCGGATTTTACCAAATGGGCTTCCATATCATTAATTTCCTGATAAGCACGTTTCCATTCTTCCTCCGTGGCAAAACCTTCCACACGCTCAACTAACACTCTTCCATACCAAGTGCGGTCAAAAATTGCCATGTGTCCGTCCTTTGGAAAATGATTCCAGAACCGCCACAAATAATGATGTGCTTTTTCGATATCATTTGGCGAAGCAATTGGCACCACTTCATAACCACGCGCATCCATACACTGGGTAATGCGCTTAATGGCACCGCCTTTTCCACCGGCATCCCAGCCTTCGAATGCTAGCACCACAGGCACACGCTGCAAATACATCTGATTGTGAAGTTTCTCCATCCGCTTTTGCAAATCTTTTTTCTTTTTCTTATATTCCTCAGGCGTCAAAGAGAGCGTCAAATCCACACCTTTTAACACACTGTTTTGCAGATATGCATCTGTATCCTCACTTTTAAAATCCGTTTCCGGATTTCCTTTTTTCTGATTCTTCTCGACCGCCTGCTCCAGCCGATTTACAATTGTCGTTAAAATTTTATCTACTGCAAATTTTTTGTCCATTGCCTCGACAATTGTCCACGGCGCATTTGCCGTATCGGTCTGTACCAGCATAGTATCAAATTGTGAGAAACATTTGTCATAATTCTCATTATTTTTCCAATCTTTTTTTTTGACACGCCAGCTCGTATCCTCACTGCCTGCCAAATAGTTCAACCGCTTTTTCTGCTCCTTTTTCGTAATGGCAAGAAAAAACTTAATCAAAACAACTCCATCGTCGGTAAACTGTTTTTCGTACAGGCAGATTTCATCCGCCTGTAAAACATCCGGGAACCCCTGATACCAGCTGTGGTCAAAAATATGAATTCTTCCTTTTGCCGGCATTTTCGTCGCATAACGCCATAAATACGGATGCCTTTTATACTCTTTGGTTTCCTTTTCCATCGTAAAAACCTGAAAACCTCTTGGGTCAAGAGGACGAATCATCCGTCCAATCATTGTTCCTTTTCCGGACGCAGAAAACCCCTCAAACACAATAACAATCGGAATCCCCATACTCCGGCACTGCCGCTGCAGTTCTCCCATACGAATTTCTAAATGTACCAGTCTCTCATCATAGTCTTTGCGAACTTCTTTTCGCTCCATCATTACCTTATCAAGCATAAGTAACACCCCTTTTCACTATCTTCTTGGTCTGCCCCACATCTGATTTTTACGGAGTAATTGGTACTTAGCATACGCCTGTTCCAAAATTTTGCGTTCATTGGCAAACTTCAGCAGATGATATGCCTCATGGTATTTATAATACCCCGAATCCTGAAAATATTCCTCCCTTTGCGGTTTTGAATAGAAACTATCCGACTGCATTAAAAACCAATGAACATCTTTGGATACCGTCCCTTCCGGCACATCAAATGTGTAGTGGCTTCGGTCAACATAATCAACAATCCGGCACAGCGCACTTGCCTCCTCCTTTACTTCACGTAATGCCGTCTCCGGAAAACTTTCTCCCTGCTCAACTGTTCCTTTCGGAAGAACCCAGCCTTCATATTTGTGTTTCACATTTTTATACAACAATAATATCTTACCCCGGAAAATTACTACTCCGCCACAGCTTGTTGCTTCTATCATTGCAATCCCTCCTGCGTGGAAATCACGTTCCTCTGTACACGTGTTTTTTTCTTAGTATACCCCATTCTACCAATAAGCGTCAAACACCTTTTTAGCAATCGGAACAGCATAGGCACTTCCGGTTCCCGCAGCCTCTACAACTACGCTGACGCAAAGCTTTTTACCATTTTTTTCCGCGTAGCCGACAAACCACGCATGAGAATCCGTCGAACCGTTTTGGAACTCCGCAGAACCCGTCTTTCCACCTGCCTTATATGGCGTTCCATAGTATAAAGACGTCGCCGTTCCACCTTTTACGGTTCCCCTCATTAATTTCTTTACTTGTTTTGCCTCTTTTTCTGACATTTTCTTTCCGAGTGATTTCGGTGTATTTTCAGAAACCGTATTTCCGTTTGCATCCTCAATCCGGTCAACCACATATGGCTGCATCAATTCACCGCCATTGACTGATGCACAGACAAGTAAAATATTTTGCAGCGGCGTAACCAGTGTCTGTCCCTGTCCGATTGACGCCTGTCTTACATCGCCCTGCGCCGTCTTGTTATCAATCGTAAAACGGGACGATTTCTGCTCCATTTTTTCAAGCGGAATGCTTTTGTTGTAATAAAAGGATTCGCATAACTTGCGCCACGAATTCCGGTTCAAACCATCTCCGATGGAGCAAAATGCTGCATTACAAGACTCGGCAAATGCCTTTTCCAAATCCACTTTTCCGTGCACTTCGCCGCCATAGCACTTAATCTGTTCGCTTCCTGTTCCAATTTTTCCGGTACAAGTATAGTGAAATTTTGAATAATTATCCTGTTCTCTCATAAATTCAAACGCTGTATACAATTTAAAAGTTGACCCCGGCGGGTACAACCCTTGTGTTGCCCGGTTATAAAGCGCCGACTGCTCCCCGGAATCCGATGTCAGTTTGTTCCATCTGGCATCCGTCAATTGATTGGGATCGTATGATGGTTTGCTCACCATCGCCAGCACTTTCCCGGTTTCCGGGTCCATCACAACAACCGCTCCACGCTTTGAACCAAGTGCATTACTCGCCGCTTTGGAAAGCCCGACATTCAATGTGGTAACTACATTGTTTCCCGGATTTTTTTTACCCTTTAATTCATTAATCGTACTAAGAAACGGATTCAGTCCGGAGGTCAGCATCGTATAACTTTCTGATGCCTCCAACCCGGTTTTCCCGTGCGAAGAACGTCCGACAACATGCGCAAACAAGCTGCCATACGGATACTTTCTCGTTTCGTTTCCTGAAGAATCCGTAACTGTCTTTGCCAGCACGTTTCCTTTGTCCGATAAAATTTTACCTTTCGTCACACGCTTAGCTAAAAGTTCCTGACGTTTATTTGCCGAATTGTTTAACACCTGATCCGAATCGTGAATGATAAAATAAACCATATATCCGGCAAGAATAAAAAAGATTGCCATCACAAGATAGGTCACAACCGCCATTTCCCGGTTTTGGCGTTTACTGCCTTTTTCCGGATTTTCGATTAATTGCTGCTTGTTCTTCATTTGTTGTGACCTCCTCTCTTCGGTTTCTCACATACATTCCCTGAATAATACTAAAAATCACAATCGTCGTTATAATGGAACTGCCGCCGTAACTGATTAACGGCAGCGTCACACCGGTTGACGGAATAAATTTGGTTACTCCACCGATACTTAAAAACACCTGAAAAATCAAAACTACACTCAATCCGAATGCACACAATTTATAAAAATTCTTTTTCATTTTTAAAGCGATATTGACAAACATAATAAAGGAACTAATGTAAATCAAAATCAAAAAGATACAGAAAATGACCCCCATTTCCTCTGCAATCGCAGAAAAAATAAAATCACTTTCCACAACCGGCACACTCTTTGGCATACCCTGTCCAAGTCCCATGCCAAACAATCCTCCGGTTCCGATTGCAAACAAACTCTGGCAAATCTGATAGCCGCCCTGATTCATGTTCGACCAAGGGTCCTGCCACGCCGCCACACGCACACGCACATGTGCAAATAACTGATACGCCACAACGGATGCCGCCGTCCCTGCAAAAGCTCCTGCCGCCAGATAGCGCAATTTCATTGTTGCCACATACAGCATCATAAGATATGTTACAAAATAAATCAGTGCTGCACCAAAATCCTTCTCTAACACAAGGATTCCCACATGTACTGCCGCCGCAATACTGATCACGGCAACACTCTTAAAATCTGTCCGCTTTGCCAAAAGGGATGCGATGAAAAACACATAAATAATTTTTACAAATTCAGACGGCTGCAATTCAAATCCGCCAATCGAAATCCAGTTTCTTGCGCCGTATTTTTCCACACCGATTACAAACACCAAAAGTAACAGCAGGACACCGGCAAGCGCATACTGCCAGCCGATTTTTTCCCAAATCGTAAACCGCTCAATAAACAACGGCACTAAAAGACACACTCCCAAAGCAAGCGATGCCATCACAAGCTGTCTGATTGCATAATCATAGGAAAGTCTGCCAAGCATAATAAATCCAATCATCATGCAAATCATCATGTTATTCCAGATTAGTTTTGACATTCCTTTGTAAAACACCTGATAGATTTTCGTAAAAAACAGAAAAAAGAATAACTCAAGTGCCCACAAAACCACATATTTAATTTCTTTTTCTTCCACTAAAACAACTGCACTGCAAACCAGATGAAGCATCACGATAAGCACACGCTGTGCCCGGAATACTCCCTCATTATTTCCTGCCGCCCGTCCGATAAACGCGCGGTAACTGTAGAAGGTATACAGAGCAAATAAAATAACGATTATATATCGTGAAAGTTCTGCTATAATAAGTTCCATGTTTTCAAAACCTTTCTCATTTCATCGGCTGTCTCCCATGTAAAATGGTGCCATGCCGGCTTATCAAATTCCGGCTTTTTCTCGCCGTTTTTTGTATATATCGTATTGTAGCAAAAATCACAATTATTTACCACATAGAATTTGTCCCCTTTGCCACCGGATACTAAAATTCTCTCTCTTTTTCCATCGCACCTGTCAAGCGTCCGCTTTAAGCATCCCTTCGTCACCATTACTTCTTTGCGCCCATAGCCACGCTTAATTGCCTGGCAGATACCAAATTCTGCAAGCACTTCTTTTGCGCGCTCATTTTCATGGTAAAATATTTCGGCAGCAATCCATGGACAATCTTTAAACCTCTTTTTTGCCACAAGCAGCGCACGGTGGCTGTTAATCACAACCGCACCGACAAACAGCCTGTTTATCAATGTCCTCCACTTTTCTTCCGCTCCCGCTTTCATAATCCGTGGAAATGAAAGAATTACCGGACGATTTTGAAGAAGTTTGATTACCTCATCCTCTTCTTTTGCAAATAAAGCTAACGGAAGTTCAATCCATACATCGTTTTCATCCGTCTCAACAGCTGTCCTTAACTGCTCCATCGTAGAAACTTTTAGAATGGAGGCATTTTGCCAGACAAGAAGTTCTTTCTTTTTATGCGGTTTTTGCTCTCCCACACTCCGTCCAGACACCGCCTCTCTCTCAAAAGCTGCTAATGCCTCTCGTTTTAATTTGGCGATTTCTCCCATTGGCACAAAGGAATTCTCCTCTAAAGTAATGGAAAAGTCCGTGAGTTTATAATTCGTATTTCCCATTTTCCGAATGCGCTTTTCAATTTCGTCTTTTGTCACAGGACGATTCACGGCTCTTTGTAATGGTTCACCAAACACTGTAACTTCATGCGAAAGTCCCTGCAGTTTCAGAGCAATCGGTTTGCCGATTTTCGCAGTCATTTTCCCTTTCAAAGAAATTTTGTCATCAATAGTTTCGATTTTTTCATCAATCCATGACAACAGTGCAGCATTTTTTGTACGATAAACTTTCTGTCCCTTAAATATCGTACTGCCCCTTTTTACATTGCACGTCACAATATCACCGGGTGCTGCTTCATTTTTTACCGTATACTCGTATGCTTTTGTATCATCTTCCAAGCGAAATTCTAAAATATCCTGATAATGCAGGGCTTCTTTTACACGGAATACCGCCTGTCCTTTGGACGCTTTCAAAACAGTACCAACACACGTACCAAAATGCCCGTTTTTTTTCGGATACATAATATTTTTCTTATCTGTCTCAAAAAGGTATCCGGCACAAAATCCGCCGCGGTTATAAATGTCTTTACTCCGCCTGATATCTTTCCACAGCCTGCTTTCTTTATTCTGAACCAATGCCTGAAAAGTTTCCTTCCCCTCACTCTCATAAACATCGACATAATGGCGGTATAACGAGGACAAATACGCGCTGTACTCCTTCTTTTTCATGCGCCCTTCAATTTTGAAAGAATCGATTCCGGCATCCACAAGTTCGGGAATATGCATAAGCGTACACATATCTTTTGTGCTGAATAAATGTCCGGTTCCATATGCACTCGTAAATGGAAGTCTGCACGGCTGCGCACACATTCCCCGGTTTCCACTGCGGTCTCCAATCTCCTCACTCATCAAGCACTGCCCGGAATAACAATAGCAGAGCGCACCATGCACAAACACTTCTATTTCCAAATCAGTCTGTGCTCTCATCGCACGAATTTCCTTAATGGTACATTCTCTGGCAGGAACAAATCTTGTAACACCATAGTTTCTGTATAACTCTGCCTCATCTCCGGATAAAATCGTCATCTGCGTGCTGGCGTGCAAATCCATCTGTGGAAAATTTTCATGTAAAAAAGACAACACGCCTAAATCCTGTACGATACAGGCATCAAGTCCCGCCTCATACAACGGAGCAATCAATGGAAACAAATCATTTTCCAGCTCCCTGTCCGAAAGCAGTGTGTTGACCGTCAGATATATTTTCTTATCATGCATATGCGCATACACAAGTGCCTCTTTCAGTTCATCGACACTTGGATTTTTTGCAAAAGCACGGGCACCAAATCGGCTGGTTCCTACATAAACCGCATCCGCTCCCATTTGAAATGAAGCATATAAGCCATCCAGCGAGCCTGCCGGTGCAAGAATTTCTACGTTACTCATTCGATTCCTTTCTCCCTCTATCTTGTAAAGAAGGACTGCATTTTCAGCAGTCCTTTCTTTATCTTTTTTGTTTCAGTCTGGTCTCTAATTCAACCTGTTTTTTTTCTAATTTTTCAACTGAATCATGAAACTCATCGCGTTCTTTTTCAAGTTTCTTAATGGTATCCTGTAACTCAATAATCTCGTGCTTCATGTCTAACACCATTTTGTCTTTTAACTGAGTCTCGGTGCGGTATTCGCTTGCCTTTTTCTTCTCTTTGTAATAATCGTCGGCAATATTAATTGCAAGCAGGGTATTACGCAAATCCAAATCCAGTCTTGCATATCCCTCCTGTTTATGAAATTCTGCCAATTTACGATTAATGTAAGAGGCAATTTTCTGAATGTATTCCGGGCTTTCAAATCCACAAAGTGTATATTTTCTGCCATCAATTAAAACTTCTACATCATTTTTCTTTTTCATCTATGCACCTCACCTGCTCAATTTCCTAATAATTATACATAAAAAAACATTATTCGTCAAATGACAACCCCAAATGATGATATGTTTTTTCTGTCACAATACGTCCTCTGGGCGTCCTTGCTAAAAATCCATTCTGAATCAAAAACGGTTCATAGACATCTTCAATCGTCCCACTGTCCTCACCAATGCATGCGGCTAACGTATCCAGTCCAACCGGTCCTCCCTGAAATGTCTCAATCATCGCCAGCAAAAGGCTCCGATCGGTGTTATCCAGTCCATATTTATCTACTTCCAGCAAATCCAATGCAAAATTTGCGACCGAAAGTGTAATGTTTCCGTCGTATTTTACTTCGGCAAAATCGCGCACCCTCTTTAACAGGCGGTTAGCTAAACGTGGCGTTCCGCGTGAACGTCTTGCAATTTCTCTGGCTCCCTCCCTATCAATCGCCACATGGAAAACCTGCGCTGAACGAAGAACGATTTCGGTTAATTCATCTACCGTATAAAACTCCAAACGATGGACTACTCCAAAACGGTCACGAAGCGGTGCCGTCAGCATACCGGCGCGCGTCGTTGCACCCACAAGCGTAAATTTCGGCAAATCCAGACGGATACTTCTCGCCGAGGCTCCCTTTCCAATCACAATATCAATGACATAATCTTCCATCGCCGGATAGAGCACTTCCTCCACCTGTCTGTTAAGTCTGTGAATCTCATCCACAAACAGTAAATCACCATCCGAGAGATTATTTAAAATGGATGCCATTTCACCCGGTTTTTCAATTGCAGGTCCCGATGTAATCTTTAAATTTACATCCATCTCATTCGCAATAATTCCTGCCAATGTGGTTTTCCCTAATCCCGGCGGCCCATATAACAGTACATGATCAAGCGATTCGTTTCTCTGCTTCGCTGCCTCAATATAAATCTTTAAATTTTCTTTTGCTTTACTCTGACCAATATAGTCTTTCAAAAACTTTGGACGAAGACTATTTTCAATTTTATAATCTTCTTCCATCAGGTCAGTAGAAATCACTCGCTTTTCCATTGCTTACTCTCATTCCTTTACAGATTTTTTAAGCTCAATTTCAAAATATCTTCCACAGACATTTCTTCCATAACTTGAAGTTTGCGTACCGCACCGGCAGCCTCTGATGCGGAATAACCAAGGGCAACCAGCGCCTCAATCGCATCTTTCTTCGCATCTGCTCCGGCCGATACATTTTCTGTAGCAAAAGATTCTTCCACGCCGCCAAAGACATCTTCCAAATGACATTTATCTTTTAACTCAAGAATCAGTTTGCTCGCAGTTTTTGGTCCAATTCCCGGTGCTTTCGCAATCGTTTTTGCATCATCCGAAAGAATCGCAAGACGGAGCGCATCGGTGTCCATGGCAGTTAAAATACCAAGTGCCGCCTTCGGCCCAATGCCATTTACCGTAATCAGCAGCTTAAACATGTCCATACTGTCTTTCGTCAAAAAACCATAGAGCTGCAACGCATCTTCGCGCACATATGTATAGGTATAAATCTTAACTGTATTTCCTACCTGCGGCAATTCAGAAACAACCGACCCCGGCACTAAAATTTCAAATCCGATATTCTGATTTTCCACAATAATTTTGTCCTCACTCACGGAGTCCAAAATCCCTTTCACAAATGCTATCATAGTTCCTCCCTTATGCCGGATGCATTACACAAGTGCGTCAAACACATGTAAAATCGGCTGAATAATTTTCATCTTTAACGGTCTGTTTTTCCAGTCCTCATAGGTAATCTCAATACTTTGCGCAAATGTATTTATAAAATCGGCTTCCACCGCCTGCCTGAATTCTTCATCATAAATCCAGACACCATTCTCATAATGTAAGTAAAAGCTCCGGTAATCCATATTGATGGTTCCGACAATCGCACAATGCTCATTCATAACTACTTTGGAATGAATGAATCCCGGCTCATATTCGTAAATACGAATTCCATTTTTCAAAAGGATCCCGTAGTTATATTCCGTCATGTATTTAATATGCTTTTTATCCGGAATATGAGGCGTGATAATCCGCACATCCACACCACGGCGCACGGCTTCCAAAAGCGTCTCAATCATCGCTTCTTCTAAAATCAGATACGGTGTCATTACATACATTTTTTCACCGGCATAATGTATCATCTGTTTATACATGCTGCCAACAAAAGAGCGGGTATCTAACGCCGGACCGTCACGCAGTACATGGCAGTACATATCCGACTGAATCGATGTTTTTTCTGCCCGGTACCGCTCATAATCAATCTCCTCATTTTTAGAGCAGACTGCCCACAGTTCGAGGAAAGTAACTACCATACTCCAGACAACATCACCTTTTAACCGTACTCCTTCATCTTTCCATATGCCAAAACGCTCTACTAAATTGGCATATTCATCCGCAATATTAAAACCGCCCGTATATGCCACCTCACCATCAATGACAAGAATTTTCTGGTGGTCACGGAAGTTCATAAATAACTTACTGGTATATTTATGAATCGGATTAAACACTTCTACTTCAAAACCTTCTGCCCGCAGTTTCTGTGCAAAATCCGTGCTGGTACGAAGCAGCGCTCCAAAATCGTCATACAGGAATTTAACTTCAACTCCTTCTTCAATTTTACGCTTTAAAATATCATGCATCTTATCCCAAATTGCGCCTTCAGCCACAATAAAAAATTCAATGAAAACATATTTTTTTGCCCGCTCCAAATCAGCAAACAAATCTTCAAACGCATTTTCTCCCATATCATAGTATCTTGCCTCATTATTTTTTGAAATCGGTGCACCATTAGCTTCCATATAACGCGACATACGGGATGAAACCGGATGTTTTTTCCGAAATTCATCGGACACTTCGGGATGCCATTCTAAGTGTCTGTCCACACTTTGAATCGTCGATTTTATCCGACGGTTTAATTTGTTTTTTTTGCCTACTTTTCCCCAAAGAGCAAACATAATATTTCCGGATACCGGAAGTAAAATTGTAATGCACAACCATCCATATTTATAGGACATGCTGCGGCTGTCATTCGTAAGTGCCAGAATGGTGAACACACCAAACAACTCCATTACCAAATAAAATAATGAAGCATACTGGCGCAGTAAAAACGGCAGTACAATCAGAATTGCAAACTGAAACATAACCAAAGCCGCAACAATGCAAGCTCTCAAAAAGCCGCTCAAACTGTTTTGAACTCGTCCTTTTAATCCCTGAAGATGTTTTAATGTACGTTTTTCTCTCTGTGCCTCCATATCATTCTCCATCCTTTTCCCTCAAATTTCAAATAAATATAGTATATCACATACGGTGGTAATTCGCAAATATTGCAGGATGTTGTTTGTGT
>ULUL01001866.1_pt1 | contig 12575 bp, 6 predicted proteins | sample 1958481 | NCBI WGS metagenome assembly ULUL01 (sample SAMEA4835759, study PRJEB28245) | human gut metagenome | biome: gut microbiome; material: fecal sample | place: Denmark | collected 2008 | reverse complement strand
TGGGTGCGCTGCTGGTATCGGCGGCACTGTGCGCTGGCATGGCGGCTCCCGCCTTTGCCTTTGAGGGCGAAGCTGCCCCGGTGGAGCAGCCGGTTCTGCCGGAAGTCGTGGAGAAAGATGTTGTCACCGTCACGGACGTAACCTCGGGTGCCTTGACCCCGGAGGGCAATCTGACGCTGGTGGACGATTACTACACCAACTACTCCGATGGCAGCGGACAGCAGTTTATTACGCTGGTCAGCAAGTCGGGCAATACGTTCTACTTGGTCATCGACCGCAACGCCAAAGGACAGCAGACCGTCCACTTTATGAACCTTGTGGACGAAGCCGACCTGCTGGCACTGATGGAGGAAGAAGATGCGGACGCTTATACCGCTGAAAAAGAAGCGGCGACGCAGGCAGAGCAGGACAGGCTGAAAGCCGAGGAGGAAGCCAAGAAAGCTGCGGAGGAAGCAGCATCCGGCACAGAACAGCCCAAGGAAAACAAGATCACAAAGATCGCATCCAGTTTTCTGGGCGTAGTCGTGCTGATTGCGCTGGCGGCAGGCGGCAGCTTCTACGCTTTCACAAAGCAGAAGCAGAAAAAGCAGGCCGAAAAAGAAGCCCTTGACCCCGATGCAAACTACACCGAGGACAAGGGCGATTTTGAGATTCCCACCGAGGACGAGCCGGAAGACACCGGCGAGGAGGATACCGAACCCATCTGATTTTAAGGCGGCATTTTGCCGCCGTACATATCCAAATGAAAACAGATTGGAGGGAACGCTTATTTTAATTCTAGTTGTAGCAGAAAAGCCCTCGGTTGCCATGTCCTACGCCAAAGTCCTCGGTGCCACCAGCCGTCAGGACGGCTACCTTGAAGGGAACGGCTATCTTGTCAGCTGGTGTGTTGGTCATCTGGTGGAGCTTGCCCCACCCAATGTTTATGATGCCAAGTACGTCAAGTGGAGCATCGCAGACCTGCCCATCCTGCCGCAAAAGTGGCAGTATCTGGTGTCTGCGTCCACCAAAAAACAGTTTGGCATCCTGCAAAAACTGATGCACCGCCCGGATGTCGAGAGCATTGTGAACAGTTGCGATTCCGGACGGGAGGGAGAACTGATCTTCCGATTGGTCTACCAGCAAGCGGGCTGCAAGAAGCCCTTTTCCCGCCTGTGGCTGTCCAGCATGGAGGAAACCGCCATCCGGGATGGTTTCGTCCATCTCAAACCGTCAACTGAATACGATGCGCTGTACAATGCAGCACTCTGCCGGGAACGCGCCGACTGGATGGTCGGCATCAATGCGTCCCGGCTTTTTTCGTGCCTGTACGGTCAACCGCTGGCGGTGGGGCGTGTTATGACCCCAGTACTTGCCATGACGGTTGTCCGGGAAGCTGCCATTGCTGCCTTTACCCCGGAAAAATTCTACACGGTGGATCTGACCCTTGCAGAAGGCGGCACCGCATCCAGCAAACGGTTTGCACAGAAAGCGGATGCCGAACTGCTGCTTTCCAAATGCCGAAAGGAGGGGCGTGTCACGGTACAGAAGATGGAACGCAAGGAAAAGTCCGAAAGCCCGCCGCAGCTCTATGACCTTACTGCATTGCAGCGGGATGCAAACCGTCTGTTGGGCTTTACGGCACAGCAGACCTTGGATTATGCCCAAAGCCTTTACGAAAAACGGCTCATCACCTACCCCCGCACGGACAGCCGTTTTTTGACGGAGGATATGGCGGCATCCCTTCCGGGATTGGTGACAGATACGGGCAGAGCGTTTGCTGTGGAAGAACCGTTTCCCATCCATGTACAGCAGGTCATCAATGGCAGCAAAGTCACCGACCACCATGCGCTGCTGCCCACGAAAAGCATGGCAAAAGCAGACCTTGCCGCACTCCCTGCCGGGGAGCGGAATGTCCTTCGGCTGATTGCCGCACGGCTGCTCTGCGCCGTAGGCGAACCGCACCGCTATGCAGAAACCACACTCACCACCATCTGCGCCGAAGAGGAGTTCTCCGCAAAAGGCAAGGTGGTGCTGTCCGAGGGATGGAAAGCTGCGGAGCGAAAAATGCTGGGCGAACTGCTGGGCAAGCAGAAAGAATCGGCTGCTCTGCCCGATGTGCAGGAGCAGAGCCAGTGCAGCGTTGCCGGTGCAGAACTGAAAGAGGGTCAAACGTCCCCGCCGAAATCCTACACGGAAGATACTCTCCTGTCAGCTATGCAGGCAGCGGGTGCAGACAGTATGCCGGCAGGCGTGGAACGTCAGGGCATCGGCACTCCGGCAACCCGTGCCGCTACCATCGAAAAGCTGGTGCAGAAGGGCTTTCTGGAGCGCAAGGGCACCAAGAAAACCAAGGTGCTGCTGCCCACCGCCAAGGGCAAGGCGTTGATTACTGTGATGCCCGAAGAAATCCAGTCCGCTGACATGACCGCCGACTGGGAAACAAAACTGTTGTGCGTGGAGCGCGGCGAGATGGAGTCGGAAACATTTATGACTGAAATCAAAGATATGATCTCCTCGTTGGTGAACACCACCGAGGCCATGAAAGGAGCAAATGTGCTTATGAAAAATAAAGTGATTGGTGTCTGTCCGAACTGTGGCAAATCTGTTGTGGAACGTGAAAAGGGCTGGTTTTGTGAATCCAATCCCTGCCGTTTCGTGCTGTGGAAAGACAATGCTTTCTTCAAGAGGTTGGGTAAACGGCTGGATGCTCATGTGGCCGACAAGCTGCTGCGGGATGGCCGCGTCCGTCTGAAGGACTGCAAGAGTGCCAAGGGCAAGGTATACAACGCCACTGTCCTGCTGTCTACCGAAGCCGATGGTCGCAGCAAGTTTTCGCTGGAATTTGAGGGTGGCCGCTGATGAGGGTACAGGATGAAGCCGTTTATCTGCTGAACAACGAAAAATACCTGCATCTGCGGGAAAATACTTCCGGCGTTGGCTACGCCACCTATGACAAGCTGACCCTGCTGCCGTTGGAAAAGGGACAGATTCCCTTTGAGCATCTGCCGCCCGATGGCAGAAATGCTATTCCTGCCGCCCGGAACTGGTTCCTTTTTGAACTATCCGATGATCCTCGCAGGGCTATCCAGCTTGAAAGTGTGAGAATCCTCGACAACATCCCGGATTCCGGCATTCGCAAGCGGCGTATCTGGGAAGATCCGTCCATTACTATGAATGATGTGCGGCTCATCGACAGCAACTACAAGGACTTATACCGTGTTCCCAATGGCAGTGTGATTCAGGTGGACTACCCGGATGGCCGAAGTTTCACAACACGGCTGGAACATTGGGACGAGTATCATTTTGATGTTGGTGGACTGGGCGATATGTTCCACATCTGCCAGTTTGCCGAGGTCATGGAGCGCAATGGAGCCAGCTATTACCCGGAAATCCAGACACAGGATGAAACAGGTGCATGGGAACTAGGCGGAAAAGGCTATATTGCCATCCAGTCCTGTGACGATGGCTGGGATTACACCCTCTATCACAGCGATTACTCTGTGATGGACAGCGGCCAAATCGACGCGCCGGAGCTGACGATTCAGGAAGTCCGGGAAGAAATTCTGGAAGCACATCACATGGAAAAAGGTCGGCGGCTGATACAGGACTACGATTTTATCATGGACAGAGCCGCCGAAGCCGAAGAACTGGGACTAAACAGCCGCCCTTCCACGCTGGAAAAGCTGGCTTCACTGGCTGGCGCAAAAGAAAAATGCGATGCCCCGGAGTGCAGCCCCGTTGGGTGCCGGAAAGTGAGGGATGCTCATGAACTTTAATGGCGAAGAATTGACGCTGATGATGCTCTACAATTCCGGCTCCCGGCCGGGTTTGATGCAGGAGCTGCGGCTGATGCAGTGTTACCTGATGCCTGATGAAACTGCCCTGAGAGAACTGTCCGAACAGGTCATTGAAAAGCTGAAACTTATGACCGATGCCGAGTTTGCCGAGCTGGAATTTCCGCTCGACTGAATTTTTATGGCCAATAAGTAGTATGAATATCTTTTCTTCCCTCAAATATGTGATATACTAGTAGCATCACATATAGTAAATGAAGGAGGAAGGTTTTAGATGGATTTAGTTAAAGTCCAACAAATACACAATCAGTATCGTATCTTTCGACAAGATATGTATAATGAGTGGGAAGAGTATGCTTACTTGAATCATTGCATAAGAAAGCCGACTAAAGAACCTTTTGAGTTTAATAGCCTATTAAGTGACAGTGTATTGCATAAAACTATTGTTGATGCTGGCGGAATGCAAACTAGGTTTTTGAGCGGTGGCAATTCAAGAAGTCATTTCATCAATTCTGTTGGGCGATTTGAAGTATATATTTCCTCTTTAGCTAAGGTTGTGTTTATAGACTATCCTCAAAAGATGAAGGGATCTGATTCTGAAACCGAAACCTCTAAGGCATTCCAATTGATTTTAAGTTGTAGCACGCGTGACGAAATGATTGACACGCTTGCTGAAGAAAAGGTCCGAAGTATTTTCTATGGAAATCCTGCTGATGTGTTTTTGAAAGATAAGTGCAAATTAGAGTTGGGAACACTTTTTTCTTCCAAATACCGTTTAGCCATTTCTCTATATAGTGAGATTTTAGGAAGACGAAATGCCATAATCCATAATTCCGGTAGAGTTGACAAGAAATATATAAGAGAAAATCCTCAAAGTACTCTTTTGGAAGGCAAAAAGATTATTATTTCTGAAAATTATCTACGCGGAACTATTGGCTTATTGGTTGGAATCGCTGCTGAAACCACAAGTAACGTTGTGGAGAATATTTATAAAGGAAATGTTCAAGGAATATTAGGCCGCGCCACAAATTCGTTTGAGAATTGCTATGAAATCGACTGGTATAAGAGATTGTTGCAAAATTCCGACTAAATCCTTTTAATTTTACTAATTTATTGGAAATCACGATACATCCGAACGCTATTTTCCTGAGAGCGGCCTTTACAAAGGTCGCTCTTTTTATATCCTAAAATCGAAAGGAGGAACGCAATGCCAAATAAAACGCAAGAATACTTGAACCTTGCACAGCAAACGGCAAAGGAACTGACCCGGTATTGGGAAAACTGGACGGACTACCTGACCACAGCATCCCGGCTGTACAAGTACAACTTTGCCGACCAGCTTATGATTTACGCCCAGCGGCCTGATGCCACCGCCTGCGCCAGTTTCGACCTCTGGAATGACCGCATGAACCGCTATGTCCGGCGTGGCTCCAAGGGCATCGCTCTGTTAGACCAGTCCAGCAGTGTTCCGCGTCTGCACTACGTTTTCGATGTGAGCGACACTGGAGTACGGCGTAATTCGCGTGATCCAGAAGTATGGCAGCTCGGTCCCGATCTGGTTCAGCCTGTTTCGGAAATGCTTGCCAGAGAGTACGGTGTCCGGCATGAACGAATCACCCAGCAGATCGCGGATATTTGCGGCAAGCTGGTGGATTCCTACTGGGATAACAGCTGCGGTGACATCCTCGACTTCGTTGACGGTTCTCTCCTGATGGATTATGATGAAGCCGGACAGGAGTTCCAGTTCAAGAGTGCCGCCGCAATCAGCATCACCTATGCTGTCCTTGAACGCTGCGGTTTTGAGCCGGAAGGACATTTTGACCGGGACGATTTTCAGGCCATCTTCTCCTTTTCCACTCCTGCCGCTGTGTACGCACTGGGTACGGCAGTCAGTGATTGCAGCCGTGAACTGCTGCGCAGCATCGAAAGAACCGTAAAGACGACCACTCGCCGCCGCAACGTAGAAAGGAGCCAACATGAATATGAGCAGCAGGAACTTGACCTACTCGACCATCGGGGACTACCAGCTCCCGAACCTGACCCTGCCCCAGCAGGAAAAAGCACTGGGCAAGTACGGGCGGCTGCGCCGGACTTACCTGATGCAGCATCGCCCGGTGCTGTACAACTCGATGCTCCTGTCGGGGACTCTGCATCCACACCTGTTGGAAGTGGAGCAGACCGCAGAAAGCCGGATGCGGCAGACCATGCAGGAACTGCTGATGAAGAACCCGGCTCCGAACAAGGAGCAGCATCAGATGGAGTGGGTGCAGCACATGAACAGTCTGAAAGCACAGGCCGAGGAACTGGTGATGAACGAGCTGATCTACAGCTAAGTTTCTTCGATGCCCACATTCCCACCGAAGCCGAACAAATTGAATCCATCGACCAAGCGGAGAACGAGAAATCGTCCTTCGCTTTTTCTTTATCACAGGCTGATATTGAAAACGCGCTGTGGAGAGGTTCTAACTTTGAAAACAGCAAACTTCGGATCTGGAAAATTTATCAGTTGCAGCCTGACCGAAGCCTTCGGGCAAAAGCACTTGCGAAAGAATATGCACCGCATGGCCCCGGCGGTTCCTCGCACACCTATCTGGACGGAAGCAGTGGTTGGCTCGACCATGATAGCAAGGGCCTGACGTTTGAACACTATCCAGACCATCAGAAAGTGCTTCTCCGCTGGAATCAGGTCGAAAAGTATATCGACCTGTTGATTCAGACTGACCGCTATCTGTCAGACAAAGAGAAACGAACCATCGAGTTTCCCCTTGAACTGAACGCTGCCAGTGCTGCCGAATACACGGCATTAAAGGAACAGCACCCGGACACTCTCGTTGGATTTGAAGCTGGCGGAAATTTTATGTTCTATGGAGAAGATGCCGCCAAGGTCGCAAAAATCATCAACAGTGCTTTGTTCACGAGAAAAACCGCACTGGGCGAAGTTCAGGTCACAGGCTTTCTCCCTAGCTTATGGGCAAGAAAGTCAAAAGAATTATGGTCTGCTGGCAATGATGTTTACCTTGCCGGGTTAAGCGAGAATGGCACTCACCATCAAACCAAGCACCTGCGCAAAGAGGACTATCTGCCCATCGACTCCATTATCAATATGGATGGCCGGAAATTTCGGATTGATGGCGTGGACTTTGATAAGGACAAGGTTTCCTTGCAGGATATGGCACTGGCCGATATGCGGATGACGATTTTTCGGGAAGAACCGCTGTCTGTTGTCCGGGAATTGTACGAGCAGCAGGATGAAGCCCTTGATGCTGCTCCCGAAAAGGCAGTTGATTACAAGGTTGGCGATTCCGTTGTTGTAGACCTCCCCACCAAAACCATCGAAGGTACAATCGGCTATGTTGGCGAAACCGATGTGCGCATCGACACCAGTGCGCAGGGCTATTCGTGGAGCAACGAGGTGCTGAACAAGCAGCAGTTCGAGGACGGTTTGCGGCAGGATGAGCCTACGCCTGATGAAAAACTGGACAAGCTGCCTATCTCTGTGGAGATCAACGGCGAATGGCAGACATTCCCGGATGCAGCCGCCGCAGACGAAGCCTTGAACGTTGAACCTGTGCCGGAAGCTGCCGGAAACTTCCACATCACAGACGATCATCTGGGCGAGGGCGGCGCAAAACAGAAGTACGCCCGGAATATTGCAGCTATCCGTACGTTGTTCCAGTTGGAGCAGGAGCAGCGTGGAGCCACTGCCGAGGAACAGGAAGTGCTTGCACAGTATGTCGGCTGGGGTGGTCTGCCGGATGTCTTTGACCCTGACAAGGGCAACTGGGCAAAGGAGTATACCGAACTGAAAGGGCTGCTCTCCGAAGATGAATATGTTGCTGCCCGTAGTTCTGTTCTGAATGCCCACTACACCAGCCCAACCGTTATCCGCGCTATCTATGATGCAGTCGAAAAAATGGGCTTCCGCAGCGGCAACATTCTGGAGCCGAGCATGGGCGTGGGCAACTTCTTTGGTATGCTGCCGGACACCATGCAGGACAGCCGCTTATACGGCGTGGAACTGGATAGCATCACAGGCCGCATTGCACAAAAGCTCTACCCGGAAGCCAGCATTAAAGTTGCTGGATTTGAAACCACTGACCGCCGCGATTTCTATGACCTTGCCGTGGGTAATGTTCCCTTTGGCCAATACCGGGTAAACGACAAGGCGTACAACAAACTTGGTTTCAGCATCCACAACTATTTCTTTGCCAAAGCCCTCGACCAAGTGCGTCCGGGCGGCATTGTGGCCTTTGTCACTAGCCGTTACACGCTGGACAGTAAAGACAGCTCTGCCCGCAAGCACATTGCAGAACGCGCTGATTTACTGGGAGCTATCCGTTTGCCGAACAATGCGTTCAAGGCAAATGCTGGAACAGAAGTTGTCAGCGATATTATTTTTCTGCAAAAGCGTGACCGCCCTATCGACCATGAGCCAGACTGGGTACAGCTCGGCAAAACGGAAGATGGCTTTGCCATCAACCAGTATTTTGTAGACCACCCGGAGATGGTGCTGGGTGAGCTGACTTCTGAAAGCACCCAGTATGGCCGTGAGGAATGCACCGTGCGCCCCATCGAGGGCGCAGTGCTGGCCGACCAGCTTGCCGAAGCAATCCAGCATATTGAGGGACAGTACGCTGAAGTTGAGGTGGAAACACCAGATATTGCGGATGCTGAAAATGAGAAGCACATTCTTCCGGCTGACCCGGATGTGAAGAATTTCTCCTACACGGTGGTAGACGGTGAGGTATACTACCGGGAAAATTCGGTCATGACACAGGTGGAGCTTTCTGACACTGCCAAAGGCCGTGTGACCGGGATGGTGGAACTGCGGCAGATTGTCAACGAACTTATCGACCAGCAGTTGAATGACTACCCGGATGCTGACATTCAGGCAACGCAGGATAAGCTGAACACCGCCTACGATGCCTTTTCCGCAAAGTACGGTCTGCTGAATGACCGTAAGAACGGCAGATTATTTGAGCAGGATTCCTCTTACTATCTGCTGTGTTCTCTGGAAAATCTGGATGAGCAGGGTCAGCTCAAATCCAAAGCGGCAATGTTCACAAAACGCACCATCCGCCCGGAACACACCGTCACCAACGTGGACACGCCCACGGAAGCTCTGGCGGTTTCCATCGGAGAACATGGCCGGGTGGACTTGCCCTATATGGCAGAGTTGCTCGGTACTCCCGGTGACTATGAGCGCATTACCAGTGAATTGTCCGGCGTCATCTTCAAAGACCCCGGCGCAGACCCCACCGACCCGGAAGCAGGCTGGCAAATGGCAGACGAATATTTGTCCGGCAATGTCCGGGCAAAGCTGCGCATGGCACAACTTGCTGCCGAAACCAACCCAGAGTTTGCAGTCAACGTCACCGCATTGGAAAAGGCGCAGCCGAAAGACCTTGAAGCGTCTGAAATTGATGTGCGGCTGGGTGCAACATGGCTCGACCCCAGTATCATCCAAAAATTTATGGCGGAAACCTTCCAAATTCCCTACTATCTGCGCCATGCAGTCAAAGTGAGATATTCGCCCTATACCGCAGAATGGCGCATTGAGGGCAAGTCTGCCATGGGCAGAGGTGACATTATCTCATCCGAAACCTATGGCACATCTCGCGCCAATGCCTACAAGATTCTGGAAGACACGCTCAATCTGAAAGATGTGCGCATCTATGATGCCATCGAAGATGAAGAAGGTAGACCGAAGCGTGTCCTGAACAAAACGGACACTATGCTGGCACAGCAGAAACAGCAAGTCATTAAAGATGCTTTCGCCAACTGGATTTGGCAAGACCCCCAGCGGCGCATTGCGCTGGTGAAGCAGTATAACGAACTGTTCAACAGCAGCAGGCCGCGAGAATATGATGGTTCCCACATCCACTTTGTCGGCATGAACCCGGAAATTTCACTCCGGGAGCATCAGCGCAATGCCATTGCCCATGTGCTTTATGGCGGTAATACGTTGCTCGCACACGAAGTGGGCGCGGGCAAGACTTTTGAAATGGCAGCATCCGCAATGGAAGCAAAACGCCTTGGCTTGTGTCAGAAGAGCCTATTTGCGGTGCCCAACCATTTGACGGAGCAATGGGCTTCGGAGTTTCTGAACCTCTACCCCAATGCAAAGTTACTGGTGGCTCGGAAAAAGGATTTTGAAACCGCCAACCGCAAAAAATTCTGTGCCAGAATTGCGACCGGGGACTATGATGCGGTCATCATCGGCCACAGCCAGTTTGAGCGCATCCCGCTGTCCTACGAGCGGCAGGAACGCATTATTCAGGAACAGATTGATGAAACGCTTGCCGCCATCGAAGAACTGAAAGCCAATGCAGGCGAGAATTTCAGCATCAAGCAGATGGAAAAGACCCGCAAAACGTTGGAAACAAAGCTGGAAAAGCTGCGCTCCGATGCGAGAAAGGATGATGTTATCACCTTTGAGCAGTTGGGCGTTGACAGGCTCTTTGTTGACGAGAGCCATTTTTACAAGAATTTGTTCCTCACGACAAAAATGCGCAATGTCGCTGGTTTGTCCACATCGGAAGCGCAAAAATCGAGTGATATGTTCGGCAAGTGCCGCTACTTGGATGAGATCACAGGTGGGCGCGGCGTGGTGTTTGCAACGGGAACGCCCGTGAGCAACTCCATGTCGGAGTTGTACACCGTTATGCGGTATCTGCAATACAGTACGCTCCAGCAGAAAGGGTTGACGCATTTCGACTGTTGGGCATCGACCTTTGGCGAAACCACAACCGCCATCGAACTTGCCCCGGAGGGTACGGGTTATCGAGCGAGAACGAGATTTGCAAAGTTTTTCAATCTGCCGGAGCTGATGTCGATGTTCAAAGAGGTAGCCGACATTAAAACCAGCGACCAGCTCCACCTGCCCGTGCCGGATGCGAAGTTTGAAACCGTGGTAGCAAAACCGTCCGAGATTCAAAAAGAAATGGTGCAGGAACTGAGCAAACGCGCCGCAAGAATCCACACCGGTGCAGTGGATGCGTCCGAGGACAATATGCTCTGCGTCACCAACGATGGCCGCAAAATTGGTCTGGATGTCCGTCTGATGAACCCCATGCTGCCGGATGACCCCAACAGCAAGCTGAACACATGTGTTCAGAACGTGCTGCAAATCTGGGCGGATGGCAAGGAGCAAAAGCTGACGCAGCTTCTGTTCTGCGACCTCTCGACACCAAAGAACGATGGCAACTTCAATGTCTACGATGATATTCGCAAGAAATTGGTCGCCGCCGGGGTGCCGGAAAGTGAAGTTGAGTTCATCCACAATGCCGACACCGAAGCAAAAAAGGCTGCATTGTTCTCCAAAGTGCGCTCCGGCGATGTGCGGATTCTGCTCGGCAGCACCGCAAAAATGGGAGCCGGAACGAACGTCCAACAGCGGCTTGCGGCGGTGCATCACTTGGATGTCGGCTGGAAGCCCAGCGACATGACCCAGCGCAACGGACGCATTATCCGGCAGGGCAATATGAATAAGGAAGTCAAGGTGTTCAACTACGTCACAGAGGGAACTTTTGACAGCTACTTGTTCCAAACTTTGGAGAATAAACAGCGATTCATCAGCCAAATCATGACTTCAAAATCCCCGGTACGCTCTTGCGATGATGTGGACGAACAGGCTTTGTCTTATGCAGAGATCAAGGCATTGTGTGCTGGAAATCCGCTCATCAAGGAAAAGATGGATTTGGATGTACAGGTGGCGAAACTGAAAGTGCTGAAAGCCGACCACCAAAGCCAGAAGTTCCGTCTGGAAGATAAGCTGCTCACAAAATTCCCGGCTGACATTCAGGAAACGAACGCCTATCTAGCTGGAGTGAAAGCGGATGCAGAAGTTGCCGCCGCCCATCCGCAGGAAAAGGAGGGCTTCTGCGGTATTATCATCAAGGGCGTGACCTACGATGAGAAAAAAACTGCTGGCGAACGCCTTCTCCTCGCTTGCTCCGAACTGCCTAATGCCGAGGAAAAAGTCATCGGCAGCTACCGGGGCTTTGAGCTGTCCCTGCGGTTCGACACCTACCGCAGCGAATATCAGGCACTTTTGAAAGGGCAGTGGAAGTATACGGTGTCTTTGGGCACCGACCCGCTGGGCAATATCATCCGTCTGGATAATTCCCTGAACAACTTCCCGGAGCGCATCACCGCCGCAGAGAACGAGTTGGATACCCTGCATCAGCAGCAGGCGGCGGCGCAGATCGAAGTGGAGAAGCCGTTCCCGCAGGAAGAAGAACTGGCTGAAAAGTCGGCTCGCCTTGCGGAGCTGAACGCACAGTTGGATGTGGACGAAAAGAATCACGAGCCGGAACAGGATGAGGAAGAAAAGGCGGATGAACCTCGCCGTCCCTCGGTGCTGGCGGCACTGGAAGAAAAATCCGATAAGCCGGAGCCGGTGAAGCCCTTCCGCAGTTATTACGACAAGGATGGTGATGCCCGGTGAGGGAAAAGCGGGACGAGATCATCATCCTGAGAACCACAAAGGCGGAGAAGAGCCGCATCTATGAAAAGATGCTGGGCATGGGTATCCGCAGCCTGAGCGCGTATATCCGTAAGATGGCACTGGACGGTTACTGCCTGAACCTCGACCTGCCGCAACTGCGGCGCATGGCATATCTTTTGCAGATGTGCAGCAACAATCTGAACCAGTACGCCAAACGTGCCAACGAGTGCGGCAAAATCTACGCCGCCGACATGGAGGACCTGCGGCAGCGGCTGGATGAACTGATTGAGATTGGTCGGCAGATTCTCTCCCGGCTGGCAGAACTCTAAAATTTTCCCCGCAGTTGGAGG
>ULUL01024388.1_pt1 | contig 12611 bp, 10 predicted proteins | sample 1958481 | NCBI WGS metagenome assembly ULUL01 (sample SAMEA4835759, study PRJEB28245) | human gut metagenome | biome: gut microbiome; material: fecal sample | place: Denmark | collected 2008 | reverse complement strand
GGCGAGATAGGTGCCATCGTTTGTCGCATGGTAGTCACTCACTAAAGATGTATCATCAATGATTTCAAATTTGTGTTCTTCTAAGTAATGATTGATTTCGTCCCGAATTTCTCTTGATAAAGGAGCACCAAACAACTCTAATGTTTCGGCACCCGCTTCGGTCAGCGTGTAGTACGTTAAATGATAGGTGCTGTCCTCTTTGATTAAATCCGCTTCTAACAATTCCCCAAAGGCATTTTGTAAATTAAAATAATTTGTGTAGCCGCGGTCTGTGATGTAATCGGAAATCACGCCGGGCGGCAGTGGAGAATCTACTTTACTTAGTGTATATAAAATAATTAGTTTATAAATGGTAATTGAGCCATTTGGCATAGCAAATCCCTCCTTATTTCCCGTGATAAAATTTTCCCTGAAAAATATGTTCCTGCTTCATTTTTTTTTGAAGGGAGTTTAGAACCATTCGCTTGTTGGCACTCCACAGAGGAGCAATTAATAAGTCCTTTGGTCCGTCACCGGTCACACGGTGTATCACCATATCCGGTGGAAGAATCGAAAGTGCTTCGGTAATGTAGTCTAAATACTCATCCAGAGTCAGTGTTCGGAACATTTTATTTTCATAATCCAACGCTAAGTCGGTTCCTTTCAGTACATGCAAAAGCTGGAGTTTAATACCGTCACTTCCTATATCAGCAACATATCTTACCGTATCGATAAAGTTTTCTTTTGTTTCACCAGGCAGACCGGCAATCACGTGAGTTACAACATTCACACCGATATTTTGCAGGTTTTTTACTGCTGTTTCGTATATGGAGTTTGGATAACCCCGCCGGATGTAGCGGATGGTGTCCGGATGAATGGTTTGTAAACCGAGTTCAACGGTCACCGGCATTTTTCTACAGCAGTCGGCTAACAGCGAGAGAACATCGTCTCCTAAACAGTCCGGTCTCGTTGCAATAGCAAGCGTGACAACGGATTCATGTGTCATTGCTTCTTCCCAAGCCGCCCGCAAAGTTTCAACCGGTGCGTATGTAGCGGTGAAAGATTGGAAGTAAGCGGTAAAATGATGCCCTGCGTTTTTGTAACGGGAAACACGGGCAATGGCTTCTTCGATCTGTTCGGTAATGCTTCCTTTGGTGGCGGCAAAATCACCGGAACCGCTGCCACTGCAAAAACAACAGCCTCTTGTACCAAGCGTGCCATCGCGGTTTGGGCAGGTGGTTCCACCAGCCAGAGAAATTTTATATACTTTTTCACCAAAACGTTTTTTGTTCTCGTAATCCAGAGAGTGGTACGGTTTATCGCCCCATTTTTCCATGATTAATCAGCAATATGTGCTTTTACGGCAGCACTTACAACATCTGCAACGCGTGGATCAAAAGCTTCCGGCATAATGTTATCTTCATTTAACTCATCTTCCGGTACTAAAGATGCGATAGCAAGAGCGGCTGCTAATTTCATTTCTTCGGTAATTTGTGTGGCACGTCCCTCTAAGGCACCTTTGAAAATGCCGGGGAAAGCAACTACATTGTTGACCTGATTTGGGAAATCGGAACGTCCGGTTCCAACCACTTTTGCACCGGCCTTTTTTGCAAGGTCAGGCATGATTTCCGGCACCGGATTTGCCATGGCAAACAAAATACCGTCGCGGTTCATTGAGGCAACCATTTCCTCTGTTACGATTCCCGGAGCGGAAACGCCTACGAAAATGTCAGCGTCGACAAAGGCATCGGCAAGACTTCCCTCTTTGCCGGATAAATTGGTAACTTCCATCATTTCTTTCTGCATCCAGTTTAAGTCCTTACTGTTTTTGCTTAAAATACCGGATTTATCGCAGAGTGTTACATCCTTAAATCCATAGCGGAGTAAAAGTTTTGTGATAGCGATTCCTGCGGAACCGGCACCGTTTACAATGACTTTACAGTCTTCTTTTTCTTTGTTCACTACTTTTAATGCATTGATGATTCCCGAGAGAACTACGATAGCTGTTCCGTGCTGGTCGTCGTGGAAAACCGGGATGTCAAGTAATTCTTTTAAGCGCGTTTCGATTTCGAAACAACGTGGTGCGGAAATATCTTCCAAGTTAATGCCGCCAAAAGCAGGGGCAATATTGACTACGGTTTTGATAATTTCTTCGGTATCCTGTGTATCTAAACAGATTGGGAAAGCATTGACCCCGCCAAATTCTTTGAATAAAACAGCTTTTCCTTCCATAACCGGCATAGCGGCTTCTGCGCCGATGTTACCGAGGCCCAAAACGGCACTTCCGTCGGAAACAACGGCAACTGTATTTGACTTGATGGTATAGCGGTAAGCTTCTTCCTTGTTCTCTGCAATTACTTTACATGGTTCTGCAACACCCGGTGTGTAGGCAATGGCAAGATCTTCTCTTGATTTTACCTCACACTTTGGTGTGGTTGTAATTTTTCCATTCCATTCTTCATGCAGCTTTAACGCTTTTTCGCTCTGTGTCATAATATCCTCCATTCTATCTTGTACAAATCCAATAAACATATAACAATAATCATATCATTTTTCAAGGGCAAACACAATAAGTTTCTCTTGTACTTTTTATGGAAAATGGTACAATGAGGATAGGATGGCGCCATGGCGCTAAGGAAAGGAGAAAAAAGGATGACTTACGAAGAAGCAAAGCAGAAATTAATGCCTGTTGGTCAGGAACATTTATTACAATATTTTGAGGAATTGGGAGAAGAGGAGAAAAAGTCACTGTTGAAACAGATTGAAGATTTGGATTTGTCACTTCTTAATTTGATTGAGGGCGGTGTAAAAGAGATACCAAAAGGAAAATTAGAGCCGCTTGGTGCTGTGACATTAGAGGAGATTGCGGCAAAGAGAGAGCATTATGAAGAAATTGGACTTCAGGCAATTTATGACTGCAAAGTGGGTGCGGTTCTTTTGGCAGGCGGACAGGGAACAAGACTTGGTCTGGATAAGCCAAAAGGAATGTTAAATGTTGGCGTGACAAAAGAATTATATCTGTTTGAACAGTTAATACATAATTTGATGCAGGTGAAAGAAAAAGCGAATGCATGGATTCCGTTATTTATCATGACAAGTGAAAAGAACAATGACGATACGACACAGTTTTTCAAAGAACACGATTATTTTGGTTATAACAAAGATTATGTATTCTTTTTTGTTCAGGAAATGGCACCGTCAGTAAGCTATGACGGAAAGATTTATATGGAAGGTAAAGCAAAACTTTCAACTTCACCAAATGGAAATGGCGGCTGGTTCTCTTCCTTGGCAAAAGCAGGTCTTTTGGATAAAATTGATGAACTTGGCGTGGAATGGCTGAACGTGTTTTCTGTGGATAATGTACTTCAGAAGATGGCTGATCCGGTATTCGTTGGTGCAACGATTGAGGCAGGCTGTGTGTGCGGCTCAAAAGTAGTGGCAAAGGCAGACCCAAATGAAAAAGTAGGAGTTCTTTGTTTAGAGGATGGAAAACCATCGATTGTAGAGTATTATGAAATGACTGATGAAATGATTCATTCCAAAGATGAAAATGGACGGCTGTTATACAACTATGGTGTTATTTTGAACTATCTGTTTAATGTAAAAACGCTGACAAAAATTATGAATGAATATATGCCGACTCATGTAGTGGAGAAAAAGATTCCATATATGGCAGAAGATGGGCAGATGATGAAACCGGAGGAGCCAAATGGTTACAAATTTGAACTTCTTGTTCTGGATATGATTCGAATGATGGACAATTGTTTATCTTTTGAGGTTGAGAGAGAACGCGAATTTGCACCGATTAAAAACAGAACCGGTGTTGATTCTTTAGATACGGCGAGAGATTTGATGAAAAAAAATAAGATTGAATTTTAAAAAGCGTGCAATTTAGCCCCAACACTACTTGACGAACCTTTTTTTATTCGATATAATGAGGTTTCAGAATTATCGTAAAGAATCATTTGAAATTCGATTATCTGAAATTCGAGCGTTTGAGTTTGATTTCCTGATTATGAGATTAGATTAGTTAAGAGTGGTTGAGAGATGTATCAGCATTAGAAAGGAAGTAATGTATGGATTTTTCAAAAAAAACATTAGTTGAATTGCGCGAGATTGCAAAAGAAAAAGGTTTGAAAGGAATCACGGCATTGCGTAAGCCGGAGTTGATTCAGCGGTTGACGGAAGTTTCCGAGGAAACGAAAAGAGAGCCGGAGGTTATGCCGGAGAGAACGATGGAGAGAAAGCCGGTTTCCCAGAGAACACCGATGGAACGCCAGACAAGACCGGTAAGACAAGACCGTATGGAGCGGAATGACCGTCAGGACAGATACGAACGTCGACCGATGCGTCGTAATGAAAATGGTTACAGCAACGGCGGTTACAGCAATAATTATAACGGCGGCTATAACAATAACGGTTATAGCAGTTATAACAATAACTATGGCAGCAATAGTTATGAGCGGAACAATAACTACAGCAATAACAATTACAGCAACAATAACTACAGCAATAACAATTACAGCAATAACAATAATTATGGCAATAATAACTATAGCAGCAATAATAATTATGGTAGTAACAGTAACTATAACAGCGGTTATAACAATAATAGCTATAATAATGGCTATGAACGAAAAAATGATTCCTATAGCGATAGAAGAAATGACTCATACAGTGATAGAAATGATAGAAGAAATGATTCACACGGTGAGAGAACATATAATTCGCATGAAAGAACTTATCACTCCGAGAGACCGCAGCATGAACGTGTGTCACAGTCGAACTATTATTACAATAATCGTCCACAGAAGTATCATGATGGGAGCGATGGGCTGATTTCGATTGTTAAGGATCGTCAAATTACGGAGGTACATCCGTCTGAATTGAAAGAATTAGACAGTGGTATTACGAAAAATGGTATTTTGGAGATTATGCCGGAAAATTATGGATTTATCCGCTGTGATAATTTCCTTCCGGGTGAAGATGATGTATATGTAGCACCACAGTTTATTCGTCGTTTTGGACTGCGTACCGGTGACATTATTGAGGGGAATTTAAAAACGAGAAACCAGAGTGAAAAGTTCAGTGCACTGTTGTATATGACAAAAGTAAATGGATATTCACCGACCTATTTGTATAATCGTAAAAAGTTTGAGGATTTGACACCAATTTTTCCGAATAACAGGATTCATTTGGAAACACCGGGAGCAGGAGTATCGATGCGTATGCTCGATTTGATTGCACCGATTGGTAAGGGGCAGCGTGGTATGATTGTTTCCCAGCCAAAAACCGGAAAGACAACCTTGTTAAAACAGGTTGCGAAAGCAGTTACGACAAACTATCCGAAAATGAAACTGATTGTTCTTCTGATTGATGAGAGACCGGAGGAAGTTACGGATATTAAAGAGTCGATTGAGGGTGAACAGGTAGAAGTCATTTATTCTACATTTGATGAATTGCCGGAAAATCACAAACGTGTATCGGAAATGGTAATTGAGCATGCAAAACGCCTTGTGGAAAGCGGCGAGGATGTAATGATTCTGTTAGACAGTATTACACGTCTGGCAAGAGCTTACAACCTGACTGTAACACCGAGCGGACGTACCCTTTCCGGTGGTCTTGACCCGGCGGCGCTGCATATGCCAAAACGTTTCTTTGGTGCTGCACGAAATATGCGTGAAGGCGGCAGTCTGACGATTCTTGCTACGGCGCTTGTAGATACCGGAAGCCGTATGGATGATGTTGTATTTGAAGAATTTAAGGGAACCGGTAATATGGAACTTGTATTGGATCGCAGTTTATCGGAAAAACGTATTTTCCCTGCGATTGATATTCAGAAATCAAGTACACGCCGTGAAGATTTACTATTAGACAGTGAAGAACAGGAAGCAGTAGTCAAAATCCGAAAAGCACTTGGCGGTATGAAAGCAGAACCTGCCTTAGAGCAGATTTTGAATTTGTTTAAACGAACCAAGGACAATAAGGAATTCATTGAAACTGTTAAAAAAATGCATTTATAAGTAAAAAGTGCTTGCAATTAAAGGTGGAACATGATATAATGAGCGAGCAGTTTTTGAGCAAGACAATTATCCTTTTATATATAAGGAAAATACAAGTAGTGAGGTGAAATGAACATGAGAGAGGGAATTCATCCAGAATATTACCAGGCAAAAGTGATTTGCAACTGTGGTAATACGTTTGAGACAGGCTCAACAAAAGAAGAGATTCACGTTGAAGTTTGTTCTAAGTGCCATCCATTCTATACCGGACAGCAGAAGTCGGTAGCAGCTCGTGGTGCAATCGATAAGTTCAATCGTAAGTATGGCTTGAAATAGTGGATTGAGAATGTGGGCAGAGTCGGCGTGACTCTGCCCTTTTTTCCATATTTAATGAAAGGAGAGTATTCATGAGGTATTCAAAGCTTGGCGGTCAGGCAGTCATCGAAGGCGTGATGATGAAGCATGAAAAAGAATATTCGGTTGCCGTCCGTAAGCCGGATGGTGGAATTGAAGTGACGAAAAAAGCGACATCGAGTATTCGGGATAAGTACAAAATAGCGTCTCTGCCGATTATCCGTGGAATGGTGATATTTGCTGAGTCTTTGTCGACGGGAATGAAAACATTAAATTATTCGGCTTCTTTTTTTGAAGAGGAGGAAAAAGAGGCGAAAGAAAAAAATGAGAAAAAAGAAAGCCTTGTTATGGGGCTTGTTATGCTGCTTGCTATTGTGCTGGCGGTTGGAATCTTTGTGATTGTTCCATTTCTTATTTCCGAAGCATTGAAACGCCCGGTGCCTTCGCCTCAATTGCGTGGATTGATTGAGGGTGTCATTCGTGTAGCTCTTTTTGTTGCTTATGTGAAACTGATTTCTTGTATGGAAGATATTAAGCGTGTGTTTATGTATCACGGGGCAGAGCATAAATCGATTAACTGCGTGGAAAATGGCAAAGAATTAACGGTGGAAAATGTTCGTATGCAGACGACGGTTCACAAACGCTGTGGAACAAGTTTTCTTTTGATTGTTATGTTTGTCAGTATTTTGTTTTTCATGTTTATTGTAGTAGGAAATGTGTGGCTCCGTATGGTGCTGCGTATTTTATTGATTCCGGTTATTGCCGGCTTGTCTTATGAATTCATCCGCTATGCGGGTGAGCATGATAATAAAGTTATTAATGTGTTAAGTAAACCGGGACTTATGCTGCAGAGTCTTACAACGAAAGAGCCGGATGACTCAATGATTGCGGTGGCAATCGCGGCGGTGGAAGCAGTATTTGACTGGAAAGCCTTTCTTGAGGAAGAAAAAACAGAAAACGAAGAGGAACCGGTAGAAGAGGTTAAGGAAAAGGTTGAGGAAAAGGTTGAGGACGAAATCGAGATTCTCAGCATTGATGATGAGGATGATGAAGAGGAAGATGAAATTTTGAATGCTCTTGACCGTTATTTTGAAGCACCGGAACCATCGGACGAAGAAAAGAAGGAATCAGACACATGACGTGGCAGGAACTTTTAAACGAAGGCGAAAAACGATTATCGAAAAAAGGTGTACCGGAGGCAAAATTAAATGCATGGTATTTATTTTCGGATTGTTTCGAAACGTCAAAGAGCGGTTTCTTTTTAAATCAGGAGTTGGAGACTGAAAGTGAGGAAACCGAACGTTTTCTTGCACTGATTGCGAAACGGTGCGAGCGGATTCCGCTCGAATATTTGTTAGGCGAAACGGAGTTTATGGGACTTCCGTTTTTGGTCAATGAAAATGTCCTGATACCGAGGCAGGATACTGAGTGTCTGGTAGAGGAAGTGCTGAAAAAATGCGAGGAAGCAGATGTGCTTGATTTGTGTACGGGTTCCGGATGCATTGGAATTAGTCTGGGGAAACTTGGCAACTGTAAGAGTGTAACGCTTTCGGATATATCGGAGGGAGCACTTTTTATAGCGAAGGAAAATGCGGGGAGAAATCAAGTGGATGTCACTTGTATTCAGAGTGATTTATTTGCGGATATCGAAGGTACGTTTGATGTGATTGTATCGAATCCGCCATATATTGAAAGTGATGAGATTTTGATGCTGATGCCGGAAGTAAGGGATTATGAGCCAAGACTCGCCTTAGATGGCAGTGCGGATGGTCTTTTGTTTTATCGGTGCATTATAAAAGAGGCACCGAAATATTTAAGGAAAAACGGTTATTTGTTCTTTGAAATTGGCTGTGAACAGGCAGACGCAGTAAGCGGACTGATGGAAGCGGCAGGGTTCAAAGAAATTACAATAAAAAAAGATTACTGTGGACGAAACCGGATTGTGTTTGGTTTACAGACGGAAATGGTTCGTTAGGAGGAAGCATATGTTTGACAAATTAGAAGATATTTTGTTTCGTTATGATGAAGTGCTCAAAGAATTAAGTGAGCCGGAGGTGTTAAATGACGCATCGAGATATCAGAAACTGATGAAAGAACAGTCAGATTTGGAGCCGATTGTGGAAAAATACCGCGAATATAAGGAGACAAAAGCGGGGATTGAAGATAGTTTGGCGATGCTCGAAGAGGAAACTGACGAGGAAATGAGAGAACTCGCAAAAGAGGAACTCAATGAGTGCAAAGGGAAAATTGACGACATTGAGAATGAACTTCGCATTTTGCTTCTGCCAAAGGACCCGAATGATGATAAAAACGTAATCGTGGAGATTCGTGCCGGTGCCGGTGGCGATGAGGCTGCGTTGTTTGCTGCTGATTTGTATCGTATGTACTGTAAGTTTGCAGAGTCAAACCATTGGAAAGTGGATACAATGAATTCAAATGAAAATGGCATCGGTGGATTTAAGGAAATTGTTTTTATGATTAATGGAACCGGTGCATATTCAAAATTAAAATATGAAAGTGGTGTACACCGTGTGCAGCGAATTCCGGCAACAGAGTCCGGCGGACGAATCCATACTTCGACAGCTACTGTGGCAATTATGCCGGAAGTGGAGGAAGTGGAAGTGGAATTGGACATGAATGATTGTAAATTTGATGTGTTCCGTGCCTCCGGAAATGGTGGACAGTGTGTCAATACGACAGATTCAGCGGTGCGCTTAACTCATATTCCGACCGGCATCGTTATTTCATGTCAGGATGAAAAATCACAGTTAAAAAATAAGGATAAGGCGCTGAAGGTGCTTCGTGCGAGACTGTATGAACTGGAGCGCGCCAAAGCACACGATGCGGAAGCGGAGGAGAGAAGAAGCCAGATTGGTACCGGAGACCGCTCGGAGAAAATCCGTACCTACAATTATCCACAGGGAAGGGTAACGGATCACCGAATTAAACTTACGCTTCACAAGCTGGATTCGATTATCAATGGGGATTTGAATGAAGTTATTGATAGTTTGATTGCTGCGGATCAGGCAGCAAAACTGGCGAAAATGAATCAGAATTAAGTAAAAAGGAGAGGGGATTATGACACGTACGAAATTGTATTCGGAACTTTTTAACAGATATAACCGCGAACGAAGACAGTTTTTTTTAGATTGCAGGGAAGAGAGTGGCAGACAGAATTTAAGAATGTTAAAAAAAATCACGATTTTATTGGTGCCATTTATTTTGTTTGCATTTTTCTTTACGCCATTTTTGGTTCGTGGATGGACTATTTCGTTACCGTATTATGTATTGTTTGGATTTGTTGTTTTGACAGCAGGAATTTCAATTTTTTATGCTTCGAGACCAAAGATTCATTATCATGTGGCAAATACAATTTGTACATTATTTATACTGGGGATGTTTATAATAACCGCATGGATTGACATTTTTCCGTGCCGTAATGCCCCGGCTAGTTTCGTGCCTCTGTTACTGATTGTAACACCAACAGTATTTGTTCTTCGCTTTCGATTGATTATACCATTAATGGCAATTGTTGATTTGGTTTACTCAATTGTTGCTCTTTGGTATAAAGTTCCGCGTATTGCCCAATCTGACGTCTTTACGGCATTTATTGGATTGGTGCTCGGTTATATGATGACACTTACGATTGTGCAGCTTCGAATCCGTGATAATAATGCGAAGCGTGAGTATCAGAGACGCTGTATGGTAGACCCTGTTACGGGAATTTTGAATAAGTTTTCATTTGAAAATTCTCTGCGTGACACTTTAAATGCAAGGGATGAGACACATGAATGTGCACTTCTTCTTGTTGATATTGATAATATGAAGCGCATGAATGATGAACTTGGTAAACTTGTCGGCGATATGTTTTTGGAAAATGTTGCGGAGTTTTTGACAAGTGTTTTCCGTGGCTCGGATATCATTGGACGTGTCGGCGGGGATGAGTTTATGGTTTATGTCAGAAACTTAAAGAGTGAGGACTGGCTTGCAGGAAAGTGCTCCCGCATCCAGCATGAAATTAAAACAATATCGAATGAGAATGGAAATATTAATATGACTTGCAGTATCGGAGCTGCAGTAGCAGGAAAAGTCCCGGTTTCGTTTGAGCAGATGTATACGCAGGCGGATGACTCGCTTTATAAAGCAAAGACACGTGGCAGAGGTAAATATGTACTGCATTATGTCCATAAGGAAAGGGAAGTGATTCATTAATGAAGCGTTTCGGCAGGAAAAAAGAATTTACAACGACGAGAATTATAGCAGTTGGATTTTTTGTTACTATTGTAATTGGAACATTTCTTTTAATGCTTCCGCTTTCTTCGAAAACAGGAAAAGTAACGGGAATTGTGGATGCACTGTTTACTTCGACTACATCGGTATGTGTGACCGGCCTTGTGACGGTGCCTACATACGCACACTGGAGTTTGTTTGGACAGGTTGTGATTGCACTTTTGGCTCAGGTTGGCGGTTTAGGTGTAATTACGTTTACTACGATGTTTATGCTGATTCTGCGCCGACGGATTGGCATGAAAGAAAGACTTTTGATTCAGGATGCGTATAACCTTGATACGATTCAGGGGCTTGTTGTTTTGGTGAAAAAAATTTTAAAGGGGACCCTTGTCGTAGAGACAGTAGGTGCCCTTCTTTATATGACAGTGTTTATTCCGGATTATGGCTGGAAGGGAGTCTGGTATTCTGTTTTTAATGCTGTGTCCGCATTTTGCAATGCCGGGATGGATGTAATCGGACCGGATAGTTTGAGCCGTTATGTCGGAAATCCGGTTGTGAATATTACAACAATGGGGCTGATTATTTTAGGAGGACTAGGTTTCCCGGTCTGGTGGAATGTATTGGATGTTATGAAACAGAGAAAACGAAAATGCCGAACCGGAAGGGAATCTTTACATTATTTATCGTTAAATGCAAAACTTGTACTTTTTATGACAGCTTTTTTGATTGTGGTTGGTGCTATTTTGATATTAATTCTTGAATATCAAAATCCGGCAACACTTGGTCCTTTGTCTTTTTTTGATAAAATTCAGGCAGCTTTTTTTCAGTCAGTAACGACAAGAACGGCAGGATTTTGTACCATTTCACAGTCAGGGTTAAATAAGTCGACTGCCCTTGTGTGCTGTCTTTTAATGTTTATTGGCGGGTCACCGTCCGGTACAGCAGGAGGAATCAAAACAACGACGATTGCGGTACTTGTATTAACGGTTGTTTCCATTATTAAGGGGCGTCGTGATACGGAAATGTTTGGACGGAGAGTCAGTGATATGGCGGTGCGCCGTGCGTTGTCGATTTTTGCCGTGAGTTTCAGTGTAATGTTAGGAGCTACAGTCATTTTAGCGGCAGTTCAGCCGGGCAATTTTATTGATTGTCTGTATGAAATTGTTTCTGCCATTGCGACGGTTGGATTAAGCAGAGATTTTACCCCGCATTTGACTACGGTGTCGCGGTTAATTATTATAGTAACAATGTATATTGGACGAATCGGTCCGATTTCGCTTGCCCTGTTTTTTAACTCCAAGCGCTTTGTGAATGTAAAAACGTACCCGAAAGAGCGGGTTTCTGTTGGATAGGAGGAATACGATGAAACGAAAAGAATTTGTTGTGTTTGGTGTTGGTGATTTTGGTATGTATGTTGCGAAAACCCTTGCCAATTCCGGTGCTGCCGTGATGGTAGTGGATAAAGATGAGGAGCGGTTAGAGCAGATTGCTTCGGAAGTGACGCGTACAATTTGTGCGGATGCCACGAACCCGGAAGCGGTAAAACAGTTAGGGATTGGAAATTATGACGGTGCAATTATCGGCATCGGACGGAGTTTGGAGACCAGTGCTTTGATTACGATGCAGTTAAAAGAGTTGAATGTGCCATTTATCATGGCAAAGGCATCCACTGATATGGAAGGAAGAATTTTGAGCTGTATCGGGGCAGACAAAGTAATTTTTCCTGACCGTGCAATGGGAATCCGTGTTGGCAACGATATTATGAATGGTAATTATTTTGAGGCAATTGAACTCTCGGATGAATATAGTATTGTGGATATGGCAGTGCCGGCAAACTGGGCGGGAAAAACATTGGAGCAGTTAAATATCCGCTCACGCTATGGCATCAGTATTATCGGTATCCGCGGATTGGAAGAGACTAATGTAAATCCATCCGCATCGTATGCACTGCACCCACAGGATGTTTTAATTGTTTTGGGACATAATACAGAGATACAGAAGTTACGGGAGATGACAAACTATAAATAGTCAAGAGGTTTTTGAAAA